>JGI24422J19971_10001814_pt1 | contig 13129 bp, 12 predicted proteins | sample DeeMarSWOR152_54_FD_19971 | JGI IMG/M metagenome (IMG submission 19971) | reverse complement strand
CGTTCAAAAGGATGATGTATTACCAATATTCGAGCGGCTGATGACCTCAGACGCCGTGATATATGCCACACCGCTTTACTGCTGGTCTTTCCCCTCACAGATGAAAGCGTTTCTTGACCGCCATTTTTGCCTGGCAACCGGTTACGGCACTTCAAATTACAAATCGCTGTTGGAAGGTAAGCGTACAGCGTTGCTGGTTACTTGCGGCGGGCCGGTTGAGAATAATGCGGACCTCATCCAGGCAATCTTTGACAGAATGAGTAATTACCTTCAAGGCAATGTCATTGGCAAGTATGTTGTCCCGTTCTGCACAACACCGAATGCGATTGGCCCCGAAGCGATGGAAATAGCCAAGAAAATGGCACGGGATATTGTGGGAGGCTCAGGATAGCGGTTTTATGTCTTCTGGGCTGTATCCTTGTGGTCCTGCTAACTTCCCTTGAGGTTGACTCTTGGGTGAAAAGTCAGGTAAGAGCAGAGATATATGCTCCTTCCCTATTGAAAGGTAAAGCAACCGTGTGTGTAGTCGTTCCTATAGCTTTAATCTCCTCTGATAGTATAAAGGCAATTCTAATCCTTGCCTTTGCAGCTGTCATCCTGGCCTCCCCACTCGTGTACAGAATCCTGTCCGGCGAAAAATTCGGCTGGTTCAGAGACCCAAGACTCAAAAGACCCAACCAAAACCAGTGGCACCAATTACGCAACAAAGCCGATCGCATCATAGAAGGCAGGGAGGAAATCGACGCCAACGAATTGTACGAATTGATCGCTGCAATGCAGATTGAAGTCGAAGGATATAAACGTCACCAAGGAACGATTGAATATGAAAACGACCGTATGAGAATCACCAGATTATCACAAAAACTGCAAGGCATGAACCTGCACGCCGAGCCTTTTGATTCCCTTGCCGAGCGTCTGAAAGAAGATGGCTTGATTGAACAAGCACAGAAACTGCATGATATGATACACACTCCCTCCAAAAAGAGCTTCCCTCAACTCAAGAAGGAGCTTCTCGCAGAACTTGTTACAATAAGAGACGAGAGCTGGGACATCCTAAGCCCGGACGCCAGAACGGCATTGAAGCAATCTGTCAAATCACTCAGACACAATCCTTTTATGTCACTATATATCTACGCGGCTCTCATTGTCATTGGCTTGGGATTGAGATTCTATCACTCCATTGTCGAAGACAAGGGTTATAAATTCTACAGAAATCACCCTGTCTGGATAGCCGCCTTTGCCCTACTCATAGGTGTGCCGGCACTGATTTTAGTTATAAAATTCCTGACATGGAAATACGCCGTGCGTGAAAATCCGTATCAATTGGACCAAACAGAAAAACAGGAATGCGTCGACGATTCTGACCACACACTTTAGTCACGCCTGCCTCGCCAAAGTATGGCAGTCGGCAACTAATCCGACAGTCCCGCTTCTTGTGTCTGCACGCCCACCTCGCTCAGATTCATCGTTAGCTCCGACTTTGGATTTCATAGGAATTTGTATTTCTTCAGAAAGAATTTACAGAATATTTGACCATCTTGTTAATCCCGTCTAATAGAAAAGAAATCCGTGCTAATCCGTGTCTAAAAAGTTCGTGTTAGTCCGTGTCTTCGTAGTCCATGTCCGTCCGTGTTAACAGTGTCAATCTGCGGTTAAAATTCGCCCCACCTCAAAACGCTTCCGGCAGAATCTTTCTTGTAGCGTCACGAAGGTAGCTTGAAATCTGTCTCTCAGAGTTCATACTGAGTACTTTTCTCGCTAGGTTGTTGCAATCTTCCATCGTAACTGAGCGGATAATCTGCTTTATCTCCGGTATCATCGGCGGAGTAAGCGAAATCGTCCTGACCCCTATCCCCAACAGCAGCATAATGTACTCCGGCTCAGAAGCCATCTCCCCGCAAACGTGCACATCTATTTGCGCCTTGTGCGCATCCTGAATAACGGTCCTGATAAGCCGAAGCACCGCAGGGTCCGCTGCCGAATATAGAGTAGAGACTAACTCGTTACCTCTGTCCACTGCCAGAGTATATTGAGTCAGGTCGTTTGTTCCGATACTGAAAAAGTCAACGTCTCTCGCAAGCGAATAAGCAATCAAAGCCGCCGACGGCGTTTCGATCATAATACCTATCTCGATATCTTTATTATACGCTATAGATTCTTCACCGAGGTCCTCCATAACATCACGCAAAATCATCTTTGCCTGCATCAGCTCCTGCAGATTTGTAATCAGCGGAAACATTATCTTAACCTCACCAAGAACCGATGCCCGCAAAACTGCACGCAATTGCGTCTTGAACATCGTAAGGTTCTGCAGGCAATATCTGATGGACCTCAGCCCCAAAAACGGGTTAGGCTCAGGTGCAAACCGTCTGCTTTGAGTATACTTGTCCGCCCCAAGGTCCGTCGTTCTTATTATCACAGGCCTATCGGTGAAAACACCGAGAGTCGCAGCATAAGCTTGATAATGCTCATCTTCCGTAGGCTCGTTTTCGGTATTAAGATACAGAAACTCGGTACGGTACAGCCCTATGCCCTGCCCCCCTTTTTGCAAAACGAGCTCAGCCTCATCCGGAAATTCAATATTGCCCAACAATATGATTTTGGTGCCATCACGGGTTACGGCCGGCTTTTCCCTCAGCCCATCAAGTCTGTGTTCGAGTTCCGCAAATTCTCTTGAATACTCTTGATATTGCTGGATTGTCTCCTCATCCGGATTTACAACAACAATACCGCGATTACCGTCAATAATAACGGTATCTCCTCCGCTGACGTATTCTGTAAGGTCTTCCAACGCCACTACCGCCGGAATGCCCAATGAGCGGGCAACAATTGTCGTATGACTGGTTCGTCCGCCTGCATCGGTAGCCAGCCCTTTGACAAATTCCTTGTTAAAGGTGGCGGTCTGTGTCGGGCTCAATTCCCGAGCAACAATCGCAACCTCTTCAGTCAGATGCTCGATATCCTCACGCTTTTTACCAAGAAGCTGCTTGAGCAAACGTCTTTCAATATCGTAAATATCCGCTGCACGTTCGCTGATATAAGTGTCTTTTACCCTGGTAAAATGCGACGCAATTTGACGAAGGACGGTAGATACGGCGTACTCTGCCGTTACCGATTCCGAATGAACCAAATCCGTTATCCTCTTTCGCAGGCTTCTGTCATGCAGGAAGCGCAAATGCACAGCAAAAATATCTTTTATCTTGCCTCCCTCGGTCTGGTCTTGTTTCGCCTCAAGCCTGGTTAACTCACTGATCGCATCTCTGAAGGCATTCCTCACACGTTGAACCTCCGCTATCCATTGCGAAGGTTTTATTGCACGCCGCGGTATTCGATAATCCTCGGCATCAATAACCAGCGACTTGGCAATAGAAATACCCGGCGATGCAGCTATTCCTTTTTTTATTTCCATCGCATACTTCCGTTCTCATATTGCGTATTGCGAAACGCCTATAGCGTTTTGCGTTTTTCCTTTTTATTTCTATCTGCTATACCCTATCTGTTATTTTTCGGCGCCGGCTCACCAAACATTTTCTCTTCCACAAGCTCTTGCAAAGCGCTAATTACTTTTTCAGCATCTGAACCTTCAGCTTTAATTTTTAGCTTTGTGCCACAACTCGCAGCGAGCATGCTCATCTCCATGATACTCTTGCCGTTCACATTATTTTCGCCATTGCTGACGGTAACATCACAATCGTATTGGTTTGCGACATCAACAAACTGCATTGCAGGGCGCATATGAAGACCATCTGCGTTTTTTATCTCAATTTCAGTTTCACAAACCACTTTCTCTAACGAATGTTGCTCTGCCTGCATGTTCAGGCCCTGTTCGTCTACAAACTCATAACTCTATATTACTCAAAGCGACTGATTTTGAGTTGAGTATTGATATAATACCAAATTGAGTTAAAAAATGCCGAAAGTCCTGTGGATAATAAAAATGTCAAGATTTGGAACGCCTCTACGACCTTCTGCATGCACAAGTTTCGCGGGAATGACAGACCCGGGGCATAGGCAATTAATAAATAGAATCGGTATAAGTAGTTTTTATGAAAGAACATAACACAACCTGTCATTGCCGCAGAAGCGGGATTCAGAACCTGGCCTTCGCTACTTTGAGACCAGATTCTTCCAGAATCGTTCAGTTTGAGCACATTACTATAAATATGGATTTTCATCAGCCTCCCTGAGAAGATCTTCGATCTGCTCCGACCCACGGCATTGTCTGAGAAACCTGCGGAACTTATCCTGCTGCAAATGCCTGAAAACAGTCTCCATGACCTGTAAATGCTTGTCGGGATCGTCCACAGGACTGATTAGAAGTATTACTGAATAAACCGGTTGTTTGTCAAGAGCAGAAAAATCAATACCAGCGCTACTTTGCCCCACCACGACAACCACATCTTTAACTGCCTTGCTTTTCACATGAGGCACAGCAACACCTTTGCCCATTCCCGTACTTGCCTCATTTTCTCTTTCTATCATTGTTCTGATAATCTCTTTACATTTACGCTTTTCGAGCTTGCCGGCTTTATTAAGCGACGAAACAAGCTCGGCTATCACACCATCACGGTCGCGGGCTTTCAACTCTGGAATTGTCGCTTTAAAACAGACAAAATCTGCAAATTTCATTCTATCCGCCCAAAATCATCCGTCACAGCCTACCCGGTCAAGTCAAAAGCGACAAAACAACATATAGTAATAATCAAACCTATGTTAACTCTGCACTGCCTGTGTGTTTGTTGTCTCGCTCCTTACTCTTTGCCCTTCTGAGCTGCCGTTCAAGCTTATGGATGGCCATATCAATGCAGCGATAGGCATCTTCACCTGTTTGAGTGCCAACGAAAACCTTGCTGTGCTCGGCCCTTGCGATTATCTCTACGCTGGTATTACTACCCTGGCTACCATCGATAATTACCTCTACCTGATTGATGCTATTATAGTACTTGGGAAGCTTGGAAGCCTTCTCCTCGGCGTGCTTTCTGATAGCTTCGGTTATTTCGATATGTTTACTACTAATTGTAAAAAGCAAAATTGTTCTCCTTGACTATTTCTTCCATGAGTCCTGCAAAAACCGTTCTTATTCTTCATCCGGCAAATCAGGCTTTGGCAAAGCAGCCACTGCCTGCCCCTTACCCGGTGTTATTACCCCCCCACTGACGGTAAATCTCAACGCTTCCTCTATTGTCATATCCAGCTCTATTGTGTGCTTTCTTGGCACCATTATTATAAAGCCGGTAAACGGTGTCGGCGAAGTGGGTATAAGAATAGTAAGAAATTCTCTTTTGACGTTATCTACAACCTTCTCAATCCCAGAGCCGGTAACAAAACCTATCGACCATATACCCTTTCGCGGATACTCGACCGCAACAACCCTCGAGAAAAGCTTTTTTTGCTCCTCCTGCGTGAGGAAAAAATCGGTAACCTGTTTTACATAAGGGTAAACTCGTCTTAAAAAGGGCGTATTCATTATGAACTTCTCGACCATTCGCCACAGAGTTCTCCCTACGACGCTGGCCAGCAGTGCTCCAACGATGCAAACTGCCAGCAGGGCTATAAGAAAGCCTGCTGCAGATAAGGCGATGTTCCACCACCGCTGGGCGAGGTTGTCAACAAACGCATCGCTGGCAACCTTTCTCATCAACCAGTTCAGACCACGAATTATATGGATACTGATATTTTCCTGGATGAAGGTGTACGCCAAGACGAATATCCAGATAGTCAGGATGGTCGGCAATAATACCGCTAATCCACGCAAAAAGTAGCTTTTGAAGCGTCTCGTAACGCTCATAAAACACCAAGCTCTCTGATGCTATCAGTCTGCCAGTTTTTGTTTTATCGAAGCTGCTTATAGAATCGCATCGTATCAAAAACGCTGTACCTTAATTTATCGACTTATTATAGTCAATAAAAAAGTCTTTCGGCAAATGTGCACCAATCAAATGTATTGCGGCGCCCGGCAATGATGCGAGCATCCATACAGCCCGCTGACACAGCGCCAGCGCGGACGCTGCCTCCTCGGGAACACCTGCAAACTTAATAAACAAGGAAGCGAGCAATACCTCCACTATTACGGCGCCCCCGATGCTGACAGGCACCGCTCCTAATACCCATGCCAGCGTGAAGAAGACATAATAATACTTGACGCTGGCTTCAATACCCAGATTTGAGCCAAGAAACCAGAAACCCGTGATTTGTAGAAGCTGCAAGAAAACCGTCAGTCCAAATACTGCAAGAATTGTCAAGGGTCTGCTGCAATAAAGGGTACTCGCATCCTTAAGCTTGACAATCGCTCTCACGCTTTGTGCGCGGATATATAGCCAGGTTCTTGCCAGGAGCGCCCTGCTTGTCTTGAGCAACAAAAGTCCGCAAACAATCAATGCTATCCCTGCTAACACCCATAGTAGAACCCTCTTGTGCTGGCCGACAGACTTAAGAAGACTACCGCCGTCGCCGGAAGTTATTGCAACCGTCTCACCTCTTAGAAAGAGCGAGTAAAAAAAAACGGCAATTACCAGAGTGCTCAGCAATCCGATCGCCCTGTCAACAAATACACTCAAAACCGCTTCGAACTTTTTATCGGTGTGTTTGGTAACGTACCAGGCACGAAGCACATCCCCTCCCACTGAACCGGGCATGAAATTATTGTAAAACCACCCCAAGAAATAGAGTCTGACAGCAGCCCAAAAATCAATAAAAATGGATTGGCTCCTGAGCAGCAACCACCAGCGGAATCCTATCATTACCTGGCTGATAATGAAAATACCGAGAACGACTGCGAAGATGCCTATATTCATTTGAAGGAAAATATTTACCAGAGTATTCCATCTCTGGTGGCGGGAAAGCCAAAATATCCCCCAAATGATTCCACAGACCACCACCCCAATACGCAGAAACAGAAATATGCGTTTGCTTTTTTTTCTTTTCTCGTCGGGCATTAAAGCAGTATGCCTTAAAAAAACTTGTTTTCGCAAATAATAACGGGTAAATTGGCTGTCGGCAATTGAAAACTGACTATTCGAGGCCGCGGCAAAGAGAGACTACAATATCGTTTAAGCGTAAATGTCCGTAATTCTAAAAGCAATTTTAAACAAACAATAGTAAACAATAATTAGCGCTGGAGACCGAACAGGTGGCTACAAAGCGAAACATCGAAGAATGTACCGAATTCATTCCACAATTCGATGAAAATGGCTTAATACCGGCCATAGCTCAGGACGCAGAGACCGGTGAGATCCTGATGGTCGCTTATATGAACCGGGAGGCACTCGATACGACGATTCAAAGCGGCTACGCAACATATTTCAGCAGAGCGCGACAAAAATTATGGAAGAAAGGCGAAGAAAGCGGCCATCTCCAGAAGGTAGAACAGATCCTCGTCGATTGCGACCAGGACTGCCTGATTATCAAAGTAACTGTGGATGGCGGCCAATGCCACGTGGGTTATCAATCCTGTTTTTACCGTGCATTGAAGAAGGCCGATAACAAGCTGGAATTTACAGCAGACAAGGTTTATGACCCAAAAGAAATCTACAAAAAGCGAGACTGAATTTTGCCGCTGCGGTAGTGTATCTGCCTGATATAAATAAAGTTAGAGCACTTGTTTATGATGTAACGAGAAAAGCCTAAGACTTACTATCGGCCCCAGGTGGAGATAAGCAAAAATCGAGGGGGATTCATCCTTTCTGTGCCAAAGACCGTGTTTGCCGGCTGCACTTATGTAACGTCAGGCCCCAGCGATTCCCATCGCAAGACGGGGCAGTAGGCAGGAGCGAGCGAAGCATAGAGGCGGCAGCCAGGGGCAGCTTCAAGAGTTTTGGAAACAGACCAGGATTATAGAGGCAAGGGCTCGCCGATAAAATTGTGGAAAAAACGTTACATCCGGCATTAACGGTGGCACTTAACTATAGCTTTGGTTTGTGCGATAACGGTAAGAGGGATTCTGTATGCATCACCAGGCCAAAAACGCGTTAATCTATATTTTTTTCTTGCTTTTTGTATAATAATATGATAATTTATTACTTATGTAGAATATATTTAACGAGGAGCGGTATCGGTAACAATGTTTTTTCCGTCATTTTTCGGTTTTTCGCCCCTTTTACAAATGAAATATGTCCTGAGAGGACGTTCTAAAAATAAAAGCTTTTTTATTATCTTCGGGAGGATTTAATTATGAAACGACTAAAATTGTTATTGGCTTGCATGCTGACGCTGCTACTGGGCACGCAGGTCACTGTGTGCCTTGGGGATCCGCCGCCGAGTAACGACAACTGCAGCAATGCAGCGGCGGTCGGTAATGTAACGAACCGGGCATTCGACACGACGTTCGCAACAAAAGACGGTCCTAACGCCTGCATGAACAGCCCGAACATCTGGTACCGCTATACAGCTACGTGCACTGGCTGCGTTACGGTAAGCCTTCGCGGCAGCAGCTACGACACGATGCTCGCCGTCTATGACGGGGCAAGCTGCCCCGTCACGTTAGGCCGGCTGCTGCAATGCAACGACGACTACACAGCTTTGGATTCGCAGGTTACCTTCGCTGCGACGGCCGGCAAACAGTACCTGATCGAGGTTGGTGGGATGTCCGGGGCGATTGGTCCGGGGGTGATAAGTATTAGTTGCGATGCGACATCGGGCCAGCCGGACAACGACGACTGCGCAAACGCAGAGTCGATAGGTAACGTATCAAATCTAACTTTCGACACGAGGTGCGCGACTTTCGATGGTCCCGGCCACGTAATGAGAGGCTCGAACATCTGGTACATTTATAACGCCGAGTGCTCAGGTAACGTCATAGTCAGCCTGTGCGGCAGTGAATACGACACGATGCTTGCTGTTTATAACGGCAGTGCCTGCTACCCGACGTCGCAGGACATAATCGACTACAACGACGACTTCTGCCATTGGCAGTCGAGGGTTGTATTCCCCGCGAGGGCGGGCCACGACTACCTGATAGAGGTTGGTGGGTACGGGGCCCAGGCGGGTCATGGTGTGATGAGTATCAGCTGCGGTGAAGTGCCTGGTCCGTGCCCGGCACCGAACGACAATTGCCGTAATGCAAAGCCGGTTGGTAACGTAACTAACCTGGCCTTCGACACGACATGCGCGACGTTCGATGGTCCCGGCCACGCCATGACCAGTGCAAACGTCTGGTACCTGTATACGGCGACGTGCACAGGTAGCGCCACCGTGAGCCTGTGTGGCAGTAAATTCGACACCATGCTCGCCATTTATCACGGCGGTGAATGCTACCCGACGTCAGGCGACTTGATCGAAATCTGCGACGACTTTTGTGACCAGCAGTCGGAGCTCACCATCCCCACGATCGCCGGCAACCAGTACCTGATTGAGGTTGGTGGGTACGGCTCCGAGACCGGTCAGGGTGTGATAAGTATCAGCTGCGAAGGAGTGCCCGGTCCAACGCCGCCGTGCCCGGTGCCCAACGACGACTGCGATAACGCAAAGCCGGTTGGCAACGTAACGAACTTGGCCTTCGACACGAGCTGCGCGACGTTCGATGGTCCCGGCCGCTGCATGATTAGCCCGAACATCTGGTACCGCTATACAGCCACATGTACGGGTGAGGTGACCGTCAGCCTGTGCGGCAGCAGCTACGACACAATGCTGGCCGTCTATAACGGAGTCAATTGCTACCCGACGTCAGCCAGGTTGATCGAATGCAACGACGACTTCTGTGGTTGGCACTCACAGATTACCTTTGAGGCGATCGCCGGCAACCAGTACCTGATTGAGGTTGGCGGATTCGGCACTGACAGCGGCGCGGGTGTGTTGAGTATAAGCTGCGAGGGTGTGGCTCCAGAGCAATTCGAGCTTGGCGATGCACCGGACAGCAGTAATAGCTTTGCCTCGACACAAATGACGGCGTATCCGAAGGGCGGCCCTCCCGGCCGACGCGCGCGTTACCCGACAGTTTACGCAGCGGGCTCACCACCTTACGGCCCAATCCACTCGAATGCACCGGACAGCAGCAATAGCTTTGCCTCGACACCGATGACGGCGTATCCGAAGGGCGGCCCTCCCGGCCGACGCGCGCGTTACCCGACAGTTTACGCAGCGGGCTCACCGCCTCACGGCCCAATCCACTCGAATCCTCTGGCAGTGGCTCATCTGGGCAAAAAGGTCACTCATGAAAGCGAAGCTGACACCGGTCCGGATCAGGATGGTATCAATAATATCAATCCTCCGGGTGACTCGCCGGACAATGACGCCGGCGATGACGGCGTTATCTTCCCGCTTAATCTGCCTCATTGTCGCTGGGCCACATTTGACTACAATGTTACCGTTATCAACCCGGGTACCGACCTCTGGGTCAATGTGTGGTTCGACTGGAACCGAGACGGTGACTGGGATGATACTCTTGATTGCACCGACGTTCCGACGCCGGAGTGGGCGGTACAGAATCAGTATCTTTTCAATCTTCCAGCCGGATTACATAGGATTACCACCCCTGCGTTCCTGTCCTGGCATCCGGAGGTTTGGCCGAAACGGATATGGATGAGGATTACCCTTTCAGAGCAGCCCTGGAAAGGCGGTGAGAATCCCGGTATGCGGGGTAACGGCGGGTCCGGACCAGAGGGAGGTTATGAGATTGGCGAAACGGAAGATTATTACTTCCTCCCGGATACAAGCTACACGATTTGTGAAGATTTGAACGGTGACGGGGTTATTAAAATGGATGACCTGACACTTTTTGTATCCGAGTGGCTTGAGAGCTGTCAGTAATTTACTCTGTGGGAATATGTAATTTGAAGGAAGCAAGGCTGTGAGCAATTTTCGCTCACAGCCTTTTTCTTTTGCATGTCTGCGAATGCAAGAGGCCGGGTCAACAGAACTTATGTTTTACAGGTTGTTTTTTGAGCTCTGCTGCGGTCGGTAATAGCTGAAACGAATGTATTTTTTCAGCTTCTATAAATTTGCTTATAACGTGCTGAATCCGGCCCATAGTCCGGCCGTGCATCATTGCAAACAGATTGTACGGCCAATTTTCAAAAGTCTTACGTTCATAACAATGGCTGACTATTCCGGAACGAGCCAGACTCTCGCCAGCCTGGACAATTCTATCCTGTGGGACTTCGGCGGTAAACATAACATTAGCAACAAATCCGAGCTTGCGATGGTCGAGCACAGCCGCTATACGGCGGATGACGCCCCTGTCAATCAGCTCTGTTATAATCGTCAACAAATCGTCTGTCCCCAGGCCTCCGCCACATAAAAAAGCAAAAGGCTCGGAAGTGATAGCAAGAACATCCTGTAACTTTGAGAGCGTCAGCTTCTGATTCCGGGTCAGCTCAATGCGCTGCCTTTCCGGAATTCTTTCGATGTCCTGCAATAATACCCGCTCCCTGCTCTCGGCGTCAAAACAGACAGCAAGCTTAAAAATACGCTTAACAGGCAGACTGTGAAAATCAATGCCGAAGCGCCCGGAAAGATTCGACAGCGCAACGTCAATCTGTTCGGCTGTCTGTGCCTGTAAGGTAAACCATAAATTATAGTAATGCTCCCTTAGATAATTATGTGAGACATTGTCCAGAGAATTAACAGCCCCGGCAACTTCCTGAAGGCTCTCTTGTGGGATATGCGCAGCAACCAAGGTGCTTACTATGCCGAGCGCACGATGATTAATCAGCGCACGAAGCTGCCGGATAACGCCTGCATTTTTTAACCGGCGGGTCTGCTGTAAAACCTTTTTCTCATCACAATTCAAATGTTTTGCAATCTCTGCAAACGGCCTTGGACAAATCGGCAAGCCCTTCTGAAGCTCATTGCACAACTGTTTTTGCAGTTTTGTCAATCGCAAACTCAATTCTCGTCCTTTACACTTTCTAGTGCACAACTCGATTCGTGAGATACACTTCAAACCTCACGCTTCACAAATTTACAAATCGGATCCGCAGCTAAATAATCGCTGCTCATGGCATAGGCCCTTGCCCTACAGCCCCCGCACAAACCAACGAAGTCGCAGATTCCGCAATTACCCTTGTATGCCGAGATGTCGCGTACTTTTTTCAGGAAGTCTGAGTTGAGCCAAATTTTTTTGAAGTCGAATCCGTTTTCAATCAAATTGCCTGCCGATATGTCAAGGAATCCGCAAGTTTGTACATCACCACGGTAACTTATAAATCCAAAGCCTCTTCCACCCATACAACCGCTGACATCGCCGATCAGCTTTTGGGCGGCTCTGGCCTGTTCGCACACTCGCGCAAACTGGGGCCCACAGGTAACCCTCACTTCAATAGATGATTCGAGTTTGAAGCGAAGCAGCTCATTGAGCAAGACCTCATATCGCAGCGGGTCGAGAATTTCATCAGCCATTTTTTCAGCTCGGCCGGTCGGCACGAGAATAAACGCATCAAAGCAGTATGCCCCAAGTCTCTTCGCCAGCTCAATTATTGCGCGGACTTCATCGATATTTATTTTGCTGATTGTCGTATTAATCTGGAAACGTATACCTGCCTGGCGCGCTATATCAGCGGCTTGCATCACAGCATCGAAAGCACCTTCGGCCTGTCTGAACCTGTCGTGAGTTTCGGCTGAGGAGCCGTCCAAGGAAAAGGATAAAGCCAATACGCCGGCTTTTTTTAGCTTGGCTATAGACTCATCGTTAATCAGATAGCCACAGGTGGCCAACACCATCCGCAGGCGTAGCCGTCGGCCGTGCCGAATAAGCTGGTAAATATCGCTGCGCTCCATGGGCTCGCCGCCGGTCAGAATGATTACGGGCTTGCAGAAATTCGCTACAGAAGCAAGAACTTTTTCGCATTGCTCGGTGGTCAGCTCTTTTTCATCGCCGCCGGCGCCGGCACTTGCCCGGCAATGTTTGCACTCAAACCGGCATCGGCGAGTAACTTCAAAGGCTATAAGTTTGGGCTTACTTGTTTCATCGCTCATAATCACAGGTAACTGTAGATTATTTCAGAGCAGTAGTCAATGTTTAGCTATCGATGGGCCGACCTGCAGATGATTAAACAGCAAAATGAAGAGTAATAGCCTATGACGACAAGGCCGGTGGACCCTTCCCATGCCAAATAACGGCAGGAGCCTATTTGGTACGGGACAGGCAGGGCAGGCTTTCTTAGATCGGAATGGATCGGAATGGATCGGAATGGAT
>JGI24422J19971_10001813_pt1 | contig 13129 bp, 15 predicted proteins | sample DeeMarSWOR152_54_FD_19971 | JGI IMG/M metagenome (IMG submission 19971) | reverse complement strand
GGCTCCAACATTGACTGGATGCTTGAGCCCTTAGGTTGTAAAAGGGCTACCGAGCTTTGCGAGCGATACAGAACTTTGTTAGACGTAGGTGTCAGAGTTACAGCAGGCTCAGACCTTCCAGCAGACTCAACTATGAATCCCCTCTTAGGCATACAATCTGCAGTGACAAGACACGGCTTTGCTCTAAAGGAGAGGATCACCGTAGAGCAAGCTCTGCCTATGTACACAATCAACTCAGCTTATGCTTCTTTTGAGGAAGAATTGAGGGGGTCAATTGAGATTGGGAAACTCGCAGACCTTGTAGTGTTGTCAGATGACCCGCTGGCTGTCCCCATCGATAGGATAGGGGACATAAATGTGGACATGACCATTGTGGATGGAGAAGTTGTCTATAGCCGCGAACACTTCCAGCCGCCTAGACGCTGAGGAAGTTAAGCCAACCGTTTACGCCATAGGCGTCTCCACTTTTTTGTACATTGTTGTGTCGCACGTTTGTGCGACCAATTAAACGCCTTGTTCACCTCACTGTGTGAAAGAGCTTTAAGCAAACGATCCTATAATTGCGTTGTTAGAGGCGATTGAACTTGTTGTTTTTAACATTAATGGAGGGTTTCCCAAGCAGAGCCGGAGATCAACTTGGCACCCTAAAAAGAATCAGATCTGTAACCCCGCCCGCAGGCATCAAAATACACGGGGTTTACCTCCTGTTTGGACGTTACGACGGAGCCATCTTCTTTGAAGCACCCGATCTACGAGCAGCCAAAGACTTCATCCTTAGAGCGGCAACAACCATCTATAAAACCGAGACCCTGGCAGCGCTTCCGGCCGAAGAACTATAACAGTTCCGAAGAGGAGATCTAGGGTAGAGGCATAATGAGAATCGAGTTTTCGGCAAAAGTCTTAAGTTGTAGCGTGGCTCAACTCAGTTTGAATAATGAATACAAGAGTCGTTAGAGCTTAGGAAGAGCTATGATAGGACTAAAACGCGTATTCTAACAATTTCACATTCTTGCGTCTATTTCTGCAGAAACCTTAATAAGAAATAACATAGAACTGTTAAAATGAGGAAACAACATGCCTTGCACTGTTGTAATTTGTGGCTTCTTTGGAGACACTGGTAAAGGCAAGGTCAACTCATATTTATCACTGAAAGACAGAACTGCAGTGTCTGTAAGAGCAGGCGTAGGTCCTAATGCAGGTCATACTGTGATCTACGAGAGCAAAAAGTATAAGATGCGGATGCTGCCGAGTGCCTTTGTCTACGATAAATGCCGCTTGTTAATAGGCCCCGGTGTTGTGATTAATCCAGAGGTTCTCCTTCAAGAGATACAGTTAACCGAATCTGAAGATAGGGTCGGTGTTGATCCTCAATGTGCGATTATTGAATCTAAGCACATTGAAGCCGACAAGGCGGGGCATCTCGCCGAAAAAATAAAAACAACAGGCACAGGCACCGGACCATGCAACGCTGAAAGAGCATTGCGAATGGTCAAAGTCGCGCGTGATATTCCTGAGCTTCAGAAATTTTTGACAGATGTTCCCCTCGAGGTAAATCTAGCGATCAATGAGGGAAAGAACGTTTTGATCGAAGAAACCCAGGGAACCTATCTTTCCCTCTATCACGGAACCTATCCCTACTGCACCTCTAAGGACGTGACGGCCTCAGCTGCGTGCTCAGATGTTGGTATTGGACCCACAAAAGTCAGTGATGTCATCATTGTATTCAAATCTTACATAACCCGAGTTGGCGCAGGCCCGCTCCCAAACGAATTGCCGTGGGAGGAAGCTGAGAAGAGGGGTTGGTCTGAAATCGCCACCGTGACTGGGAGGAGAAGGAGGGCAGCGCCATTCAATTATGAACTGGCAAGGAGGTCGACAATGTTAAACGCAGCTACACAAGCAGCAGTAACGAAGATCGATGTGTTGTTTCCAGAGTGCAAGGGAGTCAAGTCTTACGAAGGGCTCTCGCAAAGAGCAAAGGGGTTCATTGAAAAGGTCGAGAAGGAAATCAAACTGCCGGTGACGCTTATCGGAACTGGTCCAGACGCGCGGGAAATTGTGGATAGGAGAGAGAAGTTGAGAAAGGTTTGAACCGGCGGAAAAGGCTTTGCGTGCCCTCTCCAAGAGGTGGATTAAGAGGGGCCATGATAAGATCTAGACGGGTGATCTGGCACCTTGACATTTTTGACACTGCTGTAACGACAAAATTTAAGAACAAAAACGGGTCACCTTGAAGGAGCTGTGGGATACATTATGTCATGCACGATAGTTTGTGGCGGTTTCTGGGGTGACGAGGGAAAAGGGAAGGTTGTCTCGTACCTGAGTTCTACCGACAAACCTGACGCCGCCGCTAGGACCGGAGTTGGACCTAAAAAAAAGGCAAAAAATACGATCTCAGACAAATCACCTGCGCATTTGTATGCGAAACCGCGAAACTGTTCATTGGAGCGGGTGTACTAGTCAACCCTGAAATATTTCTTAAAGAAGTCGAGGAGACAAAAACGCAGAACAGAATTTGGATCGACAGACAATGCGGCATAATCGAAAAGAAGCACATAAAAGCTGAGCATTCATCCGAGTACTTTACAGGCAAGTTGAAGACTATGGGGATGGGTTGTGGGCCGGCTAATGCGGAGAGAGCGAATAGGATTCTTAAGATCGCGGAGGAGATCGACGAACTTAAGCCATTCTTAACAAATGTTTCAGATGAATTAAACGATGTCTTGGACAGGGGTGAAAGTGTTCTGATTGAGGGATCACAAGGCTGCAGTCTATCACTGTTCCATGGCACGTACCCCTACGTGACATCGAAGGACACAACAGCTAGCACCCTTGCTGCCGACGCGGGAATAGGACCATTGAAGGTCAACGATGTCGTCGTTGCCTTTAAATCCTATGTAACGAGAGCCAGCCCAGGACCATTAGCAAACGAGTACTCGTTTGAGGAGATTAAGCAACTCGGCTTACAAGAAGCTGAGACGGCCATTGTGTACGAGCGACCAGGTGGAATAAGGAGGGTTGGGCGCTTCGACTTTCAAATAGCAAAAAGAGCTCTGAGACTGAACAGCGCAACCCAGATCGCGTTAACGTGCATAGATAAACTTTATCCAGAGTGCCGTGGCGTTAAACGTTATGAAGAGTTGAGCGCCAAAGCCAAGGATTTCATCTCGAATATCGAGACAAAGCTCAAGGTTCCAGTTACATTAATCTCAACAGGACCAGCAACTCATGAAACCATAGACTTGAGAGAAACAAAGCTCTAAGCCTTATGAGCTGACGAGAAGAGCGGTCATGTTGAAAGAAGCCACACAAGCTCCCTTAACCAAAATCGGCATGCTAGTTGAAGAGCTAACTCTAGGAGGCTAGATGAACATGTCAACCTTCGTGATCAAAATCTCTGAATTTCGCGGCAAGAATGATGAAAACGTAAATGACCTTGCAGAATTTCTACAAGGCAAGATGGACGCAAAAATGAACGTTGCGAGTAGCGAGATCACCTTAAACTATGAGAACAGAGGAGAGGTGCCCCCGAAAACCTATCTGCGGGTGCTTCTTCGAAAGTTCCTACACAAGGCAGAGCTAAAAGAAGAGTTTCGCGTGATCTCTGGAAAAGAAAACGTTTTCATCATTAAGGAAAGAAAGCAATAGTGTTGCTTCTAGCACAATCAAGACTAACCTTGAAGGATACGCCACCTTCGGCTCTCTTATGCAGATTTTAAGGAGAGAGAGGCCTCGTGGGCGATCAGTCGTTGGTCTCCAGCTATTTGGTTAACTATACTCTTCACAAGTTCCTCATCACGCGCCGCTCTTCCAACCACATGTAGCCTGCCCTTTGTCATTGAGGCGATAAACTCGGTTACGGTGAATCCATAGGTTTCTCGTCCAAAGAAGTGGGGGTTTGTGTTCACGACAATAGTGTGAACTCTCTCCTTTTTGATCATTTTGGAAACAGACATAACGTCTTTCACGGCCAGATCTTCATATTGTCTGGTAGCGATACTAACCTCGTCAAACTTGCGGATTTCGCTTGTTTCTATGCTCCTTGAAAGCGGCACGTTGGCACTTCCATCAGTTATGATCACCATGACCGGTATCGTTGACGAGTCCCTTCGCTTGGCCTCCTTCAGAACCTCTAATGCTTTTAGCATTCCTGCTGCCAAGGGAGTGCCGCCGCTGATCCGCAATCCCAAGAGCCTCTTTGCCACAACCCGAAGATTTGTTATCGGGTGCTGAACAACAACTGCTCCGGTTTCTTTGAGTCCCACGATTCCCACCCGATCTCTGTATCTGTAGGCGTCTCTGTGGAGTTTTAACAAGGCTTCCTTAACGCTCTCAATGCTAAAAAACATTGATCCGCTTAGGTCTAAAACTAGGACAATGGTCATTGGGGCCTTGTAGAGCCTCACCTTCTCACGCACATCTTTCAAGCATATCTTGAGCGCCATCTCAAAGGGTTTCTCCCTGTTTCTCTGGCTCCTCGCCGCAACCCTTATCGTGGCTGGAAGGTGGATATCCCTCGGTTTGTCTTGGGGGAGTCTCCATCCAAAGGGTCTACCACGGTGAAGGGTGGTCACCGTTTCAGCCCTTTTCCCAGCGTAACTGCTAAGTGTCCTAGGAAGAGGTTTCCCCACGCTGAAAAAGAGCTTGAAGGGCGCGAGAACGCTTCCCTTGATCTTAGTGAGCACGGAAAAGCCCTTATTCACTTCCGGTGATTTTGACGCACGACCAACCGAGGGAATTCTCTTATCCCGGCCCAGGCCGATTCCTTCTTTCTCCGGTGACTCGTCTGAGATAACAGTTGCGCCTCTGACAACCCCCTTTACGGATGGAGCACGCTTTATAGCTTTCTTCAGTCTTTTTGCAGCGCGATGTGCGCGCGCGAAGGTCACCATGCCGAGCACCCTGTTGAGGGCGGCGAAAACTTGGGAAATCTTTGACATGAGACCCTGAAGCCTTTCATGTTCCCAGGGGAATCTTTCCTTCTTCGAGTTCTTCTTTCCTTTGTACCAGAGTATTGCCCGTCCCTTAGCCTCTTTATCGCCTTTATCGCCTTTTGTCCCCTTTACTTTCTCTTTGTAGCCAGTCTCTTTGATCGCTGTTTTCAGGATTTTCTTAATCTCTTCGGGTGGAGCTGGATCCAAAAAGCCTCCTTCTCTGGTTCTGTGACTTAAAGCGAGTTCGGAGGCCACTAAAATGTCGTCTGGGGTGACCTCTGTTCTTCCTTCAAACGCCGCGAGGGTACATGCAGCCTTGCTTATCACGATGTCAGGTCTTACGCCGTCGACTTTCAGATCTAAGCAAGCTTTACACACTGCTTCAAGGAGATTTTCAGGCATCTGCACCTTCGGTAGGACGTTTCTCGCTTGAATGATCTTGTTTTCTAATTCTTCTTGTGTAGTTCGATATTTTTCGCGAAACTTTTCAGGGTCACTCTCAAACTCGACGTTTCTTCTGACAATCCGCATCCTATCCTTCACTGAAGAGATTTTCTCAACGCCGATGGACAGGGGGAAACGATCGAGGAGTTGAGGTCGGAGTTCGCCTTCTTCGGGATTCATGGTTCCTACAAAGATGAAGTGGGAGGGGTGGCTTACGGATATTCCCTCCCTCTCGACGACATTCCATCCAGTTGCTGCGGCGTCTAGGAGGTCGTCTGCTATGTGGTCTGGCAACAAGTTGATTTCATCGACGTAAAGGATATTTTGATTAGCCCCGGCTAGGATGCCGGGTTGCAAGGCTTCCACTCCCAGCTTGATGGCTTTTTCCACATTTAGGCTTCCTACAACCCTGTCTTCAGTGGCTCCGAGGGGAAGGTTAACAATTGTCATCCCCCTATCCTTCACCGGGAGCTTTTCACCCCTCAGATAGCGTTCACTGCAATTGGGACACATGTTGGATGAATCATGGGGGTTACAGTTGAACGGACAGCCTTCCACAACCTCAATTTTTGGCAGAACATCGATTAAGCCGCGCACCACAGTAGTTTTCCCCGACCCCTTTGGTCCTCGGACGAGCAAACCGCCAATCTTCGGATTGATGGCGTTAATGAGGATAGCCAATTTCAGTTTATCCAGCGCGACTATGGCTGAAAAAGGGAAAACTACCCTCCGTTGCATGCACCGCAGCACCGATTATGTGAAGGGCGAACGGGTAATATAAATAAATCTAAATTGATGGCCCCGAGACTTTTACGCGCGCAACCTTTGTGACCCATTTGCGCCTGGGACATGTCTTCTTGTAGTCATATATCGGTTTCAGCCCTATTTTAGGGCAGATAATAAGATATATTAAGATATAAGATACTCTTTCTTGTTCAGGTGCCTCATTTGGCTGAACTATACGCAGGAGAGTTTGACGGGCTCATAGAGGGCGTTAGAGAGTTCGATGATCTTGTAAGAAAAGTCAAACATATCGACGGCATCTTGACATTCATGGCATGTGGAGCAGACAAGACATCCTCTAAGGCAATTGCAAAGCTTCAGAGACAAAGGACTTCAGCGATGACCAAAATGGAAAGTATCTTGCAAAAAATTTAGATTATGTGTACGTTGCGAGCGCATAAAAACAACGAAGAGAAGCAAGAAAAAATNCGACGATCGGTCTCAATTCTGATGTTTATTTTCATAAAACTCCAGCGTATCTAATGCGNGCGCATNGAGTAAGCGGAAATCTGTGCTTCATGCTTGCATTTCATTGNGGCAAGTCTTNTAACTACTTTAAGAGTTTCTCGACGGTTNGGTTGNCTTTTTCTAGAACTCGCTCAGCCTCTTCGATCAACTTTGGATCCTGGATTCTAGGCAGAATAGCCACGACGGTCTCGTAGGCTGGCTTGTAAATCGCCTGATCGACCCGCGAGTCCTTATCTTTAATCGTAACAAAAAAGTTCCGTTTCTCCACTGCCACAACGAAACTCTTCAGCATAGCCAAAGCTCCCTTCAACTCCAACTCATCAGCCTTACGCTGGCCAACCGTCTCCCCAACATGGAAAGCCAAAACTTTCGCCACAGACCCAGCTTCAAGACAAAACATCATCAGATGCTGAACCGCCTCACCCACCATCAACTTCTCACCTCTACAGAGCACTTTGAAACGATCAAACACAAGCCTGTCAATCCGAATGCCTGTTTGAACCTTCACGTTGCCCTTCACCATTACCAAACCATGTTACCAAGCTGATATAAGCCTAGGGGGAAGGGGGTGACGATTCCAAAGACAAGAAAGAAAAACGCTAATAACTTAAAAAAACAACCATAAAGATTCAAACACGCCACTAATTAAAACAGACCTTGTCTGCATCAAATGCGCGCGCATTAGGGTGCAAGACTAGACTTTTCGCCTTTCTTTCGTCTCTTTTCTAAAATCTCTTGAATCTTTAAGAGGTAGCCTCGTGCCATCCAAGTTTGTTTATAGGCTTCATGAAGTTCGCTGACATCTAAACCGTTTTCAGCTTTCCTAAGGAGGTCTTGAGCAGACACGAGTAGAGGTCCAATTTCAACTTGTTTCGAACGCGGGTCAAGCTTCCATGAGCGGCTTTCAGACTCGCCCTGTATGATGGAGAAAAGGAAATTCGTGTATTCTAGCTCGGCAGCCGCTCGCCAAACCGAGCCTGCTACTCCGTTTTCGTCTCTGTTCACAAGAGCTTGCATGGAGCTTTCGAGATGGCTTATCGCGGACTTGATGGCTTCGATTATCTTCTGCTGACGTTCCCATTCTCTATCCCAAACATTCTCGAAAGTTTAGGCGGTATATGTCTTAAAGTTTTAGTTCAAGGATAATCGCAGAAGGATAAAGCTTTGGGTGATGCCCCAGTTTCAGTTATTTCTCGACAGAAACTCTGCTCACGCCAGCCTCTTTCTCCACACGTATAACGTGCTCCGCTTTCTCCGCAAAGGCTTCACTGTGGGTTACGGCAATAATTTGTTCAATGGCTTTTAAGCGAGAAATGGCCTCGGCTAGGCGATCAACCGAGCCGTCTTCCCTTCCTAGGCTCTCGGTTGGCTCGTCGAGGAGAAGCGTGTAGATTCCGTGCCCTGTTCTCGACTGCATGATAAGTTGGCCGAGGCCGATGCGGTACGCAAACGCCAGGAGCGTTCTTTCTCCGCCAGAGAGATTTGAAACGTCTCGTTCAAATCCCTCTTCGCTTCTGACGAGGGGACTGTAGGTTTTATCGACCTTGACCATTAGCGTGGGTCCCGCCTCTCCAACGAGTCCGTCCAAAACCTGTTGAACCACCCGCTGTAGGTAGGTGACGAATTCGCTTCGCAGTTTGGGTTGAATGCTTCTGTAGCCCCCTCGTATTCCCTCCATGATTCCGAGGAGTCTTTCAATCTTCTCCATCCGCTCAACCTTTTGTTGCGCGTGGTCTAAACGCTCCTTAAGCTCATCTATTCTCGACGTCAGGTCTTTCTTTCGACTTTCCACGGTTTCCAGTCTGTGCTTTATGTTGGAATACTGCGTGAAGGACTCGTCTCGAAGCTTTCGTGCAGTTTCAAGTTCAGACATGTCGAATTTGGCCATTTCTGAGCGTACAACGCTAAGCTGGTCTCGAAACATCTTTTCCTGTTGCTGCCTTTCCTCAAATTCCGCTGAAAGGTTCTTAAAGGATTCGTGTCCCTCGGCAACTCGCCTCTTCAGTTCCTCCATTTGGGGGGCGAGCGACTGTAGATTCAAGACGACGAAGTCGACAACGCTTCGCAGCCTTTCCAGCTCGTCGAGGTTTTTCCGAAGCTCACCAAGTGTTCTTTCACCGTCAGCGTTTTCTTCATGGAGACGCTCAAGGAGACTCTTTTTGTATTCCCCAGTGAGGTCTTGGAGGCACAGCGGGCATTTGCTTTCGGTTGTTAGGCTTGAGACGCGCCTTTGGGATGTTAGCATCTCCTTTTTCACTGCCTCTTGTTCGCCTCCGACGCTCGTTATCTGCTTCTCCAACGCCGCAAGGTACTTTCTGAGTTCCTCAGTGGTTTGATCGGTTTTCAGCTCATATTCCCCGAGTCTGTCTCGATGAGACTTCTCCTGAGCCTCCATGGATTTTAGTCGTTCTTCAAAGTCTTTAATGGTAAGCTTCTTTCGTTCAATCTCGTCCGCCAACCTCGCAGAAGTGTCTTCAATGTTAGTGACGTTTGTTTGCAGTTGAGCCTCTCTTTTCCCCAACTCCTCGGTTTGTTTTCTCAAGTCTTCTAGGCTCTGAAGGCGCGAAGTTGCTTCATGGAAGGCGGCTTCGGCCTGGGTGAACTTTTCCTTTAGGTCTCCAAGTTCGACTTCTGTTAGTGAAAACTCTTCAACCCCTTTATTGTAGTCGACTTGAAGCTTTTCCATCCCTACCACGTCGAAGTCACGTTCGTAGGCTTTCTTTTCACCTTCGTATTCCCTCTGAAAACCGGCTAAACTGCTCCACGCCGCCTCGTAGTTAGAAAATCCAAAAAGTTGATCCAGCCTCTTCTGGCGCTCTCGCGGGGTCGCGTTAAGCAGTTCCTTCAACTGTTCTTGCCTCATCCATACGACTTCGCGGAAGAGTTCCTTGTCGAGACCGGTTATCGCCTCTAACTGTTCTGCGACAGCCTCGCCCTTTACACTGGCAATTAGCTTGTCTTCTTCAAAGAGTTTGAGTTGCTCCTTGTCTTGGCCGATGCCTCCTCCTTTCCTTCGGAGGGCCCTATGGAGCGTGTAGGTTTTTACGCCGTGAACAAACTTCATGGTAACCTTACCGATGTCCTCCCCCTCTCGAAGGAGGTAGTTGTAGCTTCTGCCAAGCGGGTCTCCAAAGAGGGCGAAGTCGATGGCGTAGAGGATGCTGGACTTTCCGCATCCTAAGCCCCCTACGAGGCAGTTGAAGCCTCTAGCAAACGGAACCGTTGTTTTGACGTGGGATCGAATGTTTTCCAGTTGCACAGCCTTAATTCTCACCTGAAAATTCCTCCAGCGCTTCCTTTACCTTCGTCTCTTCCTTTCTCACTAAAGGCTCGATGAGGTCCACGGCGAGTCGGGCAATCTTTTCTGCTTCCTCCCGAGCGTAGCGCTCCAAGAAGATTTCAAGAAAGTATTCGAAGGCCTTTGTTTTGAGGTCTTTGAGTTCGCCTTCAAATATGGAGCGGATAACCTCTTCGGGAACTTCGGTTTGTCTCAGTTGGAGAAGTGGACGCACGAGGAGCGCCTTCTCCGCGGCGCTTCTGACCTTGGTGAGGTCAACCTCCCAACGTCCGGCTTCCGCGGGCAACACTCCTTGCAGTACAGGAACGATAACTGCCCCGGCTTCGTCGGCTTCCTTCACGAGTTGCACCGCCTTCTCCGTGATCTTTGAGGGGGTCGAGCCGCTGTAGTCGTGATCTAAAATGATGAAGTGGCGGGGGGCTTCGAGTTTGATACGGTGAAGCTTTGGAACGCCTTTCTCATTGACCTTCACATGATAGAAGCCCTTCTCAACCTTGGCATCCTCGTAGCTCACGGTTTCGGTACTCCCGCTGTAAACGAGGAGTCCGTTCTTGAATGGACCCGTGCTCGGGACGTGAATGTGACCACCAGCGTAATAGTTGAACTCTTCGGGGAGGAGTTCGGGTCGAGCTTCTGCCTCCATTTGGGGATGACTCACGCTGGGAATGTCCAAGGCCATGTGAAAAACGAAGATGTTGAAGAGGGAAGAGTCGGGTGTTGGCTTGTTTTCCTCCATAAANANGGGCAGCTGCTCCTCAGTTCTTTGCTTGGTTCGAAAGTTGGGAACTCCGTAGACGTAGCAGCTCTCGTTTCGCCAACAAGCTCCTTCATGGCGGGGCAGNTGNTGAATCAGGCCAGCGCTGTCCAGCGGGTTGAGAATGGTGCCCGTGATCACGTTGGGCGCTGAGTCGTGGGAGCCGTCCACGGTCAGCACGGGTATTCCGGCGTCTCTGAGCCGTTTGAAACTGGTTATAGCGTTTTCGAGGGTTGTGTTGAATGGGCGGGCGTGTTGAAAAAGGTCTCCCGCGATGATCATGAAATCCGGCTTCAGCTCAACGGTTTTGTCCACCACCTCTCGAAACGCTGCATTGAAGTCTTCACGTCGAGCATCTAAATTGTACTGCGTGTAGCCTAGGTGTAGATCAGCCACGTGGACGAAACTGAAAGGTTTCATTGACGTCTCCTTCCTCTCTTATTACTCTCTGACTTTTCAAACTTTAGTGGGTAGAGTGCTTTTTAAAATTGAGTGCAAAAAGCTTCTTCTCTAGACCACATTTTAAACGCATCAAAGAAGTGCGCATAGAGAATATTGAACTATGTATATGGAGTCTCCATTACGCTTTCCATAAACCATGAATATTGCAGTATTCTCTTGCCTCTATTTTCTCCGCTGTGATTTCAAACTCTGCTTCTGGCTTGTCCCCTGGTTTTAAGAATTTTCTGCAAGTTTTGCCATCGACGATTATTTCTATCCACTCAATGTAATGCTTTTGTTCCATTGGATGCGGAACAGAGCCAACTTTGACCTTTATTTTGCCGTTTAATTTTTCTATTACTGGAACGTGTTTTTCTAAGCCAATGTCTACGGTTTTCTCTGTAAGCAGTTCCATGGGTTGCCCACAACAGACTAGCTCACCTACTCCTGTATGTAAGACTTCAACGATGTTGCCACAAATGTTACATCTGTAAACTTGTTTCAGCTCGGTCATTCCAATATCTCCTCAACTTCTTTTTTGCCTTTTTCTAACTCTTCAATTTGTTCTGTATCCTCTTTCAGTAGTAATGCTTGAAATTCTCCCACATGCGTTTTTTCTTCTTTAGCTACATCTAGTAGAACTTTTCTGATGTTTTCATTCTCTGTTGCGGCTGCTAGTTGCTCGTATAAGTTTATTGCGTCCAGCTCAGCTATTATTACCACTCTTAATATTTCGCGGTCAAGAAGTTTCTTCTCAACTTTCTCAATTTTTATCGGTATTTTCGACAGCATTTTGTTCAACCTCCTTTTATATCTTTCCAGCGTTTTCTTTTCAAAAATTTTAAGGCTTAGCCATGTGTTTTAACTTTTCGCACTTCCCACACTTACCCAAAAGAAGAAGCCTTAGTTTTTGTTTTTTCTGTATCGTCTAATCGCTTTTTGTAAGGTCCTTTTAGCCAAACAAGCACAATGAATTTTCTGTTTTGGAATACTCCCGAGATGATTTATTATGTCTTCTTCATCTATTTTTTCCGCTTGTTCTAAAGTTTTTTCTTTTATCATTTCCATCAGAGCAGAACCAGATGCAAAAGCTCCCGCACATCCTATTGCCCGAAACTTCGCATCCTTTATTACGTTGGACTCAATTTTTAAAAAGACCTCCATAGTGTCACCACAGGGACCAGTATACGCAAAACGAACACTGGGATCTTTTATCTCTCCAACATTTACCTTTCTTATGTAATATTCTATTGCTTTGCTCGAATATCCTGATTTCTTCAATAAGTCTATAACTTCACTCATTTTATCGCCTCAATTTTCTTTTTGTTTAGTTCCCCCTGTAATAGACGCAACAGCTAATTAATTTGGAAGGCTACATAAAGTTTGGTGTAAACCAGCGTCCAAAGCAGAAAAGGGGAGGTCTGCAGGGATATCACCATGGTGGTAGGGTTCGAATCCCACGTTTTTGCAGTTTTACCCTTATTTCTGAGACGGTATTTCCTACATGGGGCTCTTTTGCGTTTTGCTATACCGAAATGCGGTTTTTTCAATTTCTAGCGATTGTTTTAAGGTTTTTGGGTGTTTGTAGCTCTAAGTGCGCGTGTACATTTATTAATTGATCATAAAGTTTAATTCGAATTTCTTACTAGTATTCCTGTGGAGTTAATAGGAAGAACGTTGTGTACGTGGAATGGGTTCCAGCGGGCACATTGATCAAAGCTCTAGTGGGATTTTTTTCTTTGCTTAGCTTGTGCATACTATTGATAACCATCGCTGTTGGCTTTGCTATTCAACATCCCTCTTTGATTGTCGTCTTAGCGTCTCCTTTAGCGTTTGTGTTGTTTGTATTTTGGAATTATCGGGGCATACGGATAAAGGTGACCGCTAAGAAACTTCTAATTTGTTACGGCTTTTTCAATCACAAACGTATTCTAGTAGCAGATATAGTATCCTGTGAACCAACTAAAGCCTCTTTTGGAAGATATGGCGGTATCGGCGTTAGATATG
>JGI24422J19971_10001812_pt1 | contig 13138 bp, 9 predicted proteins | sample DeeMarSWOR152_54_FD_19971 | JGI IMG/M metagenome (IMG submission 19971) | reverse complement strand
TTCCCTCGGTGGATGGATCGGGAAGGCTAAATCTTCAAGGTCGCTCCTTCCATTCCCGTGTATTTTACCCACACAAAATGGAAGAGAACCATTTTAATTTATCTTTTTTTTGATTAATTTTGAGCGGTCTGGCTCATCAGGCTTTTTGACCTTGCGGGGAGGATTTTTCTCGAGTTCTTCCAGCAGCAACCCGACAGCCTTTTCCAGGCTCGGGTCTCTTCCTTTAGCCACCAGCTCGGGTCTGTCTATGACTTCGATATCCGGTTCAACGCCGATGCCTTCCACAGCCCAGTTTCCTTCGGTGTCGATAAAGCCAAAGGTGGGCACAGCGGTATAGCCGCCGTCGACCAGGCGGGGGTTGCCGGAAAGCCCGACTGTTCCTCCCCAGGTTCGGGTTCCGATCAAGGTGCCCAGCTTTTTCGTCTTAAAGTAGTAGGGGAAGATGTCGCCACCAGACCCGGAATAATAGTTGATGAGCATGACCTTTGGCCCTTGGTGAGCCGCAGCCGGAGTCTGGGAAGAGAGAAGGCCTGCCCTTCCCCAGTAGTTCAGGATTTTCCGGGAGAGAAGCTCAGTCATCACATCCGGGATCATGCCTCCGCCGTTGTATCTTTCGTCTATGATCAGGGCCTCTTTGTTTCTCAGAGCGTAAAATCCCTTGAACAGCTCCCTGTTACCCTGGACAGAGGTGTCGGGGACATGGATGTAGCCAACCCTTCCCCCGGATAGCCTGTCCACCATTTCTCTTCGTGCCTTCACCCAATCCAGGTAGAAAAGGTTNAGTTCGCTTCTGATCGGCTTGATCCAGTATTCCCGGGAACCTTCCTTNGCGGGTTTTTTGTTCACTCCTATCGGTATTTTCTTCCCCACNGTGTTCTCCAGGAACCTGTAAGGATTGTCTCGTGTGGTCANATCATGGCCGTTGAGACTGATGAGATAGTCACCTTCCTGAATATCGATTCCCTGTTCGGTCAAGGGAGANCGTGTGCTTTCGTTCCAGTTCTCCCCCCGGAAGATTTTGCTGATGATGTACCTGTTGGATTTTTCATCGGCCCGAAGCTCAGCCCCCAGAAGCCCGCCGTCGATCCTCTTGACTCGAGGAAAATCTCCCCAGTTGATGTAACAGTGGCCGGCGTTCAATTCCCCGACCAGCTCGCCAAAGATAAAATCAAGGTCAGCTCTGTGACTGAGATAGGGGACAAGCTGGCCGTATTTTTCCTTCATTTTCTTCCAGTCCACTCCGTGCATGTTCTTCACGTAGAACCAATCCCTGTAGATCCTCCAGCCGTCCTCAAAGATCTGCTGCCATTCCTTGAGCGGGTCGATCTTCATCGTCAAATCAGAGAGGTCCAGCTCGCCGTCGCCGAGCTTCTGGTCGGGCTTAAGGTCGATGATCCCGAATCTCCGCTGGGCGCGGTAGAGGATCTTTTTTCTGTCAGCCGAAAGAGCCCCGCTGGCTATGCCTTTGATGACCAGAGTGTCTTTTTTGTCCTCTATCTGGAACAGGTGAAGCTCGTCGTCCTTCACATAGAGAATACCGCCCTCCACGGCCGCGATATGGGTGAAATTCCCGGCCCTGAGCGGGAAGGAGACGATCCGGCCGTTGATGCCATCAGTGTCAATCTTAACGGTCAGCGCTTTCTGCTCTTTGGCTTTCGGGGTTGCCTTGGCTTTCTTCTCAGCGTCGATCTTTTTGAATTCCTCCACGTCGTTTTTGTCCGGGAAAAGAGGAGGAGCATCCTTCGTCAGGGCGACGGCAAAGATGTTGGTTGAATCCTGGTAGAGGTAATCGAATTCAAAGCTGGAGAAGCTGAGGTTGAATTCTCTGTCCGAGAGGAAAAAGATGTATTTCCCGCAGGTGGAAAAGACAGGTGAGAAGTCGATGTACATGTCGTCGGTTATCTGGAGGGATCTCCCTTGCTCGAGGGAATAAACGCAGATTGCATCTTGCGTGTTCTCGCTGTCCTTGGAATAAACGACCCATTTTGAATCCGGAGACCAGCTGTAGTCGGTTATATCCCGTCTCCGCGCTTTATCGATCAGAGTGATCCTCTTTGTTCTGATATCCAGGACCTGCAGGTCATGGTTCTTGTCCGAGAAAAGAAGCCTGGTGCTGTCAGGAGACCAGACCGGAGGATAGCGCCAGATCTCGCTGTTTTCTGTAAGGGGGGTGATGGCATTCTCTTTAGCCCTGTCAATCAGATAGATTTCGTACTCGCCGGTCACATCCGAGTAGATCGAGATGTATCTGCCATCCGGGGACCAGACCGGGTGCATTTCCCTGATTCCTTGAGTATGGGTCAGGTTGTAGGTGATTCCTTCCTTGGCGGGTACCGTGTAGATATCTCCTCTGGCTTCGAAGACTGCCCTCTTTCCTGATGGAGAAATATCAAAACTGGCGATGTTTTCCTTCACGTTTTTGAAATGAGGAATGACATGCGGGCTGTCATAGTTGATGTTGACCGGGACTCTCTGCGATATTCCGGTCTCGAGATCCAGTCTGAAGAGGTATCCGCCGTTCTCGTAGGCGATAAGGCCATCTGTTCCTGAGGGCCAGAGAATGTCGTAATCTGTATGGTCGGTGACCTTTTCGATCTTTTCCGTGTTGAGGTCATAGGAGTAGATGTTCAACGGCAGCTCCCGGTCCGAAACGAAGTAGACCTTATCCTTATGCCAGATGGGGTACTGGTCGGTCCCGGGAAAAGTGGTCAGTCTTTTTGACTCGTCATTTTCCAGGTCGTATATCCAGACATCCTGGGCCATGCCGCCTTGATATCTCTTCCAGGTCCGGAATTCTCTGGCGATCGGTGTGTAAACGATTTTTTTCCCGTCGGGTGAGAATGTCCCTCCACCTGCCTCTGGTATCTGGAGAGGAATCTCAAGCCCTTCGTTGATGCTGACCAGGAAATATTTTCCGCGCCTTTGTCCGTATGGAGTCCGGTTGGCTCTGACCAGGACGTTCTGACTGTCAGGGGTCCAATCGAGGACCTGGTGGTCGAAGCCGCCTCTGGGAGGCATCTCTCCGACATCGTTGTAGTAGGTGATTTGGCTGGGAATCCCTCCGGTTATGGGCATGATATAAACCTGGCGCGAGCCCGAATATTCGGCGGAATAGGCAATCCATCTTCCATCCGGGGATATCTTGGGGAAAAGTTCCAGCCCCTCATGTGATGTCAGTTTCTTGGCCACTCCTCCGATCGAGGAGACAGACCAGATGTCTCCTGCGTAGACAAAAACAGCGATATCTCTGTTTATGTCCGGAAAGCGGAGAAGCCGGGAGTCGTTAACGGCAGACGCCGAAGTGAACAATCCCAGGCAAAGTGTGATCATAAGGGCGGATTTTTTCATGGCACCTCCTTTAAGGGCGTTCTTGATAGGGATGCGCTTTCTCTTCTTATTTTTCTTTCCTGTCTATTGAACGAAAAATTATATCGGCAGGGAATATACGCAGCTTTTTCCACGACTTAAACATTTATATCTTTTCGATGCTTTTAACAAGCTTTTTTGTTCCTGTGTTGCCAGAAGAACTGACCGGGACATAAGGCCTGGCTCGATTATTCGACAACTCCCATCCCACTCTTTTTATAACTCATAGTTATATTTTTTGTCATAATTTGACAATTTCCTAACTCAGGGTTATATTTTCCAGGAGAACAGCCAGTTAGGGAGCAATATGATGTCAAGTATACTCGGGACAAGACTCAGAAGAGAGAGGGAAAGCCTGGGAATCACTCAGGAATCTCTATCCAGAGCAGTCGGCCTCTCCAGCGAATTCATATCTCTGCTCGAGCTGGGAAAGAGGATGCCGAGCCTGGAGAGCTTGACCACTCTTGCCGAATTCTTCAAAAAAGATGTTTCCTATTTTTTAAAAGAGAAGGAAGAAGCCTTCAATGTGCTGCTTCAGGATAAGAGGGTGGATAAAAAGGCGAGGGCGTCGCTCAAAAAATTCAAGAAATACTGCGAAGAATACATGCATCTTGAGGATCTTACGGGGCGTCGGGTTGAGCTGGCTCCGCTTTACACCCAGCCTTCAGCCGAGAGAATGGCGGATGAAGAAAGGCGAAGGCTCGGTTTTGGGTTTGAGCCGATACGGGATGTCTTCCCCCTTCTCGAGCTTAACGGACTGCGAGTTTTGAGAATGCCCATCCCTGAGGAATCTAAGATATCAGGGGTCTTGATCTATTTTGAGGCGGAAAGAGCGGCCTTTGCTCTGGTAAACAGCGCTCAGCCGTTGGAACGACAGGCTTTTGTCGCGGTGCATGAATACTGCCATTACCTCAAGGACAGGAATATCGGCCCTGTAATAGATCATCCGGATATTTTTGTCGGAGAGTATCTCTCGCTCTACCATCCCCGGGAAAGATTCGCCCAGACTTTTACGGTGCGCTTCCTGATCCCCCCGGCGAAAGTGGAGACGATCATCGAGAGAGACATCCACTCCAAAAATCTGTGTTATGCAGACGTCCTCTATCTTCAAGAACATTTCGGAGTCAGCACCCCTGACATGCTGCAGACTCTCAAGGATCTGGAATATATTTCCTTTTCCAAATATGAGGAATTTCTCAAAATCAAGCCTTCTTTGGAGGAGACAGCCTTTTTCAGCAACCAGGATAAGGGAACACAACTGTCAAGAGGAAAGCGAGGGATCGTTCCTTCGAAGCGGTTTAGGAGCTTAGCCCTCGAGGCTTTCCAAAAAAGAAAGATCGATGAAGAGATGTTCGCTAAGCTTCTCAACCTGAAAGCGGAAAGAATAAAGGGCGATCTCAAGTTGATCAAACAGAGATGACCTGTCGGAGAAGCCTGCGCCAGGAGGTTTACTGCTGAGACTCGATGGATGACTCAAGGAGTAAGAAAGATTAGGCACGAAACGGCTGAAAAAGGCTCATATCATTCATAAAAAATCATGGATTAGCGATCAAGCTGTTTCGGAGGTAAGACCTCAATCCAGGCTATAGGGGATTGTTTTATGAAAGCGTCTTGCAAAACCAGGGGAACAATGCTTCCGAAACCTATGGGTATTGACATATTGACATAGATTTGTAATATGCTATATATTTAAACTAAGGATTCAGGTTAAAAAACAAACGAAATAAGAGAAAAATTAAAAAAATGGACAGGATGTCCGAAAAAAAATCCTGGAGGGGAAACATGAGAAAACTATCCTCAATAATCTGTTTGGCAGCTTTTGTGCTGTTCTTCACTGTTACGTCCTATGCAGGCCTCGATTCCAGTGATTTTTCACTGAGTAAAAAAGATGCAGGATTCTCGTTGACCCAGGCTTATGATGTGTCAGCACCGTCTCTCGAGCTGAATAGAACGGATTTGAGAAACGCCTTAATCAATTCACAGGATGAGAGAAAAGCCGAGTCGTTGAGAGCAGAGATCCAACATTTGAAGAAAAGAAGGACGACAAGCTTGCTCGTTTCCATAGGTCTCATTGGATTGGGTTCCTTCTTCGTTTACGAATTTATCAACTATGAGCAGGGCGAACGAGAGACACAGGAGGGAGGCACTCAGGACGTTGATGAAGGACGGACGAATACTTCGATCGGAAAAGGAATAAGGCTCGCTGGTTTTGCTGCATCTTACGTCATATCCATAGTGCTGATCACTGATGTCGCCAAGAAAAGCAAAGCGATCAAACAGTACAGACAAGAACTGCAGGCTCTTTCAGAAGCCCAGGGCAGATAAGCCTAAAATCAGCAAAAAAATTAAGCCTGTAAAGCAGTAGTCTCTTCTCCCCATAAATTTCAAGGGAATAGAGTTCCATGGGGAGAGGTGATACGCCACAATAAGAATTATCTTATTTCATCGGTCTTCAATATCCCCAAAAAAGGAGACCTTTCAGTGGATTGATCCCAGATATTGAGATAGGGGATTCTTTCTTAGGCTTGATCTTCNGGTGCTTGAGATTTCAGAGAGAGTTAAACCGTGTCGGGGGATCAGGAGGCTGATAATCCCTCTTCTTCTGCAGCTGTCTTTAACTCCTCGTCGAAAGTGAGAAGAATCAATTCAGGAATCTGTTTTTTCAGAGTCTTGGCAGAGGCCAGGTGCCAGAGATTGACTGCCTTGAGCGGTCTCTTTGTTGATAAGGCCATGAGAATGCTCCATTCCGGCCAGATGTTAAGCTGTCTCCACGGTCCGTTCTTAAGAGCTTCGTTGGCAACCTCGATGAGAACTTCGTTGAGGGCTCTTCTTCTTTTGATTCTGGAAAGAACAGCAGAGACTTCGGCATAGCAGAGAGCAGAAAACAGGTGAACTCCTTCTCTTTTGGACATACTTACTGCTTTTTCGCTGTTTGAGTCCTGAAAAAGAGCGGAAAGGATGCTTGTCGGATCCCAGTAGACCGCCACAGGTTTTGTTTTCTTCATGACTTTCGCTCCTGTTTGAGGTATTTCTGGGCCAGTTCATCGGGAAGAGGACTCGGAGGATGGAGTTCTCTCGGCTTCTTATTTTTTTTAGGTTCTATCCACCCCTGTCTTTCCAGTTCTTGTATGCGCTCGGCTAAGGGAAGTGAGTCTGCCTCCACTGGGATGATCTTTCCGACAGGCCTTCCCCGGTCGGTGATGAGGATCTCCCTGCCCTTCTGAACGCTTTTGAGCAGTTTGCTGAGTTTGATTTTGGCTTCCCGAATACCGATGCTTATTGTTTGCATGATGAAGTCTCCGTTTTGGTGGTTACAATGACCACATTGGATTTTAGCCGGAGTGCCGGGGGTTGTCAAGCAAGTCATTAAAAAAGCCGACATCTTTTTCCTGATACTGAAGTCAAGACAGAGAATCAGGAGCAGTACTTTGAAATCATGATGATTTTGCCCCACAGGAATCCTATACCTATCCTTATTCTTTTGTTTGACATCAAATTGGGCAGGGTGTTATATTTTGAGAGGCACAAGGGAAGATAAACTTTATGAAACGAATCCCTTTCTTTTTTTCTCTCTTTGTTGGTCTTGTAGTTCTTCTCATCAGCATCTACGGATTTATACTGCTTCACCAGCGCCCCGGTCTTCCGGAAATAAAAAAATCCGGCAAGGATAGCGGGATAAGAGTCGTAAAGATCGATGGCATAGAAATTCGCAACCTGAAGCTGGACAGCGAATTCATCCTGAGCCAAAAGACCATCGGAGACCAGGTGACATTAATCCTCGAGACAGATGGAGAACTCGAAAAACGAGAAGTGAAGCTTGTTCCCTACTATGCTCAGACTCCTTTTCCTCTGATCTACCTCGGCATCGGGCTTTTCTGTATTCTGACAGGCGTCCTGGTTTTTCTTCTTCGGGCTGAAGACACTAGGGCACGTATCTATTATTGGGCTTGCTTAGCCTTTTCATCAGCTATCGTCATCAGCGGCGGGTTTTACTGCTTGCGGGAAAGCTGGTTATCCTATATTCCCGGGGTTCTTTATTATGTGTTCTATCCCTTGGCTCCGGCTCTTCTCCTCCATTTCACTCTGTTCTTCACCAAAAGCCAGAAAAAAATAAGCCGCGTGATCATCTATATACCTGCTCTTCTACTGATCGTCGCTCTGGAAGGATTATTTCTCTTGGCGAGCCTCAATTCCTCAATAGAGGCTCACCGGGTTTATCAATCTGTGCTTTATGGCCATCGGTTTTATGTTCTGGTGTTCGTTCTGATCAGCTTTTTTTCACTCATCATCGGCTACAGAAAAGCGGCGCTTGAAGAAGAGCGAGCTCAGATCAAATGGATTTTTTATGGTCTTATTGTCGGCCTGGGTCCGTTTATACTGCTGTACCAGCTTCCTCAACTTTTTAGCATAAATCTTCCAACAGAGGAGATCACAAACATATTTTTTATTTTTATACCTCTGGCTTTCGCCTTTTCTGTCGTCAAGTTCAAGCTGATGGATATCGAGTTGGTCATCAACCGCAGTTTGGTCTATTTCATGCTCACTGTGGTCACGGTCAGCATCTATCTCTTATCTGTCAATTTCATTCAGAGTGTGTCCTCAAGATTTTTTACAGCGCACACCACTTCTGTTTCTGTTTTTGCGGCTCTTGCGGCTGCGGTTGCCTTTCATCCGGCTCGGAAAAGGATCCAGGATTTTGTCGATAGAGCATTTTTCCGGATGAGCTACGACTACAGAAAAGCCATCCTCAGTTTCAACGAGAAAGCATATAAGATGGTCAACCGGGGACAGCTGCTCGACTTCTTCCTGCAGCAAACAAAGGATACCCTGCCTTTGGAATCTATCGGTATTTCTGTTTACGCCCATGATGAAGGGAAACTGAAGCTGTTGATAGCCAGGAACGGTGAAAAGGACCTCGATTCCCTGGCCGCATTGAGCCTGGACATGGATAAGACGTTCGCCAGACGGGATGCAGTGCGCATGGAAGAAGATTTGGATTTTTCTCATGAAGGACAGCTTCGGGAAAGAAACATCGAAATGATCATTCCTCTCTCGCTTAAATCATCGGACATGGCGGGTCTTTTGGCTTTGGGAAAAAAAAGATCCGGGGAGAGGTTCACCCGGGATGACCTCGAACTCTTGCAGGCCCTGGCCCGTGACCTGGCTTTGAACCTGGAGAGGATCAGGCTTCTGGAAGAGGTGATCTCTGAGCGGGTGGAAAGGGAAAAGCTCAGTGAGCTTGTCCGCCTTAAGACCGAATTCATCTCTACGGTATCCCATGAGCTCCGGACTCCCATGAGCTCTATCCGCGGCCTGGCCGAAATCCTTCAAGCGGGCAAAATAAAGGATAAGGCAAAACAGGGAGAGCTCATAAGTCTGGTAGCGAGTGAGAGCAGCCGTCTTTCTCGTTTTCTCCACAACATTCTCGATTTTGGGAAGATCGAACAGGACGTGAAGACCTACAATTTTCAAAAAGTGGAAGCTCAGACTTTGATCCAAGAAACTGTCAAGATTTTCCAGCCCAGGTTGGCTTCCGAAAGGTTTGTACTCCAGACAAGACTTCCTGAGGAGCCTGTCTCTCTGAAAATCGACTCGGACGCAGTCCGACAGGCATTGACCAATCTGATTGACAATGCTATAAAATACTCGTCAGGAGAAAAGGAAATAGCGGTTGAGCTCACCCGGAAGGGAAAACAGGTGGAAATTCGGGTGAGGGATAAGGGAATCGGGATTCCCCAAGAAGAACAGAAAAGGATTTTTGAGGGATTCTACCGGCACCAAGAAGCGATTAGGCATAGCCCCAAAGGGGTCGGCCTGGGATTGAAGGTTATCAAGCATATCATGGACGCCCATCGAGGACAGATCAGAGTGGAAAGCCAGCCAGGGCAAGGGAGTGTGTTCAGTCTTATTTTTCCAGTACCATGAAAAAAATACTGGTTATCGAAGATGATCTCGCTTTGTTGGAGACTTTGAGGTCTTTCCTGGAGACTGAAAACTTTGAGGTCATCACGGCAGTAGACGGGAAGAAAGGGCTGGAAAAGGCCTCCAAGGAGAGGATCGACCTCATCGTGCTCGACCTGGGGCTTCCTACCATTGATGGATTTGAGGTCTGCCGGAGGCTTCGGGCCCAAGGCTATATGACTCCGGTCATCATGCTTTCAGGGGAGAAAAAAGATGAACTGGATAAAGCCACCGGGCTTGATGTCGGGGCGGATGATTATATCGTCAAACCGTTCGGCACAAAGGAGCTGCTTTCCCGCATAAAGGCGGTGCTTCGCCGCGCAACACCAAAAGTGGAAGAGAAAGGGGAGCACTATGCTCCTACACGTACCCTTGAGATAACCGCTGCAACATTGAGAAAGGGAAGCACCATCGCCGGTCGCTATGAAGTCCTGGAGGAACTGGGGAGAGGCGGTATGGGCAGGGTCTTCCGGGTTGCCGACAAGAAAATCGGAGAAGAGGTGGCCCTCAAGGTTTTGAATCCGGTAGTGGCGGCAGATAAGAAGACCATCGAACGATTTCGCAATGAACTGAAGATCGCCCGCAAGATAGCCCAGAGGAATGTCTGCCGCATGTTCGACCTCAGTGATGAAGAAGGGATGCATTACATCACTATGGAATATGTGCCGGGAGAGGATTTAAAGAGCTTCCTGATAAAATCGGGACAATTGACGGTTGAAAAAACCATCTCCATCGCCAGACAGGTCTGTGAGGGACTCGCCGAGGCTCATGGAATGGGTGTGGTGCACAGAGATTTGAAGCCCCAGAACATCATGATCGATAAAGAAGGGAAGGCTCGCATCATGGATTTTGGCATCGCTCGCTCCCTGAGAAAGAAAGGAATCACGGAGGAGGGGACCATCGTGGGCACGCCTGAGTACATGTCTCCTGAGCAGGTGGAAGGGAAGGAAACTGACCAGCGTTCAGACATCTATTCTTTTGGAGTGATCCTGTATGAGATGATGGCGGGAAAGGTCCCTTTTGAAGGAGACAGCACTCTGGACGTGGCCTTAATGCACAAGACCGAAGACCCTCGCGACCCAAGAGAGATCAATCCTCAAATTCCTGAGGGGATGAGCCGGTTGATCCTGAATTGCCTGGAGAAGAATAAGGAAAAGCGATATCAGCAGGTGCATGATCTTCTTTCTGATTTGGCGAAAATAGAAAAAGGCATCCCGATCGTGGAGAGATACAAGGANAAAAAGAGACCTGAGGCTAAAGTCGGGAAGGAAGTGCGATGGAAAGAATCGGTCGCTGTGCTGCCGTTCGTAGACCTCAGCCCGGAAAGAGACCAGGAATATTTCTGCGATGGAATGACTGAGGATATCATCAATAAGCTCTCCAGGTTCGAAGAGCTGAAGGTTATTTCCCGGACTTCGGTGATGCGCTACAAGAAGACAGATAAAGATATCAGAGAAATAGGTCACGATTTGAATGTGGCCACCATACTTGAAGGAAGCATACGCAAAGAAAAAGAGAACATTCGTGTCAGCGCCGAGCTGGTTAACGTCGAAGACGGCTTCCAGCTTTGGGCTGACACCTACGACCGCAGACTCGAAAGTGTCTTTGAAGTCCAGGATGAAGTATCTCAAGCGATTGCGGAAGCACTGAAGGTTAAACTCTCACCAAAGGCCATCGAATCTCTCAAAGAGGGACGTCCAGCAAATATCGAAGCTTATGAGTACACCTTGAAAGGCATACATTTGATCAACAACAAATATATCGTTTCCTTCAAGGAAGATGATTTCAAGGCCGCGGTGAAGATGTTTAACAAGGCTGTCGAGTGTGACCCGAATTATGTTCTGACCTATACGGGTTTAGCCTGGGCCTACCAGCATCATTACCAGATTACAGGGAAGAGAAAGGACCTGCGGTCTGTTATTGCCAGCGGAGAGACAGCCTTCAGAATGGACCCGAATCTGGCTGAGACTAACGCAGCGATAGGCTGGAAGTATCTCCTAAGAGGGGAGTATGACAGTGCTTACCAAAGTTATAAACGATCTTTGGAAATCAATCCTCAACTTCCTGGGCTCAGTCATATCGTAGGGCTTTTTTACCGGAGACTTGGACTGCTTTACCTGGCCGCAGATTACGCTGCAAAAAATATAGAGCTGGACCCTTTTTTCCTCCCTTCGCATTCTCTTCTTGCCCACTGCCTTATGTACTCGGGACAATTCAAAAAAGCCGAGGCCAGAATAAAGAATACATTGGAGGTTGATCCGGGGAATTTCTGGTCTTTCCATGATTACAGCCTGCTTTTTATGATGAGGAAGGATATAAAAAAGTCTGAAGATTACTTGAAGAGAGCTGAGCAGGTCAATCCCGGTTACCCCGGGATCCAGGTCTACAGAGCATTGATATTGGCTCTAAAAGGGGACAAGAAACGAGCCTTTGCCATAAGAAAGAACGGGGTTATCTACGCTCTTCTCGGGATGAGGGAAGAGGCGGTCAAGTATATTCAGGATGTGGTCAAAAAAGGGAATGAGCATTTTCAGTACTCCTATCTCCCGCTGGCGCACAGCGCTTTTTATGACAACCTGAGGGATGACCCGAGTTTCGCTGAGATCGTTAAGAAGCAGAAGAAAAGATACGAGGAAAAACTCCAAAAATACGGCAAGTTTTAAACCGTTGAACCTAAAAGGGGCAAGAAAACTTTAATACTGTTTCTCAGTAGGCGATGAAAAGAATATTGATCATCGAGGATGACAGATCTCTGTGCGAGGCTTTAACGGCCTTTTTAAAAGCGGAGAATTTTGAGGTCATCTCTGCCTCTGATGGAGAAGAAGGATTCCGTTTAGCCAATCAGGAAAAGATGGATCTGATCCTCCTGGATCTGGGACTTCCTGTGATGGGAGGGCTGGATGTCTGCAAGGGTCTGCGTGAAAAAAGAATCATGACGCCCATTATTATGCTTACGGGTGAGAAAAAAGAGGAGATCGATAAAGTCCTCGGATTGGAGTTCGGAGCCGATGATTATATCATTAAGCCTTTTGGGATGAAAGAACTCCTGGCCCGAGTTAAAGCAGTGCTCCGCCGTTTCAAACCAGAAGCATTAGAGATTGAGGAGTATTCTTTCGGAGACATCTCCATAAATTTCAAGAAGCAGACAGCATCAAAAGGGAAGCATGAGCTTTACCTGACAGCTAAGGAATTCAGCCTCCTCAAATTCCTTATCGCTCATGAAGGAGAAGTTGTGAGCCGGAATGACATCCTCAACGAAGTCTGGGGTTATGACAGATTTCCTACGACTCGGACTGTGGACACCTTTATCCATAATCTTCGACAAAAAATCGAGGATAATCCTTCTCAGCCTGCCCATCTCATCACGGCACCTTGGTCTGGTTATAAATTTCAGAAATAACATCCTCAGGTTCGTATCGACGATGAAACCGAAAGACAGCCTCATCTGGCGCGTTTTCCGCCCGCTGCCCCTTTCCGTCATCCAAGTTAAATTGTCCATTTTTAGCGAGATAATGCCCAGAAAAAGGTCTGTCCTCTCACTGCCTGCGAAGTCGCCAGGATTGGATAACGCTGTTATTGATGTTGGCTGCTGATTGAGGTATTATTATAAGGACTTCTTCCATTTTATATGGGTAATTTTGTGACTGAAATACACGGAAATGGCGTCCCTCCCTTCAAATTTTGAGCGCCATTCCCTCACCGTCCTCTTCAACGCATAAGCGAAGGGCAGTGGGTGGAGAAAACCGTATGGAAGGTTGAGCGGGCATGGTTCCTCGACCGAAGGGAGAGGAGAGCGAAGCCTGGAATCGAG
>JGI24422J19971_10001810_pt1 | contig 13145 bp, 17 predicted proteins | sample DeeMarSWOR152_54_FD_19971 | JGI IMG/M metagenome (IMG submission 19971) | reverse complement strand
GTCTTCATACAGTGGCAACAGCTTTCTTCTTTTTACGTCGAAAATGTTGTCTCTGATTCTGTTAACGTATCCAATAAGGCTAATCTTTTTTCTTATCGCACTCACACCCTACTCAAGAGACGTCTCTGGCAATTTAAATCTTAAACTATAACGAAGTGTCAACTATTCTTATTTCCTTTTTCTGGATTCCTTGTGAGTCTTCAAATATCTCACCGAAGAGCATAAAAATGGGAGTCTGCGGGAGACATCTCCACTGTGTGCGGGGTTGCGCTCGCGCAGGCTTAGGAGACTTCTCGCTCCATCAACACGTAAACAGCAGAAATGCCGGTCGGAGCGCCTAAGCCGCCTATGGATTTGGCTTGCCATCCTTCTTTTGCCATTTTATTGATCTTAGCCACAAGTTTCCGACAAGTGCCGGTATCGGAGAGAATTCCATATTCCTTCATTTCAATGTCCTCCATTCTGAGTCTTGCAACTATTCATATATTTGCCTTTTTGAGTGGATTATACAAAATCTTTGGCTGCTCGACGAAGTGGTGATGAACACTTTTCAAACGCGCAGTCTGCTTTTCTTCAATTAAATGGCTATGCTTTACACGGAAAAAATGAAGGTTTGTCAGGGATAAACCGAAATGTTCGCACTTCTTATATTCAAGCATTAGGTAAGAGATCTGATGATTGTTGGCTTTCTAGCATATCAATGTCGGCGGTGTTTCCAGAGTAAGCAACATTTCATTTAGTTCGTTCAAGCGTCTTCTTACAACGCTGAGTATCTTTTTTCTTAGTTCTTCCCCAGAAATGGACTCTTTTATTCTCTTCAGTCTCCCAGCCAGTTGAACGTCATTTATGCTTTCCCCAATCCACTTGTCAAAATCTCCACGTCTAAAATGGAATGTCAAAGATCTTACGTCAATTGTCTCTACGATTTCAAAAAACTCATCCAGATTTCGTGCCGATCTTCCTGTGTATTTGCCCATTTCCTCAAAGAAAAGGAATGCTTGGTCAGGAGGAACTGCTCTCAGAATCTTCGAAACGTTCACTTCTCTAAAGTTCGTCTTCATTTCATCACCATTCTGGATTAGACCGTTAATTGGAGTAGAAAAGAATTATGAATTCCAAATACAGACTTCGAGAAGTCAAGAAAGAATAGCCACCTATGCACAGCAAAATTGGGTTTTGCAGGGGGAAGTTGGAGATATCTGGCGGAAGGCATTGAGAGGCTTAATTGCTCTCTTGTTGGTATTGATCTGAATTTAGTTTTCAGCCTCCATATTTTCAGTTCATAACAATTATTGCCAAACAAGTTGATTCTTTTAGCGGACAGTTCCGCAATGAAGACACACCATGCTTCGTTGCTGTGCAGAAAACTAATTGTTGCGCTAGTTCTGACGCTAATGATCTTCGTACTGAGTAGATCCTCGACTATCCTGAACATAGTTGTAGGTCTTTCGGAATCCGAAAAATACGTTCATAATTTTATTGGTGTGCCGCCCTATGGAAACTGGACATTTGTTGAGAAGCCAATGTTTCCAGTTCACGTTAACCAATCTCAAATTCCAGTGGGTTCTAATTGGACAGTTGTATCTCCTTTAACTGCAAACCACACTTACCACATTTATTGTTATGGAGAATGGGTAGATTATGGTTCTGATCCCTCAACTGACTACGATATTTACGTTTACAATCCGTTAGGCGAACTTGAAAGCTACCACACCGAGTCGGCTGGGTTTCCTGAACATTTGGGCACAACTGTTGATGAACCTTTTTTTATTCCTAGATATTCAGGAAACTACAGCTTTGTCATAAGAAACGACCCTAGAGAAAGCAATGCTTCTCAACCGGCAACATTTATGAATATCGAGAATGTAGAGACCAACAAGTGGCATGATGTTTTCATAGAAGGCAAGGAAAACAATGTGCCTGTCCTTAATACGAGTTGGGCCTTCGAGTTTGTTACTGAAAGCCAACGCATTGAAGTTTGGGTTAAAGTTCCGGAAACCCTTGACATGTACGAGGCTAGGCTTTATTTGATGTCTAATCCTGAAGCTGGATTGGGAGAAATTCTCAATGATGTTCCTCTAGCTTGGGAGCAAGGTCTTTATGGCGAAATTTCTGGAATTTACGGCGGATACAACATGGAAAGCGAAGAGTCTAGGGGTTTAGCCTATGCAAGCTGCGAATTCTACGGGCAGGACATGCTAATAAACTACACTTCGTCAGTTAATGGTGAAAGTCTTTACCACCTCGTCTTCATAGGCGAGAAAGGAGCAGGTAACATAGAGTTCTTGGTTAAGACGGAATTTGGAAACGTAGGTTTAAAACCTGTTGATCCTCCTTTGCGGGTGCATCCGGACAACGAGACAACTCTCACTTTTGCTTCCAACACGACTGACTTGAGAAATGCTACCTTCTATTATTCCGTCAACGACCTGGAAAACATAACAGCTTTGAACATGCAATTAATCAACAACAGAATATGCGTGGCAGTCGTTCCCGGTCAGCAAGCTGGCACAACCATAAAATACAATGTTGAAGCCCCAGACGTTCTGGAAAACATCTTGGTCTACAAAGGAAACTACACCGTAAAATATGATTCTCAGCTAAACCTAACTCTAGAAACTGAAGCAATCTCCATTGGAAAAAACATAACATTGACCGGACTTATAACCCCACAGAGTGAGAATCTTCCCATAACGCTAGTTTATACTTCTGCGAATGGAACGTTCCAGCAAACCGTCTTTACTTCAGCTGATGGCAATTTTACAGCTAGTTTTAGACCTTCAGCAGAGGGGGACTGGATTGTTCAAGCAGAGTTTGAAGGAAGCAACATGCTCTTCGGAAGTTTGAGTCCATCCCTAAGATTTAAGGTTAAACCTCCATCTTTTCTGAGCCAATATTCAACGTATATTTACGTTGGCGCAGTAGCAGGAATAGCTGTCGTAGCGGTTGTTTACATCAAGAAGCGAAGAGAATAAGAAACGTCCACCGGGAGATCAAGCTTTCTAACTCTGCAGAGGTAGTAAGAGACTCAGAAAAATGTTCTTCAATATCCTTATAACACGCGCAAATCGTCAACTAACTAAATGAGGCAAAACAATGGAAATTGAAAATGACAAAATGAATTACCGTCGGGCTAGAATCGATGACCTTGAAGCTTTGATCAACTATCGAATCCGATTTTTGAATGAGCTCTATAATCATCCCGATGATGAACAAACTGAAGTTTTAAGAAAGTCATTACGACGATATTTCTATGAAGCAATTACTTCTAACGATTTCATTGCTTGGGTAGCAGAATACAATGGAAGAATAATAGGCACAAGCGGAATGGTCGTTTGGCAAAGGCCTGCAAACTATGGTGGGCTCGAATCTGGAAAACTTGGGTATCTTTTAAATTTCTACACAATTCCTGAGGCCAGAAGAAAAGGCATTGGCACACGATTACTAAAGGAGTTGATCAAAGAAGCCAGATTGATTGGACTAAAATATTTACACCTTAACGCTACTAAGGATGGAATACACATTTACAGAAAGGCTGGGTTTGTTGAACCTAATGACATAGAGTTGGAACTGAGACTCAAATAGGAAAGCTACTTGACTTCAAAATTGATTAAAGAAGCTAGGTCATTANAATTTAGATATCTCCATCTTTGTGCTTCTGAAGACGGGATAAATATTTACACAGAAGTAGGATTTGTCGAGTCTCACCGGATAGAGCTAAGATTGAAGCTTGAATAAAATAGTGCCCATACTTTAAATAAATGTAGAAAACGAATCAGTTTGTGGCTGATTGAAATGAAAAATAGATTGGGACAATCTAGGTTGATAGATCTATCAACTCTCATTAATAGCTGTAAGGAAAAATGGACTAATATATCCTTAACAGAAGTGAACGATTCCATAGTTCGACTTGGCATATTTAAGGGAGAATTTCATTGGCATAAACATAACAAAGAAGATGAATTCTTTTTTGTTGTTGAAGGCAAGCTTTTGTTAGATCTGGAACATGAGACACTAGAATTGTTCCCGAAACAAGGATATACTGTGCCAAGAAAAGTTATTCACAGAACAAGAGCCAAAGAAAAAACAATAGTTCTGATGGTGGAAGGAAACACAGTGAATCCTCAAGGCGACTAAAGATTGTAGGTAGAAACTTAAAAACAAGCTCACTTGAAAGCTTTCTCCCATTCCTGCCGCATCATTATCTTCTTAACATCCTTCAATCGATCTGTTGCGAGAACACCATCGAGATGATCTATCTCATGTTGCAAAAGCTCAGACAACTCGTTTTCTGCGTCTATCACTTGCTTTTTTCCTTCCTGATCAAGGTATTCGACCCTTATACGGTAATATCTGTCAACAAGTACAAAAAAAGCCACGTTGAAACTGAAACAGCTGTCCCATACTTCAAATCTTCCATCCGAAGCCCGCACTATTCTTGGATTTATCAAAGGTGACCTAAAAACCTGCGTATCGATGAAAATTACTCTTTTCAATTTGCCTATTTGTGGAGCTGCAATGCCACGACCGTAACTGAAACTTTTCTTAGCTTCCTGTAAAGTGTTAGACAAATCTTCAACGAGATTTCCTAGATCGCTACTTTGGAAGTCTTTAACTGGCAAAGATTTCTTCCTAAGAGTCTCATTTCCCAGCTGAAGGATCCGTCTAATCATAGTTGATATTCTCTCCAGAACTGGGATTCTAACGCAAACGAGAATATTTAAGTGAAATGGCGTTTTACTTAGGTGCATCTCTGAGAGGGATGGTGAATGAAGAAAGATGTTATTAAAACAGAAGAAGACGTGGTCCATTTCTTAAAGGATAAGACGAGGTTCGAAAGGGAAGTACTGGTGACTACGTTCAAGATTCCGAAGGGAAAGGTTAGTACGTACAAGAGAATAGCCGAAAAGGTCGGCAGACCACGTGCTTATCGGGCTGTTGGCAATGCATTACATAAGAATCCGCTTGCACCCGTTGTCCCTTGCCACCGTGTTGTTAAATCTGATGGAACATTTGGAGGAGAGAAGAAAGGAGCTGAATCTAGAAGGAATGTCCTAGAAAAAGAGGGAGTACCCATCGAGAATGACAAAGTTAAGATAAATGATGAAATCCTTTTTTAGCGCGCGAAATATTTCTGAATTATCAAAGCAATCAGCCGTATCTGAAACAGTTGACCATGCGAAAGTAGTGGTAGTCTGCAGTCTATTCCTTGTAACTAATCTTAAATAACGGGGTGGTACTAAAAACAATGCTACCTAGCACCAATACTGAGTAAAGGAGGAGAATTCAAAACGAAACCAGCCTTACTTGTAATAGACATACAGAATGAGTTCTTCAACCGCAATCAGGCTTGCGATGACTCCTTGAAGTCGGCAATTGCATATATAAATGCAGCAATAAATCTTTTCAGAGAGAAGAATCTTCCCATCGTTGTCATACAACACAAAAGTGAGGAACAAGGTCTTGTACCAGGTAAATCAGGTTTTGATGTGCATGATAGTGTAAAGCTCAAACCTCAAGACATACACATCGTGAAGACATATGGCAACTCTTTCACAAAAACAGGGCTTGCAGAAGAATTGAGAAAGCTTGGGGTCGACACCGTGATTGTGACAGGGTTTTGCGCGGAGTACTGCGTCCTATCTACATACAGAGGTGCGCAGGACTTTGACTTCACACCTATAATGTTGAAGGGTTCGCTTGCATCTGAAAACGCCGAGCACATTAGGTTTGTGGAAGAGATTACAGAGACAATATCTTACGGCGCTTTGAAGACGCTGCTCTAAATTTAATGCGCGCTCTTAGGTTTAGGCTTTTATGGTTTAGTAGCCCCAGCAATTCTATTCTTTACGATAGGATCTCATTTCGTCAATATCAGAGAATGTTTTGAAAAATAGTTTTAGCCGAGTCCCCAATTCATTTCGTCCTCTTCTTGTGAGGGAATAACGTTTGTTCTCATCTACTGAAAGTAAATCCTTGGCTGTTAAATTTTTCAACACAGGATAAATCGTGCCGGGACTTGGTTTTCTACCCTTTCTTTTCTCCAGTTCGAGAGCTATCTCTACTCCAGTCATGCTTCTTTTGTTGACTAGCCACAGTATGAGAAAAGAAAGGAGACCTTTCATCTTATTGTTGTGCATATGAATACACATCGGATAATCGATGTTAAGGTTTTTGGTTCTATGTGATATCGGTTTACCGATGAACTTATATGCTAATATCGCTTTTATTCCAATATCGGAAATACAATATAGCGTCTTGGAGGCGGGCAAAAACATGAGAATCGGATTTGCTGTTCACATAGCTCCGCAAATGGGATTTGACTATGAACATGCGAAGAGAGTTACACTTAGAGCGGAGAAGCTCGGTTATGACCTAGTCACGATCGGAGACCATCTCTTCCTAGATGAACAATCGGAAGAACGCAACTGCATGGAGGCTTGGACACTGGCTAGCGCCTTGGCTGCAGTGACATCCAAGATAAGAATTGGAACTCTTGTTACGTGCAATTCATTCAGACATCCAGGGATACTGGCCAAAATTGCGGCAACAGTAGACATAATTTCAAACGGACGCACTCTACTAGGAATAGGAGCTGGATGGAAAAAGCTTGAATATGACGCCTATGGGATTCCATTTCCCTCAGTGAGTGAACGGATGGATCAGTTAGAAGAAGCAGTTCAAATCATCAAATTGCTCTGGACAAAACCTAAAGCCACCTTTACTGGGAAGCACTACAAGATCAAGGATGCACTCTGTGCACCTAAACCTGTTCAGAAACCTCATCCGCCAATCCTTGTAGGTGGACATGGAAAGAAGAGGACACTGAGGATAGTTGCAGAGCATGCGAACATGTGCAATATAACTTTCCAGGTTGGCCCCGAGCTGGATGAACTGCTGGAGGCCTTGCAACGACATTGCAAAACAGTTAGGCGAGATTATAATTCTATTGACAAGTCCTTCTTTGCATATTGCTATATCACAGAAAACGAACAAAAGACTGAATCTCATCTCATCGAGATATCGAAACGTAGTGGGCGAACTGTAAGCGAATTGAAAGCTGATATGCCAGGAATCTGGATAGGTACTCCCGAAACAGTCAGAGATCGTTGTCAGTACTTAATCTCTAAAGGATTCACGAGTTTCCAAATAAGATTCCTATTTGACAAAGAATGCGAGATGAGCGAATTATTTGCAAGGCAGGTTATCCCCAAGCTATCATAGCGGAGTTTACCTTGATTATGTCATCTGCACACGAAAGCTTATGCTTTTGTTGTCACAATTTTCGGGCGAATGAATTTGCCGCAGTTGGAGCATTTTCGTCTTGACAATGTTCGAACTTGAGGATAGCCCATGGATTTCAGCTGTTCCTTGCCCAAAGGCTCTTTCCATTGATTTTTACATCGGGGGCACTCTACGAGAGCGGTTATCTCCTCCACTACTTGAATCCTTTCTCTCCTTGCCACTAATATTATTCCGCCTATAATGAGCATAATGACCCCGACAATAGAATAGTGTACAAGTTTCAGTCCAATGCCCAAAGCGACGTCCTCATGTTCCATTTCCAAAAGTTGGACACCCATTTCCGATAGAAGATCAGGCGAGTCGAATACTCCAGCGTCCCAAAATTTCCACAATACTAAGCCCAGCATTATTATACCTATAACGCAGAGTAGAACGCCGAGAGCGTAACCAGTTTTCTTTCTTAGTATGGTCATCGTCATAGACATCTCTCCACATCCCATTTACAAGCAATCTACTTATTTAATTTATGAAAAACTTGACACATAAATCGCTGATAATCATAAATGCGCGCCATGCATAAAATAATTCGAGGTCTTTAAACATGCCTATTATAGCTGTCGTTGGAAGCAGAAAATCGGGTAAAACAACCATTGTTGAGGCTCTAGTTAAAGGACTTACCAGAAAAGGCTACAACGTTGCTACGGTAAAGCATATTCCAGAACCAGACTTTACCATAGACACCAAAGGAAAAGACACGTGGAGACACGCAAAAGCTGGCGCGCTTGTCACCATGGGCGTAGCTCCAAACGAGCTGGCAATTATCAAAAAGGGAGACACAGCAAGATATGACCTAACTGAAATTGTCAAATACTGCGAAGATGAAGCCGACATCATAATTCTTGAAGGCTTCAGGAACCTCGTCGCCCAAAACCCGCTTATTCCAAAAGTGGTTGCCGTGAAAACCATGGAGAAAATTCAGGAGACTTCCAGACACTTTAGGCCCATAATAGCCTTTTCAGGCACAGTTCCAATTAAGCCCAAGAGACTGCGCATTCCATACACTGATGCCTTACAGAAACCAGAAAAACTGGTAGAAATTGTGGAGAACAAGATTAAACCCATGATTATGAAAGAAAAGAAACTAAAAGCAGCGATTAGAATTACGGTTGACGGAAAACGCCTGCCATTAAAACTCTTTGTTCAGAAAATTATGAGAAATGTTGTACTCTCTATGGTTTCTACGCTAAAAGATGTGACAATTGAAGAAGATGAAAATGTCATTATTACTATTACAAGTCCTTCAAGATGAACTACACACTACTTTTGGGGCTTGAGGAGACGCAGAAGAGAGAGAAAGGAGAATAGTTTTTCCACTCAAAAAAGCAGTCTCCCCAAACCTTTCCAATAGTTGAAGCATGTACTCTGTTTATAACCGTTTGAATACATCCTGGTTTGTGCTTCCTTGACTGCGCCATTAGACAGCCTTTAGGCTAAAGAGCCTTGAAGGCTTCAAACCATCTGTTGTAAGATGCAACCATATCCAAAGTAACGCTTGGCTTCCTTGTTTCCAGTATTTCTCTAAAGTCGTTCATACCTATAGATCTGGGCTGAGCAAGCTTGTCCTTTGCCTTTCCAGATTCAAAAAATTCTCCAATCACCTTGAGGTGAGCCGACTGCACGCCGTCGCGTATGTCGCTTCCAGAAAATCCTTCAGACACTCTGCTTAGGCTGTAGAGATCCATATCAGGAGACAATGTCAAATCTGTCGAGAAGAGTTTGAGCATTTGCAAACGTGCGTTGTAATCAGGCAGCGGAACCAAAATTCTTTTCTGAAATCTCCTTATGAAAGGCCAGTCAAGATCCCAAGGTTTATTGGTTGCCCCAATCACATAAACGTGAATCTTCTTTCCTTTGTCAATTATGCCATCCATTTCCTTCAAAAATTGATTACGAACTCTCACTTCTCCGCCAACTTCGTTGGTATGCTTTCCAATGAGAGAATCTAACTCATCGATGAAAACAATTGCTGGACGGCCGTCATTTGCTATTTTTCTCGATGTTGCAAAAAGCTTAGCAACATTTCTTTCGGCTTCCCCAAGCCATTTGGACATTATTGACGCGGCATCTACAGAAATGAAAGAAGCATCTATTTCTGTCGCTACCGCAGCTGCTAACAGAGTTTTTCCGCAGCCAGGTGGACCAAAGAGAAGGATGCCTCTAGGCCATCCCAATGGAAAAAGGTCTGGTCTTTGAACCGGATAAACAATGGCTTGCTTAATAGCTTTTTTAGCTTGTTCTAAGCCTACGACTTGTTCCCATTTCACGTTGGGCTTTTCTGTGAGCACAAGATCTTCAAACGTATTTTTCTTCGTCTCAGACGGCACAGTCGCAGCTTCAAAAGGTCTTTCTTCTCCACCCTCTTCTTCAGACGCTTCTCCCGGAGCTGAAACTCCCTGGAGCATCCTTATCCTTTCTTGATAAGCCATGGCACGTTGAATATACACTTTGTTCAGACCATAGTTTGGATATAGCTGAGCAAGTTTCAGAAGAGTTTCGATGGCCTTTTGGTACATTGTGATAGCCATGCCCTTAGCGCCTTGTTTGTCAAGGCGAACAGCCTCTAAGGCGTAACTGGTAGCAGCTTTCTCTAATTCCTGGGACGCGCTCATCTTCAAGTCATCTTTGAATTTGTATCTTTCCTTTTGTACCGAGATTTTCGAGTGCTTTCAACACTTCATCATGTGGAATTTTCAACTGGAGCGCACACTGTTTAACGTCGATTTCACCATTACGCTTCCTTACATATTCAAGCAACATGTCTTCCAATGATGAGTTGGATTTAGTAGCTATGGAGACGCCACGCAACTCCATGTCTTTATGGCTGACATACCTTTGAGATTCTCCCTTTTCATCGTGTTCCATTATCTCTGAGCAAGAGACACTTAGAGCAACCATCTGCTTCACCTTTTCAGGCTGTTTACTTGCTTCTTGTTTGAGAATTACGTGAGGATGTTGCACTGGAATAGGTGGCTCAGGAAGTTGCTTGATTAATTTTTCCTCCAAGACGGATGAAGCCTCTTTTAATATTTCTTCCCCTGCTTCTGTCTTAACTGGTGTAGGCAATGGCAAATTTGGATTTATTCTGGTCATCGCAAGAGTTTCAGTGATGCTTTCATTTACTTTTTCAAGTTCCATTGCCACATCAGGTAAAACATTGACCAAATTTTGAGTTAAGCCTCTGAGCGTCTTAAGTGCAGGTTTGAGCTCAGCAAAGATTTCGCTTACTTCCTTTATGGTTTCAAGTCTCAGAATTATGCGCTCTAGCGCAAGTTGACACTGTACAACCATATTGCGTAATTTTCGAACTTCGGACAACTCGTTGGCGCAGATTGCTGCTCGCTCGTGATGGTTTTTCCTAACGTGAACTATGCAGGCTTCAAAAAGGACGCGGTCTCTTCTGGATAGTCGAAAATTGACCTGCTCCAGTTTCAGTTTCTGAACCCTAAGCTTCCGAATTGTCTGGAAAATTACCGCTCCGATCGGTGGAGGAGGCTTAAAAATTTTGAACAAAGGCTTGCCACCTCCACGCCTTCATGTTAACTAGTCTAGTTTTCGCTTTTTACATGAACTACAACTGGGGGTTCTGGAAGCGGTGGCGTAGTCTCATGGGTCTCAGGTGTCTCTGAAGTTTCTGTTGTCGATTCTTCTTGGTGAGGCGATATTATAGGAGTTTCTCCGAGAAGCATGTTTGACAATTGATTCTTAAGAGCTTCAAGGTCTTCTCTTTCAGCGTGAGCCCATTTTAGTCCATCTTGTATCATTTCTATTGCACCTTGATAGGAGTTTTCGTCGATTCTGCCGATTTCCCGCTCAATTTCCAAATGTATCAGAGCAGAGTTAAGTTTTCTAATTTGTGAATTGCATTTAGCAATGTATTTGTCTATATTGTCCGATGTGGTTTGAGCGTCGGTCTTAAGCTGGTTCAATATTCCTTCGAAGGTTTTCTGAAGTTCGTTATGCATCTCAGATGGGACTTTCTTCTTTTCTAAGAGTTCGTTTAAAGCTTGTTCTTTCCGCCAAATCAAAGGAATTTCATCGCAAAGAGTCTTCACCCTCAGCTTGATTGAGGGCAAAAACACGATGTTGTCCCCGTCGACTCTAAACTGTTCACTGGAATATTTTAGGAATTCGCCGTCTTCGTGTTTCAGAAAGACACTTGTTACTCTGCCTGTTGGATTAACCGTAAACGAAACTATTCGACCGATTGAACGTCCATATTCGTCATTCACAGTTTTTCCTACAAAAAGAAAAAGGTTTGAAGTTGGATGTGACATAGTTTTCACCTTGAATCACTGGTTTGACGCTACTGATTTTGGGATTGAGATTGGGATTGTGGCAGAGCTTTTTCGCCTAGTGTTGGTAGTCCAGCTGGTAGTTCTGGGAACTTCTCTTTGATCTTCTGTTCAGCCACTGAAGCGGCTTCGTTGAGAATTTTCTGGGCGTCGTCATTTACTGTTTCGAAGTTCAATGTTAGGCCAGTACTATGCCCTGCATCTACAATTATTCCACTGAGCAATGTTCCAATTTGTCCAAGTTCTCTTTCAGCTTCTGGAAAAATGCTGGCCATTCCTGATTTTACTGTGCGAAGTACTCCTACTGCTGGTGCAAGTGTTGTTACTACATCGCCAAGTTCTGAAACAGTTCTCAATCTTAGAACAATTTGCTCTAAGGCTAGTCTAGCATGCATTATCATCTTTTCCATTTTTCGTATTTCAGCCAGTTCATTGGCGAAGACATTGGCTCTTGTCATGTCATGCTTAGAATAAGCTTCAACTATTCGAGTGAAAATCGACTTATCACGTTCAGTGAAGCGGTCGCTTGCTTTGTCAAGTCTTTGGATCTGCAGCTCAATTCGTCTGACAGCAAAGTCTATTCGAGGCTTTAGTGGACCTGGTGGTCTCACTGTCTCTTTGATTCTTGTAGTTAATGGTGCGTCTTGCTCTTTACCTCCCCATTGTTTTGCGAATCTTTCTGACATGTTGATTCCTCCTAGAGGAGAGAGGCTTTAAGCGCTTTATTACATTGTTAACATGTTGAAAACATTCATGTATATATGTGGCAGTATGGTCACATGAAGTTTCTTTCTATTTGTTTAAATTTCCAAAAGCAAAGAAGTGAGACGCTGGTAGTCTCTATAGACACAATTGTGTAAGTTAAAAAGAAAAAGCACTTCTCCTAACTGTGTAAGCTAGGTGATTGAAATGAGTGAAAGAATAAAAATGCTCACAACCTTCGCAATACTTGGGTTCTTCGCAGGGATCATCGCCAACTTCACTTACAGACAAGTTATTCCATGGCTTAGCACAATCGTGCTTCCAGTGTTAGGCTTAGAATGGATTTTCTCAGGATTAGCAGGCGCCGCCCTAACTATAGTCTTAGTGACTGCATGGGCTTACCTAAGCGGATCCCCAGAGCCATAAAAAATCCACAACAAAACACCCACCATTCTTCTTTCGTTTGTAGAGTCGTAATTGAAAATCTTATTTTGCACAAAAAACTCTTCATTTCATTCACTTTCTAAAAGGACAACTGCAGAGATTATGCTGCATCTGAGGCTACGTCGGCAATAAGAGAAGCAGCGCCAATTCTTCGCGAGATGCCCAGATAATGGAAAATTACATGCTTTTTTATGGGAGTGATGGAATCGCAAAAATAGTTACGTGTAGAATCTTGGTTCAGCAATTTCTCCAATTAATCAGTATATTAAATAATCCATCGCTTTTGTAAAAGATTTAGCAAAGAAGAGCCTTATCTGACATTGCTACTTAAAAACTTGAAGAGAGTTATTTAGATGAAGGACAGTTTGGGAAATGGCTGAAGAGGGGTCATTGAATTCTAGT
>JGI24422J19971_10001809_pt1 | contig 13145 bp, 17 predicted proteins | sample DeeMarSWOR152_54_FD_19971 | JGI IMG/M metagenome (IMG submission 19971) | reverse complement strand
TTGGCGGTTCCTTTAACAAAGTGTTGAATGGTTTCAATATCCGTGTTATTCCAATGGCCGCCAGGAGACCAAATGCAGGAGCCATAACCACAAGTAAACGCACCATGGAACAAGCAAAGTATAGAGATGACAAACCAAAAATCAAGAGAAGCAAGTTTTTATCGTTAAGATCTCTCAATATGAAGAAAAAGCCAGCAAGGAAGAAGATTATCACTATTCCAAGATCATAGTACATGGACCCCCAAGCCGAAATTCTATGCTCAGCAACAGACTCTATCAGCGGAAACCCAGCTCGGAACAGCGGATTTATAACCGAAGTAAACTTTCCAGCTATACCACGCATGTAGCCAAACTGCCAAAGAACGGAAAAACCACCAACCAACACGGCGAGCAAAATGACAATGAATATCATTCTCCATTTTGTCGAGGTCAAAGCACGAAAAACTTCACAGAAACACAGCAGTATAAATACACCAGCAACTGGCAGAACGACGCCTGTAGTCAGATAAGTTATGTCAAGTTTCGGGACGCATGTTGCGATGAACAAACCCAATCCAAAAGCTAAACTGTAGGATAGCAAAAGACGTTGCGTATATCTCTTAAGCAGCACCGACACAAAAGCGAAAAGCACTGTGATGCTGATTACATAATATGCAGCACCCCATCCAGAACAGAAATACCCCAAGACCATACCCGATGCAAGAGCATATTTCATACTTGAACCCAACGACCTATCCCTTTCTATTGCCCTCAAAAATAGAAGCATAAACAGTAGAAGAGCAAGTATTCCTATTGTTTCGTCGTCAAAGAATCCCACTTGAGTTCGTTGAATGTAGGAAGGACTCAAAGCTAGAAAAAGAGCCGCAAGTAACCCTACAGGCTTTCCCCCAATATCCTTACCTAGAAAATAAATCACTAAGCTCGCAAGCATGCCCATAATGGCTGGCTCAAGCGCGCAGAAATTCATTAAACCAATATCTATACCTAACGCTGAGATGATGCTATAAAGAAATGCTGCTGTTACTGGTAGTCCTGGAAGTCCACCTCTCGCAATATTTATTCCTCCCGGATACCACCTCTGAGTGTCAACCCATTGTGTAGGCCAAGCCCACGAAATGAAACCGTTCTTCAAAATATATTCAGTGAACCGGTATTGAAAATATGGGTCGAATTCCGATAAGTGTAATTGTACCAAGTCTGCTTCCGGGTCGATTTCCCAGCGTAAAGGAAATAGACGTATTGTAAAAGCTACGAAGAGTATAAGCATCAGAGTTGAAAAAGTTAGCAGGGAGCTGTGGCTCACTTTGATGTGGAGCTTCCCTAGACTCTTTAGACTGTTGACAAGGCGTTCCTTCGACAGAAAATTTCTGACCGTCATTTGATCGTCTCTTTAACACAGATTATTGAGGTGTTTTATTTCTCTTATGGTTGATTAGCGGTCTTTCATGTTATAGTCTTCCTCTTATAACCGTATTTCTCAGTGTCATAGAATGGAAATGACACGATCTTGCCTTTTACCAATCTGTTGCGTATTTTAACGTTTACGAAGTTCCCTTTCTGAGCTTGAGCTGTTTGTATATATGCCATTCCTATGGCATATTTAAGTAGCGGTGAAAATGTTCCACTTGTTATATACCCTATTTTTTCGCCTTTGTCGTCATAAACCTCGAATCCTTGTCGAGGTACGCCCCGTTCTATCATCTGTATTCCAACGCGTTTACGTTCAATTCCCTCTTTTTTCTGTTTCAATAGTGCATCCTTCCCTATGAAATTCTCTTTCTGGAATTTCACAACGAAGTTTAACCTTGCTTCCAGAGGAGTTGTGCTTTCGTCAATGTCATTTCCATAAAGGCACATTCCCGCTTCAAGCCTTAAGGTATCTCTTGCCCCCAAGCCGCAGGGTTCTATTCGAAAGGATTTACCAGCTTCAAGAATGGCATTCCATAACTTCACTGCGTTGTAAGGTTTCTGCAGTGAGGCGTTCCATACGAAGACTTCAAAGCCGTCTTCACCAGTATATCCGGTCCTAGAGATAAGAACTTCCACGTCCGTCAACCGTGAATTTCGGCACTTGAATCTTCCGATTTCGCTTAAATCTGTTGTAGATATTTTTTGAAGTATCTTTTCAGCGTTTGGACCTTGAACCGCGAACATTGCTACATTATCCGAAACATCTTCGATCTTCACATGGAAGCCTTCGTTGTTTCTAATTATCCAGTTGTAGTCTTTTTCCCTATTACTCGCGTTAAAGACTATCAGAAATCTCTCTGTCTCTAATCGGTATACAACGAAATCATCTATTATACCACCATTTACATTGCACATAACTGAATATTGAGCACCATTAGGTGGCACCATGGAGATGTTGTTTGTTATGACGTAGTTGACGAAGCGTTCGGAGTCTTTGTCAGTGATTAAGACACGTCCCATATGTGAGATGTCGAAGATGCCAACGCTATTTCTCACCGCCAAATGCTCCGGGATTATTCCCTTAAACCATAAGGGCATTTCAAAACCAGCAAAAAGAGTTGTCTTCGCTGTTTTCTCGTGCACTCCGTAGAGTTGGGTTCTACGTGTTTTCTCTGTCAAACTTCTCTCCCTCAGATTATTCTGCAGGCTTTACTTCAACATCTAATGGTATGAATGCAAGTTTTTTGCCGCATTTAGGGCATTTCCCATTGCATTGATGCATGATTTCGTCTGGCGGCTTAAGGTCATCGCCTTCATATAATACGTAGCCACATTTTTGACATACAACCCGTTGGGGCACAACGTTACACTCCATCTAACAGTGAATGAAGTAAATGATCATGACGTATTTATTGGTTGCTAATCTTTAGGACGTTGGCCCCACCTGCTTTCACAGAAACTTTTAATTCCACCTATGGAGTTAAAATTTGAGAAGTCGATCCTGTGCTTGTAGAGTGGATGCTAAGATGGAAAAGTATACGCTGATTATTACGGAGAAGCCGGATGCTGCACAGAGGATAGCTTCAGCCCTTAATGAAAATGGAAAAGTGGAAAGAAAAGAAGATAATGGAGTGCCGTATTATGTGGCTAAAAGAGATAAAGAAATAGTTGTTGTTCCAGCTTTGGGACATTTATATACGGTTGCGGAAGAAAGAAAGGGAAGGAATTATTATCCAGTTTTCAATTTTAGATGGGTGCCAAGATATGCTGCTGAAAGAGGAGCAAAACAAATCCGAGCATGGATTGAGACTATCTCAAAGCTCGCAAATGACGCTGACATGTTTATTGATGCATGTGACTATGACATTGAGGGAAGCGTAATTGGGTTTTGCATACTGAAATATGCATGCGGTAAAAAAGAAAGCGTCTCAAAACGTATGAAATATTCCACCCTTATGAAGGAGGAACTACAGAAATCATATGCCGAACTGCGGCCACACTTGGATTTTGCACTCATAGAGGCTGGAGGCACAAGACACGAAGTTGACTGGCTTTATGGTGTAAACCTTTCACGAGCTTTAACGATATCGGCAAGAAATTGGAGCGGAAAATATGCTACACTAAGTACGGGAAGAGTACAAGGTCCNACCCTAAAGTTTCTCGTTGTAAGGGAGAAATCCATCAGAAGTTTTGTGCCCACACCTTACTGGGAAATAAAAGCAGAAGTCGAAATAGGCGAATCAGTTTTTGAAGCAAAACACGAAAAAGAGAAAATCGAAATCAAGACCGAAGCAGACGCCGTCTTAAATGCATGTAAAGGAAAGAATGGGCAAGTTGAAGAAATCGATGTTAAAAGATTCCAACAAAAGCCACCTGTGCCCTTTGATTTAGGTACTCTACAAAGTGAAGCCTATGGCCTATTTGGCTATAGGCCAAGACGCACATCGTTTATCGCTCAACGTCTCTATCTAGAAGCCTTGATCTCCTATCCAAGAACAAGCAGTCAAAAACTCCCACCGGCAATAAACTATGAGGCGATATTAAAGAAACTGAGCAGAGTCCCCAAATATAAGAAACTGACAAAAGAGCTTCTCCGAAAACCAGAATTGAAACCCAGAGAAGGAAAGAAGAAGGATCCAGCACACCCTGCTATCTACCCGACTGGAAAATTGCCTGAAAGAGATTTAGATGATTCGGAAAAGAAAGTTCTCGATCTTGTTGTAAGAAGATTTATGGCTGTTTTCAGCGAACCAGCCACAAAACAGAGCATGAAAGTTTGCATTAATGTTAATGAGCACCACTTCTACTTAAGGGGAAGACAAACCTTAAAGGAAGGATGGCTACGCTTCTATAAACCATACCTGAGATCAGAAGAAGTTCTTTTACCTCCGATAGAAGAAGGACAAACAATCAAAGTTAAAAAAGTGATTTCAGAGGATAAATTCACTAAGCCGTCGTCACGATATAATCCTAGCAGTCTCCTCAAAAAAATGGAAGAGACTGGAATTGGGACGAAAGCGACAAGGGCGAATATTATACAGACACTTTACGATAGGAAGTATGTTCGAGAAGAAAGAATGGTAGTGACGAATTTAGGCTTTGATGTTATGGAAGTTCTTGAAAAATATTGTCCACCCGTTGTTTCAATAAAATTGACAAGTGAACTTGAGGAAAGGATGGATAAGATACAAGCCAAAAGAGAAAAAAGGGAAAATGTGTTAGCAGACGCCGTTGAAATCCTTAAGCCAGTAGTACAGGAGTTAAAAGAGAAAGAGAAAATAATTGGCGAACAGTTGAGCAACGCTATAAAAAGGGCTAGGCTGGAAGAGAGGATAATTGGAACATGCCCGGTTTGTGGCACAGGCAAGCTTATGATACTCTACTCAAGGAAAACTGGTAAACGTTTCATTGGCTGCACAAACTATTTCAAAGGGAAATGTGAGACGTCATTTCCACTTCCACAAAAAGGGTCGGTTAGGCCGCTTGGAACGAACTGTCGTGGATGCGGTTGGCCTACCGTTCAGGTTCGGATAAAAGGAAAACGCCCATGGATGCTGTGTTTCAATCCAGATTGCCCATTAAAAAGGGAGAGGAGGAAAAGAATTGAAATGCGTAATATGCGGTAGAGAGACTGGCGAAGAAGGTTACTGCGAACTACATGCGAAGGCTTATGAAAGCATTGATAAAAAATATGATGAATGGAAAAAGGCATTAGAAATCTCTTGGAAAGAGTATTTAAGTGAGATTGTTAAGAACCCACTAACAGGAGAATGGGCTAAGGAAGTGGCGGAATATCTAACTAAAAGTGGTGAAAAACGGGGTGTCACGAAAGGTTAAGAGAATAATATCATCATTGTCCTATTCTATAAACAGATTCTATAGAAAAATTTCAACAATAAAGCCTTCTACTATAGTTCTTTCAGTCATCGTCATGGCTGCAGCCATATTTCTCTTCGGAGGAGGCCTTTACAATGTAATAAATAGGCCACTTCCATCAGCTTACGTGGAGCTTCCTGGCGGTGGACGGTTCATTTTTCTTTACCCGCAACTATCAGAACAATTTATAACCGACAGTATTATCGCCATGATTCTCTATTCGCTAGGCATCATCGGAGCAATAGCTACATATCAAAGTACAAAATATGCTTACAAGCCAAGACAAGCCTACTTGATGTTTCTGATAGGTGCAGTTTTTCTAATTATGGCATACATATTCCTCGAAACCACAATACAGATAAAACTGGGCGGATGAAAGCTTCACCAAGGATTACTTTTCAGACCCAGTTTATATGCTGCAAAGTTCGTTAACAAGTGTATGGGAGGAGTTACAATTAAGACGGTGGCTAGAAGCTTCCAAGACAGTGTTTGCAAGCAAATGGGAAGAGAGAACAGAATCGCCCCTATTATAAAATCAACCTGATCAACAACAGGCAACAAGTCACCAGGAGATAGCCCAAGCCTTCTCTTTGCAAAGGCTGCAGTTAAGTCTCCGAATAAAGCTCCTAAAGATAGCAATAAGCCAAACACGATGGGATAATCTAAAAATACACTTTCCACAAAACCAACAGCCGTTCCGACAGCCAATCCAGAAAAGAAGCCTCGAAAAGTTTTGTTCTTCCCAAAAATCGGCTTTCCATCAAAAAATTTTTTCCCAAAGTCCAGAGCAAGACCTCCACCAGTGATTACTGGCACAGCATTGGCACAGTAGGCCGGAAATACAAACGTTAGCGCTTCAATGATTAATCGTGCTAGTTCCATTTTACACAACCACTATGGAATTAAACACTCATGTATTCCTGTTTCTTCTATTTTTAAGTGACAAGTTGCGGGCAGTGTTTTTTTGGGGTTTTTTTCCAAGATCGCTCTGATTATTTGCGGATTCTCGGTAGGTTTCATAGCGATGATAGTATCTGCCCAAAATCTTAGAACTCTAGTAGCTACGGGTTCTATGCTTACGAGGGCTTTGTTGAAGACGCTTTGCACTTGACTTGTTGTTAAAACTACGATTTTTTGGGTTTTGGCGATTTGTGCTAAACACGCCATCTGTCTGTTAAGTTCACGGTTTAGTTCGAACGTTTTTTCAGGATACTCTGAAACTTCAGCGCGATAAAGAGATGTGAGAGTGTCAATAACTACAAGTCCGAAGCTTTTAGTTATGTAATCTGTCAGTCGGTCTATGACTATTGTTTGTTCTCCAAAATTGTTTGGTTTCATTAAGATTATCAACTCTGAAATGCTTTTGAATTCTCTTAAGGCAATTTGGGAAAGTCTTCGCGCCGAAAACGTGCCGTCACAATCCACAAACAATGTTTTGCATTTTTGCCTTGCACAGTTCACTGCGCACTGCATAGCCAAAGTCGTTTTCCCAGTTTCCGCCTCACCATAAACTANGCTGACTTTTCGGTTTGGAATACCACCTTCCAGAATTTCATCAATCGTTTTGCAGCCTGTTGGAATATTGTGTAGCACACCTAACCACATCAACGAATATAAACAGCGAAACTAATATTTTGTTTTATGTTATAAAGATAATACAGATAGGAAAGCGATATGAAAGCGAAGACAGCCGTGGCAACGGTTTCAGGAAAAGCCTATTACTTAATAGTTAGTGAGTTGAAAAAGAAGAATGTGCCGTTTTTGAGTTTGATCCCAAATGAACGCATTCCCATAGAGGTTAAGGTTGTCATAACCACGGAAGAGGAGCGACCTCTCATAAAACATGAGAAAGTTCTAACCCTGAAAGAAGGAATGGAGCCTGAAGCACTAATAAATCAAGCAATCCAAGTTGCTCAGGGAAAAGAACGCTGTGAAAAAATAGTCATTGGCGTAGATCCCGGCAAAGTTTTCGGATTAGCGGTTTTAGCTGATGGCAAGGTTGTTGAAACAAGGAATTGTTTCGGCACCGAAGAGACATTAGATAAGATAAAAAGTGTTCTTGAAACCTTTAAAAGCGATCCTGTAACCTCTATTTTAGTGAAAATCGGCGACGGGGTTCCGGAATATAAAGATAAGCTTTTGCGGGCTTTGGATAAAATACTGCCTTCAAACGTGGTGTTGCAGAGCGTGAGAGAGGCGGGAACTAATCGTTACATGAGTGAGACTAAGCATAGAAGAGGATTAAGAGACATCGTTTCAGCTGTGAAAATCGCTGGAAGAAACGGTTATACATTTACACGGAGGAAAAACAATGAATCGAACAATTGAAAGCGGGAAAACACTACTGATTGACGGCCCAGCTTCTGCTTCAGTGGTTTCAGGTAAGGTAGAAGTGTTTGGTGCCAGATTGAGAAACATGAGGAAGATCGTGGTAAGAGAAGGGAAAAGGCTGCCTTTTGCTGTCAAGGAAACAGCCACGTTTGACGTTTCAGTGGGAGAAAGCACAAACGTCGAGGAGGTTAATGGAGACACCATTCCATCCTCATGGTTTCAGGCATTTGAGGAGTTGTTAAAGTCTCAAGTTAGGCCTTTTACTGCAATGGTGATTGGCGCTGTTGATTCTGGAAAGACAGGCTTCTGTACGTTCCTGATTAACAAATTGCTTAATGAAGGACAGCGAGTAGCAATTCTAGATGGAGACTTAGGTCAGTCTGATATTGGTCCCCCGTGCAGTGTTTCTTATGCCTTCGTAACTAAACCATTAACGGACTTGTTTGACTTACACGCAAAGAATGCTTTTTTTGTTGGTTTCACCTCGCCAAGCAGAGCCATTAACAAGGTGATAGAAGGCCTAGCCTCATCAAAACAAAAGACCCTAAGCAATAATCCAGATTTTGTCATCATAAACACTGACGGTTGGGTTGAAGGAGAAGACGCCGTTAAGTACAAGCTTCAACTCGCCGACAAGCTCGACCCCAACATCATTTTATGTATACAACAAAAAGATGAATTAACATCTCTTCTAGAAGCCCTTCAAAAGTTCAGAAAAGTAAGTGTAGATTCACCCTCAGCTATAAGCCAAAGAAGTAGAGAAAAACGCAGAAGTTTGCGGGAGCTTGGATATCTGAAATATTTGAGAAATGCTAAGGTTAAGACTATTCCTCTGAGTTGGTTGAAAATCGAAGAAGATGAGTTAATTGGCTTAGGGAGGAACTGTGGAAACATGAAACAAGCAAGGAAGATTTATGGTCTTCTGGGAATGAAACCGTTGCATCTTGCGGAATTATGGGATAAAATTTGCATAGTTATTGGTAAGAGACGTTGGATAGATTCGGAAAACATCAAGAATGTGGAAGAAATCATAAAGAAGAAGGTTGTAGTGATTCATAAGGGTGAGGAAAAGGGCTTGCTTATGGCTTTATATGATGATGAACGAAACTTCCTCGGAATAGGTTCTCTTCGAGAAATTGATTACAGAAGGAACGTCATGAAAATCTATACACCTGTCTCCCAAAAAATTTCAATAGTCACTGTAGGAAGAGTTAAACTAGATGAGAACTTCAAAGAAACTCCGATTTTCACAGAAGAAAACCAGTCAGATTTTGAAACGTTTGAAAGCGTCTCTTGAGGAATCCATCTTGGAAAGTGTACTCTGACCTAAGGAGAAAATCGCTGTAGACTTTCTATGCTTTAGTCGTTTATCATCCCAAACATGCCTTGATGGACAAAGCACGTTCACTGGGCATTGTTTACATAAAGGGTTTCTAGCCTTGCAATGTGTTCTACCCAGCGAAATCAGTAAAATATGAATTGGCAAGTAGTCTTTTGGGTCGTAAAGTTTTTGAAGTGATTTACGAATGGCTTCATAGTTTCCGTTCTTTGGCGCTAGACCTAATCGTTTTGATACACGATCAACATGGGTATCGACGGGGACTGTGGGTTTTCTTGCACAGAAGAGTAGAACAATGTCGGCTGTTTTTGGTCCGACTCCTGGAAGTTGTAGAAGGGCTTTCCTTGCTTCTTCGAGGGGCATCGACAATATTTGTGTCAAGTCTCCCTGAGAATTTTTCACGATGATTTTTGAAACTTGTTTTATTGTTTTGGCTTTGTTTCTGTACAAGCCAGCCACTTTCAAGCATTCTTCAATTTTTCTTGTTTCAGCGTTCGATAAAGTTTCGGGAGTTATTTGGAATTGCTTCGAAAGGTTTTCGAAGGCTTTGGCTGTGTTTTTGCCGGCTGTGTTTTGTGAAATTATCGTTACGATTAATGTCTTGAAGGGGTCTCTATTCGAGGTTGTCGATTTTGGCGACGTGAAAGTTTTTTGGAGTGTTCGGAGAATTTTTTCTGCTCGATTTTCCAACACTTTTTGCAACACCCTTGAAAACAATAAATAGTGAGTGCATGAAGCTAGTAGATAAGCGTGAGGATTCGTTATGGAACGTGCTACAGTTGTTAAGGATGAAATAGTCGAACAGAACGTGCATTTTCTGGCAGTATATTTTGAAACGAAAAATTCATGTTTTGTTCTCTTAAGTGAAAACGAAGACAAGCTTGGAACACTGGCAATAGCTGTGCCCAAACCTCAAGATTTGCTTGGACCACCATCCTCATCCGTCCTTTTAGGCGATAGAAACATCATTTCAGCCCGCATGTTTGCTGAGCATTTGGCTTCCAGAAAGAAAAAGATAGCATTGGTGTCCGTGTATTTAGAAACCATTGATGAAATGCAGGCTCAGTCAATTCTCCTGAAGTTGATTGAGAAAGTTGTCCGTGGTCAACCTGAGAAAGAGGGAGCAATAGCTTGAGTCTAAGAAGTTTCCTCGAACAAATTGAAAGTGAACGCGAAATTTTTGCGTGTACACCAATTTATATAGGAGAGGCTTGAAGAAATACAGAGGTTGGTTGCTTTGTTGTCTGGTGAGAAGAAGAAGGAAAGTTCCTTGTCTCTGAAGACTGAGGACGTAATGGTGAAGGAAGTAATAACCATAGATGAGAAATCAACAGTTAAAGAAGCAGCACAAGTGATGAACAAGTTCGAGATAGGGTGTTTAATTGCTGTTCGAGATGGGAAGGCTATGGGTATAATAACTGAGAGGGATTTGCTGAAGAGGGTTGTTGCAGACAATAGGGATGCGACTAAGACTAGGGTAAAGGATGTAATGAGCAGCCCGTTGGTTGTTGTTGAGCCTAGCATGGAGTTGGAGGAAGCGGTTAAATTGATGTTTCAGATGAAAATCAAGAAGTTGCCTGTGGTTGATGGAAAACGTTTGGTCGGGTTGATTTCGTTAACTGATATTGCTCGCTTTCAGCCTCAGGTGATAAAGATACTGAAACAGCTTGCCATGAAACAGGCTCCACCGAAAAGCATGAAAAAAGTTATTGACTATTATGTTGTCTGACAAGCCGCCCGTTGTTTTCGCTCGAGTTTCGATTTAAAGAAGTTTAAATGTCTGGAATAAATTCTGGTGACTAGGTAAACGATGAAGAAAACGCTAGTGTTAGAAGTTGATTCGCAAAAGCCGCAGATAGAAAAAATTCGCATAGCAGCTGACTTCATCAAAAAAGGTGGTTTGGTTGCGTTTCCAACAGAAACGGTTTACGGCTTGGGTGCTGACGCTTTGAATTCGGAAGCGGTTAGGGCTCTTTTTGAGGCGAAGAAGCGTCCTCTTGATAATCCGCCAATAGTGCACGTAGGAGACATGAAAGACGTTTATAGATTAGCTAAAGACGTTCCTCCGAAAGCTGAGAAGCTTGTGAAGAATTTTTGGCCTGGTCCGTTGACGTTGATTTTTGGGCGTTCGGACATTGTTCCAGATGTAACTGTTGCTGGTTTGGATACTATTGCTGTCAGGATGCCTAGGCATAATGTTGCTTTGGCTTTAATTGAGGAAAGCGGTTGTTGCATTTCTGCTCCTAGTGCGAATCTTGCTGGAAAGCCTAGCCCAACCACAGCGAAGCATGTTTTGGACGACTTGAATGGGAGGATAGATGCTGTTTTGGACTCTGGACCGACCAATATTGGGGTGGAGTCTACTGTTTTGGATATGACTGTTGATCCGCCTAAGATTCTTCGTCCAGGGGGAACACCGTATGAGGTGTTGAAGCAGATTCTTACGAGTGTAGAGCTTCATCCTGTTGCGGTGGCTGAGAAAGAGTTGGCTATTGAGAAAGCGCGTTCTCCTGGGATGAAGCATAGGCATTATGCTCCTGATGCAGATGTGATTGTTGTGGAGGGTGAGTTGTCATCTGTTGTGAGTAAGGTGAAAGAGTTGGCTGAGTTCCATATGGGTAAGTGCAGTAAGGTTGGTGTTCTTGCTACGGATGAGACTGTAGGCTATTACAGGGCTGATGTTGTGAAGTCACTTGGAAGCAGAAGAGACTTGAGCGTTATTGCAAAGAATTTGTTTAGATCTTTGAGGGAATTTGATTTGGAAGGTGTTAACGTTATAATTGCTGAGGGCATATCCACTGAAGGGCTTGGTTTGGCTGTTATGAATAGGTTGCGGAAGGCTTCTGGTTACAAGATTGTTAAGGCAAGTAGTCGTTAGGATCTTATACATGTGTTGCCACTATTTTTGGACGGATGAATTTAGCGCACTTGGGACATTTTCGTCGGGAGAGTGATCGCACACGAGGATAGCCCATGGATGTCAGATGTGTTTTCGACATGGATTCCCGCCATCGGTGTTTACAGGAGGGGCATTCGAGCAGCACTGTTGCTTCTTCAGTCACAGTGACTTTTTCTCTTCTGGCTATCAAGATTGCAGAGCCTATGACGAGTAACAGGATGCCGAAAACCATGTAGTGTATGGGTTTTAGTCCGATTCCTAACGCTATGTCTGCGTACTCGGTCGAAAGGCTAGCTTGTATAGCTGAGAACGTATCCTGATTAGTGAATGCTCCTGTGTCCCACAATTTCCAAGCTGTGATAAGTAACATTACTATTCCTATGATACAAAGTGAAAGACCTAAGGCGTAACCGGTCTTTTTCTTCATAATGGTCATTCTCATGTAACGTTCACCAGTCATTCTCAGTTGAAGAATACAGCTTATTTAATTTACGAAAGACTATGAGTCCAAGCGCGCGGTTTTCGCTTCGATCTGAGAAGAATAGACCCCTATATATAGACCCACAGGAAATCAGGTTATTGGGATAGGGGATTAGGTATAGTGGAGGATTGTGAGTGATCAAAGTGGATTGGCGAGGTCTTCTTCTGGTTTGTCATAGTTTTAATAGTCGTTTTGGTGATTAGGAAGTTGGCGAAGGTTTAGTAATATGGTTGAGCGGAAGGATTGTCCAAACATTCAGATAAACCTGAAAGATTGCACGTGTACTTATGTTAGTTGCGATTTGCGCGGGAGATGCTGTGAATGTATTCGTTCTCATAGGGAGAGAGGCGAACTGCCGGGATGTCTATTTCCAGCCGAAGTAGAGAAAACATTTGACAGAACGATAAGGAAGTTCGTAGAGACTTACACTAGGTGATTTTCTCCTTCCAAGTAAGGAGAACAGGATCACAGCTTGATGATTGAGAAGTGTAATAAAAAAGGGGAGGATGGGAATGATTATGTGGGAGTTGCAGATTTTAGCGAAAAGAACACAATGCATGCATGGGGCCATATTTGTGATGAACAATAGCTTTCATTTGGGTATCCTTCGTTATTTTAAATGTGCTCATCCAAACTTTGTTTGTATCTGTTTTGGCAGACTAGGAAGCGATTGCAGATGAATTAAATCCTTTAACTATAAGCCATACAGCTAGAATCATTTCTTGGGCGGCTATTGGAAGAGCGAAAATCTCTATCATTGGAGGACTAAGGCCGAACATACGTACAGGCCATGTTGCTAACCACAATGC
>JGI24422J19971_10001806_pt1 | contig 13151 bp, 10 predicted proteins | sample DeeMarSWOR152_54_FD_19971 | JGI IMG/M metagenome (IMG submission 19971) | reverse complement strand
ATCTCCGGCGGCGGCGGCGGTGGCCACCATCAGAATTTCATCGATGCCGTCCGCAGCCACAAGGTCAGCGACCTCAACGCCGATATCGAAAAGGGCCACCTCTCCAGCGCGCTATGTCACATGGGCAACATCTCTTACCGGCTGGGCAAAAAGATGTCGGTAAGCGAAGCCAGGAGTTGCATCGACAATGAGTACGTCATGGATTCGTTCGAGAGGATGCTCGAGCATCTCAAGGTCAACGAGGTGGACCTGGAGAAAGAGCCGATCACGATGGGCCCGATGCTGACGATGGACCCTCAGAAGGAAAAATTCGTCGGTGAAATGAGTGACATGGCGAACATGTATGTCAAACGCAATTACCGCGAACCGTTTGTTGTACCGGACAGGGTTTAATGAAGTTTGCTCTTTGTAATGAGATGTTCGAAGGCCGACCGATGGCCGAGGTTTGCTCTACCGCAAGCCGATTAGGGTATGACGGGATTGAGATAGCGCCATTCACCCTGTCGACATCAGCGGAAGATATTAGCCCAGAGCAGCGGAAAGAGGTTCGGCAGATTATTGCTGATAACGGTCTCCAGACCGTGGGCTTACACTGGCTCTTTGCCGGGCCCACCGGTCTGCATATGACCACTACTGATAATAAAATCTGGGGCAGGACAAGGGATTACTTGTCCTGCCTCCTTGATTTATGCAGCGACCTTGGCGGCAAAGTGTTNGTGCTCGGCTCGCCGAAGCAGCGGAGTATCGTTGAAGGGCAAACCAAAGAAGGTGCCTGGAAAAGAGCTGTGGAATTGCTCAGCAGCGTTCTGGATAAAGCAAGTCAGACCGGCCTTACCATCTGCCTTGAGCCGCTGTCGCCCAAGGAGACGGATTTTATTAACACGGTCGCCGAAGGTATGCAGATGGTTCGCCAAATCAATCATCCGAACCTGAAGATTCATCTCGATGTCAAGGCGATGTGCTCGGAACCGACGCCGGTGCCTGATATTATCCGCTCGGTCCGGGCCGAGGACATCGGTCATTTTCACGTTAACGACCCTAACCTTTACGGCCCCGGTATGGGAGATGTGGACTACGGTCCCATTGCGGAGGCGATAAAAGATGTCGGTTGGGACAAGTGGCTCAGCGTCGAGGTCTTCAAATACGACCCGAACCCGGAAACCATTGCCCACAAAAGCATCGAATACCTGCGGTCTTTTTTTTAGTAGGGCTTACCGAGGACGCGCCAGACTGGTGGTCTGAGTTCCGGGACGAGCCAATCACTTTTGCAGCGATGGCACTTAGCCATATCCGGCCTTCTCATTTTGCCGCAATTCGGACAGGTTACCAGAGTTATCTTCGGCCGGGTCAATCTATAGGTAATATAGGCGGTCAGGCCAAAGGCAAGCGTTCCAATTATCCAGTAAGCTCTTGCATTTTCCGAAAGCCCAACAACAACAGCATCTTTGCTGACCCGGCAGGCAAGCCATATCGCTAATATTATCGACGGCAATATCAACCACAGAGCTGACAAGAATCTTTCTACGATATTTTCCCCTCTATCTTCGGCTTTCATTGCTATGAATGAATTAGGCAGGAAAAACAGTGCTCTGTGGCCGCTAGCAGCTTCAAAGGCCGACGCTGTGAAATAAGAGGCAACAGAAAGAATCGGCGGATGAAGGTTCTCCGCCAGATATTTGCCTATAGTAAGCGCAGGCGACCAGGGGGTCCCAAAGAAAGCCGCCTTGCTGGATTCGACGTATGTTGTATAGCGGCCTTCCTGTCTTGGAAGCCTGCTGTATTCTGTTTTGATAACTGTACCCTTTTCATCAAAGACGGCAAGTGCCAGAGCGGTCCCATCACGAGAAAGGCTCGCTGCGAACATCCCCAGGTATTTTCTCTCAATTCTGGACGGCGCCCGCTTAAAGAAAAAAGATGGGTCGCCAAAAGTTACCTTGACCTCTTCGGGATTCTCGAAGAAGTATGTTGTTAAGGCCAGCGGCCAAACCTCGTAGTCTAACAACTCTCGTGGTGTTACGGAACTCTTTGAGCCAAAGTACGCCTCCGGCGCAGGCAGCCGGCCCGCGACTCCGGGAAATTGGGGGGTACCCGTGACAAATTCAAGCGTTTCCTTGTCCAGCAGGTCAATCCCGCCGGTCTCATCAAGTATAAGCAGATATGGACCGGCATCACAGTCGTAATCGGTCGGTATGATTGGTTTTAAATCGGTACTGGAATAACCTATTTTGTTTGGGTCCCTGTCAGCAACCTCAATTCGAGGAGGTGTCCAGTTCAAGTAGCTTAACTCAAAGGGGGTTCTATCCAATAGGCCTATCTGGATTGGTTTGTGACGGCGGTCGTTTTTGCCAAGTTTGGGGCCTTTGATTACTGTTCTTTGATTAAAATCAATCTTAAAAAAGCATCGCAGCTTTTTGTCATATAATATTAACTCACGTAATTCTTCCCATCTACCATCGACCCATCTGTGTTCGATCCAGCCCTGGTCTATAATGGGGTCGATAAATCGGCCGAGAGTTTTATCCCGGGTTTCTGAAACTCCTTCCGGGCCGACATAGAATTGCACCACCTTCCGCAATGTAGTTTTGTCAGGCATCGTTTGTTTCTGAGTATAAGTATGAACGATTTGCCCGGACTTTTTGTCAAAATACATACAATTTCCGTTAGAGAAATAAACATTTGAGCGGGGTTCTCCCGGAAACCTTCTTATAAAATAGTCGACAATCCCAAGGGAAAGTAGTCCTTTCTCTCTGGAGTGTATCCTCGCAGATACTATGGAGTGACTAACGACGTTAGGGTCATTTTCGAACTCAGGCGGCACCAGACCTGAAGGTCTTACAAAAACACGTTTGGCATCATCGGGCATATTAACAGAAAGAGACGTCCAGCATATAAACCGAAACCAGAATAACGGTATCGACAGTAATGTCAGAACAACAAAGCCGGTTGCGAAAACTTTAACGGGATAGTTTAAGGCCAGGCCTTTAATTAGAGTCTTCATAATTATATTCCTAAAGTGATGTTTTCATAAACGTATGCCAGGTACGAATTAGAGAAGCAACAATAAACAGAACAAGTATTACTGCGATATGCACGCCAAAACCTTTGATAAGAATCAGCGGGATAAGGATACAGGTTAGGAAAAGCGCGCCTAACGAGGGCGTAACCGGGCTTGAATTCCAGCCGGTTTGTAAGCCGATGCAATAGCAGGCAAAAGCCATTAGAAATACTACTACGGATATTTCTAAAACCATACCGGTAAACATCGGGACAGGCGGGGTAAAAAGACGCAATAAAATCCCGGCTGCGATAGTTAGAGGTACAAACAAAATAAGAATTGCCAGAATTCCTGTGATAATCTTGGCAAGCAATATCTGGTTTCTGCTAACCGCCAGAGTCGATAGAAGTGCGGAGATTTTCCTGGTCCTGTCTAAATACATCTGGGTTGCGCCCATTGCACAGATGCCAAATATGACAATGGTAGCGGCCGGGACACCAAACCCTATTGAAAACACCGGCGGCTTCCGATGGTCATACCGGCTTATTAAAGAAAACGAAATGATGATAAAGACCACCGAGAAAACAGCCGCTCCGATGAAATATGCGATATGGTCCTGAATTTCTCTTTTTATAAGTGCAAACATTTCTTGTCTCCTGTTATCAGCTTTCAATGTATTCCGGATTGGGCTTAGTACATTCTATAAATATGTCCTCAAGGCTCATCGGTATTTCGGTGCAGCTTGAGGGCTTGAAAGTATCGAGAACAGTCTGTTTCTGCTTATTCCAGTTGGCAACGGTTATTACCATCTCCCGGCCCTGGATTTGTTGATTTATAATCTCCGTCAGATGGAGATTCGCCGGTGCGGATTCGGGGAAAATAATGCGTAATTTTTTAACCCGCTCTTTAAGCTCTTCAAGCGGACAATCCACAACCAGCTTGCCGGCAGCAAGTATTCCTATCTTATCGGCAATTCGCTCGACGTCGCCGAGGATATGGGAACAGAATAAAATCGTTCGGCCCTGCTGCTGGATGAGTTCGATGGCAAGCTCGAGAAACCTACGTCGGGCGACGGTATCAAGGCCCAGTGTCGGGTCGTCAAGTATAAGCAGCTCAGGGTCTATCGCCATAGCCAGCGCAAGGTTCAGTTGTGCTCGCATACCGATTGAAAGCTCCTTTACCCTGCGGTCGGTAGGCAAGCGGAATGTTTCTATCAGATGGTCAAAAAACTCATCGTTCCACTGCAAAGAAAGGTCTTTGCAGAGCTTAATAAGCCGCCCAACTCTGTAGTTCTGGATAAGGTTGTGGCCTTCGGCTACGTAACCGATTCGACCGTGGAGTTTTGGGGAAAGCTCCGTCGATGCGGTGTCCAAAAGGAAAGTCTGTCCGCGCGTTGGCGGCTCAAGGCCCAGGAGAATCCGAATAATCGTTGTCTTGCCGGAGCCGTTTCGACCCAACAGGCCGTAGATGCAGCCTCGCGGCACATTTAGATTGATGCCGTCGAGAACGCACCGACCGTCGAAATATTTGACAAGATTTTCCACTTTGATAACGTTCTCATCCATTCGGTCACCCTTTCTTCGAAGGCAAATTGAATTTGACAACTGCGTTATTGAACCACTCTAACAGCATGTGACCGTCAATTTGCATGTGAAAAGCTTCAACTGCGATTCGCTCGAGTTCCTCGGAAATGAGTTTTTTCCTGACCGACCTGCTCAAATTACTGTCAAGATTCGCGACAAAAGCGCCGGCACCGGCCTTGGTAACAATAATGCCCTCCTGCTCCAATTGTCGATAGGCCTTGGCTATTGTGTTAGGGTTTATAGCAAGCTGTCCGGCTAATTGCCTTACGGTGGGCAGCTTTTCATTTTTGATGAGTCTGCCTAAGGCAATGTCGCGCTTGATTTGGTCCATTATCTGCTGGTAAACCGGCCTGTCTGATGCGTTGTCTATACGAAAATGCATAACTCAACCTCAATAATTGTACTATTCCAACTATTACAAGTATAACACAAATTTGCCCTTTGTCAAGCGCCGCCAAGAAAAAAATAAAGAAAATTTAAAAAAGTTTAGCTCGATTCGTAAATCCGGCCTACCGGCCTGTAACACATGATTTGATGAAATGTCATTCCATTGATGGACGAAGTTGGCCCGATTGCAAGGTGATTAACACACGCTTAAGAACTTTTATTCTTACTTCGGGCCAAAGTAAAGCCTTTTTGGACCACAAGTCGGACAATCCTTTTTGCTTGTGCTTGTGCTCCTTGTGGATGCTCGAGATGGCGCTCGAGATACAGCAGACTGTCTTGAATAGAACCCGCTGCAGGGAATTTCCAGATTCCCGCTGCCTTTTATCTTTACAACAACCACATCTGTGAACACGCCCGTTCGTTCCACAGTAGCCGGTGGGGTTATACTCAGCTCAAGCTCGTAACCATCGATAAGCCTTTTGTTACTTAAAACTTTTACTGTACCGTTTTTTGAGAACACTGATTCAAGCTCAAAATCATCCTGGTAGTTGTTTTGTATCCGAACTTTCCTTGTTACCGGCCTTTTCGCCTCGGCGTTGTGAACGACAACCGGATGCGGGGCAACACTGAATCTTGGCAGCGCATTAAGGCCGATAGTAAGAGTCTTGCATTCTGGATGAGTCAGGCCAATTTCGATACGCCCATTCAAAGTTCTTTCCAGTTTGGCCATATCAACCTTTGGCTGAAGAACAAACCTCGTTGCTTTCGCTGAAGGATTATAGTCGGCAGTTATACAATTGGCTGTCGATTTGAAAGAGCGTATTGAAAAAGGCTGGTTGTCAAGGCTGGTAAGTGTGATCTGCGGACAGGCGGCGTTTTGGTGTTTCAGCGACAGGCTCAATGTACTTGGCTCAGACTTGACCTTTGCTATGACCCTGGCCTTTATGGCCAGGGCAACCTTCGGGTTTTGGCTGTCGTTACTGTGCACAAACAATTGTTTCGTTGTGTTGCTGTATTCTGGTTCAGCATAATATCTTACTTTCAACGTTCCGCTTTCGCCCGGCGCATATTCTGTTTTGTTCAATGAGAATGGTGTACAACCGCAGGTTTTATCAACCTGGCTTATTTTTAGAACACCCTCTCCGGTGTTCGTGAATCTGAACTCACAGAAGTGGTTTGTTCCCGGGCCGACGTCGCCGAAATTGTGAGTTACTTTTTCAAATGTAATCCTTGACGATGATTTGGCGAAGCTTGGTGTCTTGGTCATGGCCATCTGGGTCTGCTGCTGGAACCAGTCGGAGCCGAGCTCTCGCGGTGCCATAGCCTCTTCTTCACAGCCGGCCTGCAAAAGTAAGACGCAAACCATAACAATAACAGTTAAAGTCAACTGATTCGGCTTCATATTCTTATCTCCAAATCGCACTGAGATGAGACTTTCAGCTAATTGGCAAGAAACTTGAGCTTAACGGAAAAGGCACCTTTAACAACGATTTTTCAGATGACCTCCTCCGGCCCCATCAGAACTTTATTGTAGTTATTATACCCTAATCAGCCGCCAAAGTCAAACCTTTTGCAGACTTTTTCAATACATAAATCGACTGTTTTTTTGGCTTGCGGCCTATAATAATTGCGCAAACATCTGTTAAAACGTTAATAGACAAGGTCCCGGCAGGATGCACTGACGTCGAACGTAAATCCAGTTTCTACATATGGATATCACGATTTTCAATCATAATAGGCCATGAGGGCAGGGGCATCAGTATCTTGTAGGTAACAAATTATTTGACCTCAGCGGCTCTGCTATTGAAGAAGTAGATTCCCGCTTTTGCGGGAATGATACGGCAAATCGGCCAATTTTGAGTGTTATGGCCGATATAAAAATAGACGCCCGGCTAAATATTTTTAGTTGTTTATCCTTGACGAGCAGGCTTTTAATTGATAATTGATAATTATCAGGAATGGATTAGGTTTAAGATTGAAAGGAGGCCATTATGGCAAGGATAGTTCTTACCGCAGTAGTCATCGTCTTATTGAACGTGCTGGTTGGCTGCCAGGGTGTTGACAGCGGCAGAGGCCAGCTTATGCCGGCCCGCACCAGAACCTCGATTGGGGCTGCCGGTGTAGTTTCGGTTGCCGATGCCGGTGAGACCGATTTTGTCGAGCAGATAGCGGTCAATCGTCAGGCATATCGGCAGGGTCTTCAATTGCTGGTGGGATACTATACCAGGAGCGGCAACAATATGAAGCTTAACTGGGCCAAAGATGAGCTGGCGGCACTGGATTCTATCCCGCAATATAAGTACATTATTGAGGCCGAGGCCGCCGGGGCGAATTTGAGAGCGAGCACTTCAATTCCGGAAGCAGATGAAGTCTATCAGGACGCCCTGGACCTTCAAAAAGAGGCCGGTGCGTTACTCGTAGTGAAAAACGAAGAGTTATTACGTTTGGCTGCGGATAAATACAATCGGCTCATAAAGACATTTCCTTCGAGCGACAAGATCGACGATGCGGCATACAAGGCGGGTGAAATTTATGAACATTTCCAGGATTATTCGATAGCCCTTTTGTACTACAAAAGAGCCTATCAGTGGGACCCTGGTACCGTTCATCCTGCGAGGTTCAGGGCGGCACGGATTCTGGATAAACGCCTGCACCGCTACGACGAGGCATTGGAGCTTTATCGGGAGGCCATCAAAACCGAAGGTGCATATGAAAGGCATCGGAAATGGACGGAGTTCGCAGAACAGCGCATAATAGATTTGTACACGATCGGCAGTGACAATGAGTGATGTTGGCAGAAGTTTGAGGTGGACAGATGTCAGAGGACAGAAGACAGAAATGCCTGTTAATCTGATTTCTGACTTCTGACTTCAGACATCTGACTTCTGATATCTGATTCTCGGGCCTGGCTGGACATCAGGCCCGTTTTTTTATGTAATAAGAGGGACCCCGCCCTGCCTGTCTCGGCTTAGCTGAGCCAAGACGGGAGGGAACCCAAAAGAGATGCTGTCGGAATTTGAGCAAAAAGTCGGTGATTTTATCAAAGCTAATGAGCTTTTCGGCTCTGCGGATAAAGTTTTGTTGGCCGTTTCCGGCGGAGCGGATTCGACGGCGCTTCTTTATGCAATGCATGCGCTAAGCAGTGAGGACGTTTTCGGTGCCAAGCTGCTCTGCGCTCATATCAATCATCAGCTAAGAGGGGCTGAGGCAGATTCGGATGAAGATTTCGTTATCACACAGGCAGCCGAGCTGAAGTTAGCCGTAACAACGAAGCAAGTGGATGTGCGCGGGTTCGCCGGTCGTAATAAGCTGTCGATCGAGACGGCCGCTCGGAAACTGAGGATTAAAAATCTCCTTGAGATTGCAGGGGCCAACAACTGCGATTGTGTTGCGACTGCGCACCAAAAAAACGACAATGCCGAGACTATTTTGCAGCGACTAACTCGCGGCACAGGTTTTCGCGGACTCGGGGGGATTTGGCCGGTGCGTGTCTTTGCCGATGACTTTAAGTTTGTAAGGCCGTTGCTGTGTGTCAGGAGGGATGAAATCATCAAGTACTTAGAACAGCGGAATCTAAAATGGCGACAGGACCATACAAATGCTGATTGTACGTACAGGCGTAACTATATTCGTCATCGGCTGCTTCCGGCATTACAAAAAGACTGCACTTGTTCACTCGTGGAGCAATTATCTGAGCTGTCTGAATCAGCCCGCAGGTTCTATAGGCTGGTTCACAGTCGTGCAGATGAGGTTTGGCCGAAAGGCCCTGATCGTTTCGGTGACAAAGTAACGCTGGATGTGAAGATGCTTTTGGCTCAACCACAACCGGTGATTGTTGAGCTGGTTCGGCAAAGTTTGACAGCCGTCGGCTGCGGTGAGAGAGATTTGACTCAGCGTCATTATGAAGGGATACTGCGATTGGCAGAGCAAAACGTCAGCGGCAGAAAAATGAAGCTGCCGAGTGGATTTGTGGTTTGCGCCGAATATGGGAATTTGTTTTTTTCTCGGCCACAGAAGTCAGGAGTCAGAAGTCAGGAATCAGAAGTCAGAAACCTGTCCTCTGCCCTTGCCGTAAGGCATCCTGTGGACTGTCCTTTGTCTTCTGTTGTCCTAAAAGTCCCGGGGCAAACAAGGTTCGGCGGGAATTTGATAGAAGCAAATATCCTCGAAGCTGATGAGGAGGAATTCGAGAAATTCAAAGCGGAAAAAACTAATTTTATTGAGAGGTTTGACTTTGATAAGATAAAACCGCCATTAGTTGTTCGTCTCCGCAGGCCCGGCGACAGGTTTGCTCCTTTAGGTATGGGGCAAGAGAAAAAGGTGGGTAAATTCCTTACCGCTGCGCGAGTACCACAGGAAGTACGACAAAAAATTCTTATCGTCGCTGATAGTGAAAGGATAATCTGGATTTGGCCGATTCGAACAGGCGAGCAAGCTAAAGTTAACGCTGGCACTCGAAAAATTCTTCAGTTGCAAATAACAGATATGACGATGCAAGCCAAATAAAACCGTAAACAATAGAAAGTAACAAACATGAGTATATTGAATTACACGCGTCGCAACTTTCTAAAGATCATGGGCCTGAGTGCAATGACGCTGGTGATACAGGGTTGTGCGAGTATCTCCCGGTCAATCACCGGCAAGGCATCTGAGGATAAGCCCAATATTATTTTCATTTTAGCCGATGACTTAGGCTGGGCTGAGCTGGGGTGCTACGGCAATAAGTTCAACGAAACACCCAATCTCGATAAACTGGCGAGTGAGGGTATGAGGTTTACCGAAGCTTACGCGGCGGCCCCGGTTTGTTCGCCATACCGGGCGGCACTGATGACGGGGCAATATCCGGCGAGGGTCGGTATTACCGACTACCTGCGGCCCAACGATGCCAGGCATCTTTCGACCGATTATGTTACTATCGCAGAGATGCTCAAGCGGGCCGGCTACGCCACAGGCATCATCGGCAAATGGCACCTCACCGGTTATGCCAACCACGGCGCGAAGGAGATTGGGCCCAACCTTCACGGCTTTGACGAAGTAATCGTCTCGGAAAACCGCGGCATCGGCGGCGGCAGCTACCTTCATCCATATCACTTCAACCGCGAGATTGAGAAACGTCTGTCCGGCAGAGAATATCTGATTGACCGTTGTAACCTCGAAGCGGTCGAGTTCATCGAGCGGCACAAGGATGGGCCGTTCTTTCTCTACCTGAGTCATTATGCCGTCCATACCAGGTTGTTAGGCAAAGATGAGCTGGTTGCCAAATACGAAAAGAAACCCGGTGCCGGCAAAGGAAACAAAGCCGGGCGGAACAACCCACATCTGGCGGCTCAGCTTGAGAGCATCGACGAAGGCGTCGNNATGATTATGGACAAGCTTGATGAACTGGGTCTGGCCAACAACACCGTGCTAATCTTTACCGGCGACAATGGCGGCGAGGACCGCGTCACTTCCAACGTCCCATTGCGGGCCGGCAAGTCCACGCTCTACGAAGGTGGCATCCGCGAGCCTCTGCTCATTCGCTGGCCACAGGTTGTGAAACCGGGCGGCGTGTGTAATACGCCAACATGTAATATTGACTTTTACCCAACGTTTCTGCAAATCCTCGGACACAAGGTAAGCCGGGGTCAGCACGTTGACGGCATTTCCATCTTACCTTTGTTGAAGAACCCGAAAGCTGAGCTTGAACGCGACACATTCTATTGGCACTATCCGCTGGAAAAGCCGCATTTCCTTGGCGGACGCTCGGCAGGGGCGATTCGACAGGGCAGCTTCAAACTCATCGAGTTCTTCGATACCGGCCAACTCGAGCTTTACAACCTCGCCGATGACATCTCAGAAGAACATAATCTCGCGACAGAGCTGCCCAATAAATTTAATGAACTGCGAAAGCGCTTGGCAAGATGGCGGGCCGAGGTCGGAGCAAGTTTGCCCGCAGGATAGGAGAGTCCTCAATTATAAATAAATGATTCCAGTAAACGGAGGAAAAGGATATGGTTAATATAAATAATGAGCGTCGTAATTTCTTTAAGGCTATGGGGCTGGGTGTGGCATCGCTGGCCTTTTCAGGATGCACAAGCACCTCCGAATTATTTGGAGGCCAGACCCCGAAGAAACAACCGAATATTCTTCTTTGCCTTGCGGACGACTGGTCCTGGCCCCACGCNAGTATCGCCGGGGACAAGGTCGTCAAAACGCCGACGTTCGACCGTGTGGCTCGTGAAGGTGTGCTATTCGAGAATGCGTTTGTCTCAGCGCCTTCGTGCACGCCGTCACGCGGTGCAATCCTGACCGGTCAATGGCACTGGCGTCTGGAAGAAGGAGGCAATCTCTGGAGCACGCTGCCGGCAAAGTTCGACGTATATCCGGATTTATTAGAGCAGGCCGGTTATCACATAGGTTACACGCGCAAGGGATGGGGACCCGGTTATAATGAGCCGGGCGGGCGAACTCGCAATCCGGCCGGGCCACAATACAAAAACTTCGAGCAGTTTCTGAAAGCCCGGCCGCAAGGCAAACCGTTCTGTTTTTGGTTTGGCAGCACGGACCCGCATCGGGGCTACGAGTGGCAATCCGGCATCAACAGCGGTATGAAGCTTGAGGACGTTGAAGTGCCTGCGTTTTTCCCAGACAGTGAAGAAATACGCACCGATATTTGTGACTACTACTGGGAGGTTCAGCGTTTCGACACCGAGGTCGGAGAGCTATTGGAGATGCTAAAAGAAATGGGCGACCTTGACAATACACTGGTAGTAATCTCTGGTGACAACGGGATGCCGTTTCCGCGTTGCAAGAGTAACCTTTATGATTTGGGGACGAACGTTCCACTTGCAGTCCGCTGGCCGTCGGCAGTCAAGGGCGGTCGGATTATCGAAGACTTTGTCAGCCTTGCCGATTTGGCGCCGATGTTTCTGGAAGCGGCCGGATTGAAACCAACCCGGGATATGACGGCGAGAAGTTTTTTGGATGTGCTCACTTCGGGCAAATCAGGTCGTGTGGACCGCAAGCGCGACCACGTCCTGACAGGCAAAGAACGTCATGTGCCCTGCCAGGAAACCGCCATGGGCGGTTATCCGATGCGGGCGATACGGACGCACGATTACCTGTACATCCACAACTTCAAGCCAGACCGTTGGCCTGCCGGCGCTGCCAAAGGCTATTCTCAACCTACAGAAATAGTCATATCCCGCCCTCTCGGCACACATTACGGTTACAGTGACTGCGATGCTTCGCCCACAAAGTCTTATATGTTGAAGTACCGTGACGACCCGAAGGTTGCCCGATTATTTGCTCTGGCCTTCGGAAAACACCCCGCCGAGGAGCTCTACGACCTTCGCAAGGACCCCGACCAGCTAAATAATGTCGCCGACAGGCCCGAATACGCCAGGGTAGAAAGCAAGCTTGCCGCTGTTTTGATGTCCGAGCTCAAAGCAACTAATGACCCGCGTGTTTTAGGTAAGGGAGATGCCTTTGATAAGTATCCCTACTACGGCGGAGGCCTGAAAAAGACGCCTCAAAAGCCAGGCAAAGAAAAACCTTAATCCGGATACGGACTCGGCAATCTGGTCGTAAGCGCACAATAAAAGCCGTGCAAATAGTCCCGGCTTTTTTGCATCCATTTCTTGAGAAAGATTTACTCCGGCAGATTCTCCGGCGACACGTCCTCGACACGCAAATCGCCATAAATAACGCGGTAAGTCTCCGAGCCTTCCGGACGATACCAGAAAACAGCGGTATCAGCGTCACCGAGTTTTACGCCATTGCCCGCATAATGCCACTGGCCTTCGCCTTTGAAGAACCGGATGAACAGCAAATAATTCTGCAGTTTCAGTCCGAGCTCCGTCTGCTCTTGTTCGGATAGTCCCAGCTCTTCGCATTTCTTCACGATGGCGGGAGCTTGTTTGAGGTAGTCTTCCAAGGCGACGCTATCAGGGAATTGACCATCTCCGAACACTTCTGCCATTATGCGAAGCCCTTCGATAAAGTCCCCTTCAGTGGCACCGTGCAAATCAAGTTCGGTCTCCTGCTGTTTATATTCTGGGGGCACTTCCATACTAAATAGCGACTCATCCATAGGCACATCGAACTTGAGGTTCCTGGTAATAAGTTTCATTTGTCCCCCTGTTGATTCGATCCGTACGGGCAGCGCTGTTTCAGGGTCCGCCCAGATTGTAATCTCAGCCTTGGGG
>JGI24422J19971_10001805_pt1 | contig 13160 bp, 21 predicted proteins | sample DeeMarSWOR152_54_FD_19971 | JGI IMG/M metagenome (IMG submission 19971) | reverse complement strand
CTTCCGAGAAGCGACAGAATAATATTGGAACTCGGCACGCCTCTCATAAAAAGGTATGGAACAAAAGTGATAAGTGAACTGAGAGAAATTGCCAGAGACGTGTTCTTCGTTGCAGACCTAAAAACTTTAGATGTTGGTAAGGTTGAAGCTGACTTAGCTTACGAGGAAACAGCAGATGCGGTAGTTGCTGCTGGATTGGCACCCGTTGAAACATTGAACGCTTTCATCCATGAAGCGAAAAGATTGGGAATATATGCCGCAGTAGACATGTTAAACGTACAAGATCCAGTCAAAAAACTCAGGACGCTTAAGGCATTCCCCGATATAGTAGTTTTACACAGAGGAATAGATCAAGGAACCGGGAGAACTCTTGGCTTGGAACTTATTCACGAACTGCGGCAAGCCTTCGAAGACAAGCGGTTTCTTATCGCTGTAGCAGGCGGGATAGTGCCAGAAACCGCAAAGGAAGCCTTAGAAAAGGGTGCAGACATACTCGTTGTTGGAAGATATGTGACACAATCTAAGGATGTCGAACGAGCCGTAAGGGAACTCCTCAAATTAACCCCTGAAATGCGGAGAGACATAGACTTGTTCAGAGTACACGTGGAGTAGCTGTTTACCACAATTTTCATAAACCCTTAATAGACAGATGCCCAACTTCCATAACACTACTGGAGAGTTCGCAATTGGCTAAGTTCAAAATAATCATTTCAGATCCTGATTCGGGAACTTCAAAAATCGTTGAACTAGAGGAAACTCGCACCGTTCCGTTGATTGGAAGAAGAGTAGGTGAAGTGCTAGACGGGGCAACAGTGGGTTTATCAGGACATAAGGTGCAGATAACTGGGGGCTCGGACAAAGATGGATTTCCAATGAGACCGAACGTTCACGGTGGTGTCCGTAGAAAAGTCATACTAGGCGGGGGAGTGGGCTTTAATCCAAAAGATGAGGGCCAGAGGAGGAGGAAGATGGTTCGTGGTAACGTAATAACAGACGAAATAGTGCAAATTAACATGAAAATAATGGAGAAACCAAAAAAAGCTAAGGAAGAGAAAAAGAAGACGAAAGGAAAAATACCTAAAAAGGAAGCTGAGATTAAGGCTTAAAATTTATTAACTCACGTAATTTAATCCTTTTAACAACCTGTAAACGTTTATGGGAACACAAGATGAGTAGAAAAAAAAGCAAGGCTTTATCAAGGCAACCTGAGGTGAACGTTGGCACCATAGGTCATGTCGACCATGGCAAAACAACATTAGTTCAAGCATTGACAGGCATTTGGGCGGCAAGGCATAGTGAGGAATTGAAAAGAGGTATAACGATAAGACTGGGCTATGCGGACATGCCTATTTATAAATGTCCAAAATGTGAATCGCCAAGTAACTATTCAACAAAACCAGTTTGTCCTCACTGTGGTTCAAAAGCAACCTTTATTCGTGCAGTCAGTTTCGTGGATGCACCAGGTCATGAAGCGTTAATGGCGACAATGCTCTCAGGAGCAGCAATAATGGACGGAGCAATACTTGTGATAGCGGCAGATGAGCCGTGTCCTCAGCCACAGACAAGAGAGCACTTGGCAGCAACCGAAATAGTTGGCATAAAAAACATTGTTATCGTGCAAAATAAGATTGACATTGTTGATGAGACAAGAGCACGCGAAAGTTACCAAGAAGTCAAGAACTTTGTTAAGGGAACAATTGCCGAAAACGCTCCCATAATTCCTGTTTCGGCACAACGAGCAGTGAACATGGATGTTCTCATTCAAGCCACAGAAGAGTTCATTCCTACACCGAAGAGGGACGAAACAAAACCTCCATTGATGTATATTGTTCGCTCCTTCGACGTCAATAAGCCGGGCACCCCTGTTGAGAAGGTGGAAGGAGGTGTTATTGGAGGCACGATACTGCAGGGCAAATTCGCGGTTGGACATGAAATAGAGCTTCGCCCAGGAATCAGTACAGAAAGGGAAGGAAAAAAAATCTATAACCCACTAACCAGCGAGATTACTAGCTTACACGTAGGAGGAAAAAGTGTGAAGAAAGCTCATTGCGGCGGATTGGTTGGAGTGGGAACACTTTTAGACCCCTCATTTTCAAAAGCAGATGGACTAACAGGCAACGTGGCAGGAAGAAAAAACGAGTTACCCCCAACGGTCTCGGAATTAACCTTAGAAACACAAATTCTTGAGCGAGCCGTAGGAACAAAAGAACTTGTAAAGATTGAGAAAATAAATATGGGCGAGACATTGCTGCTACATGTAGGCTCAGCAATAACCGTTGGGAAAGTCACCTCCACAAAGAAAAATGCTATCGAAGTTCAGCTTACGAGACCAGTTTGTGCACAACCAGGCTCCAGAGTTGCAATAAGCAGAAAAATGGCGGGTAGATGGAGACTAATAGGGTATGGAATGATAAAGTGACATGTCACCAGAATCTAAACCCATAAAGAAACCTCTAAAGGTAATTATGGACTCGAACGCTTTGTTTGTTCCACTCCAGTTTAAAATCGATATTTTCGAGGAATTAAAAAAGCTCTTAAACATGAAATTTGAGTTAATTTTGCTTTCGCCAATCCGACATGAACTTGAAAAACTTGCGGAAAAGGGTTCACCGAAAATGCAGAAAAACGCTTCCTACGCCTTGAAAATGGCGGAAAAATGCAAGCTAGTTGAATTAGATGAAAAGATTGCTGGTTACTCTCCGGACGATGCCATCTTTCAAGTAGCACGTGAATGGGAGAGCCTAGTGTTCACAAATGATAGAGAGCTTAAGAAAAGGCTAAGAAATATAAATGTGCCAGTCATTTATGTCAGACAAAAATCACGCTTAGAAATTAACGGGAGGACATAACCTTTTGTTTAAACTTGTAACCCTCGAGGATACAATTCGCATTCCACCTGAAACCTTTGGTAATCCTTTAAAGGCTGTGGGATATCAACAGGTTAAGACAAAATATGAGGGAATGGTTGACGAGGAATTGGGCTATGTTATAGCCGTAACAGACGTGAAAGTAAGCCCAGTTGGCAAAATAATTCCTGGAGATGGAGCCGCCTACCATAAGGTGAGCTTTTCTTTACTGACGTACTACCCTAAAATTCAAGAAGTAGTCGAAGGAGAGGTTGTGGAGATCGCTGACTTCGGAGCCTTTGTACGCATAGGTCCAGTTGATGCTTTACTCCATGTTTCGCAGCTTATGGATGATTTTATCTCATACGATGAAAGACAAAGCGTTTTGATAGGGAAAGAAACGAAAAGGAAACTGACCAGTGGAGATCAGGTCCGTGCTCGAATAACAGCTGTTTCACTCGGTAAAGCTGGAAGCTCTGGAAAAATCGGCGTAACAGCTAGGCAGCCTTTCCTTGGCAAGCTGGAATGGGTTGAGCATAAAGTGCAAAAAATAAGGAAGGCTATGGAGGAAAAACCATCAAAGGGAGAACCCCAGAAGAAAGGTGCATCGAATGAATGAAAAAGCTTGCTCAACATGTCACGTTATAGCCACCGGAAACGTCTGCCCGAGATGTAAAACACCGACCCTAAGCGACGACTTCACCGGTTTGGTCATAATATTTAACCCAGAAGGCTCAGCCATAGCAAAAGTCATGAACATCAAAAAGAAAGGACATTACGCGTTAAAGGTCAGATGAGATGGTTACTAGGTACAGACTTACACCAGAACTACGTAAAAAACTCAAGCAACCAATCGGCACGCTTATTCGAGGTTCATTCAACGAAACAATGAAGAAACTCAAGGATTTGGTGGGGAAAGAAAACCTGCCGATGATAATTTCTGTAGGAGACAGCGTTTCAAAAAACCTTAGAAAAAACAACATGTTCCCCAAGTTATGCATTGTGGATAACAAAGTTATGAGAAAAAGAATACAGCCTATCGCACTCAAAGCAGACAAAACTCTTTACGTTAAAAATCCTCCCGCAACAATAACGGAGGAAGCACTCGCAACAATTCAAGAAGCATTAGAGTATGACCGTCGTGTCAAAATCGTTGTAGATGGGGAGGAGGACTTGCTTACACTTGCTGCTGTTTTGTATGCGCCGGAGAACTCTTTTGTTGTGTATGGCCAGCCGCTTGAAGGTATAGTTGTGGTTAAGGTTACGCAGCAGAAAAAGAAAGAAGTAACCGAAGTTTTGAAAGCCATGAAAATTTTTCGAAAAGCTAAATAAAGAGGAAACGTATCAAGTCAACATCATATCCGAGGAAAAGCCATGAAAATTGAAATAATATCAGACGAAGAAAATCCATTGCTAAAACGGAGAGAAGTACACTTCAGAGTAAAACATGAGCAAATGGGCAGCACACCACCACGGCTGGAAGTCAGAAATGCCGTTGCCAGCACCTTAAAAGTAAAGGTGGATTTCGTGTTTGTTAAAAAATTCAAGACTGAAACTGGCAAACACATAGCTGTTGGATTAGCAAATGTTTATGACTCTGTAGATCAAGCGAGACTTGTTGAGCCAGAGTATATTATTAAAAGGAATGTACCACCTGAAAAACCAGCAGACACGAAAGAAGGAAAGGAATAGAATATGTCAGAAAACGTGGAGGAAAAACCTAGAGAAGAGAAAGAAAAAGGGAAGGCTGAGAAAAGAAAGAAAGAGGAGAAAGGAATTTTTTCCCTCTATAAAATAGAAGATAATCGAGTTGTAAGGCTGAGACCGACATGTGAGCGATGCGGACTAGGATATTTCATGGCTGACCATGGTGACAGATATACTTGTGGACATTGTGGCTTTACACGCTACAAGCAAGTTGCCGAAGACAAGAAATAAACACCTTTAAATCACTTGTTGCAATGATAATTGATGGTTAAAATGATTAGGGTAAACATTTCAATAACAAATGTTTCTGCGGAAAGATTTTGGGATGCTCGAAAGACTATACCGCCGATTAAGATAAACACGAATCTTAATCTAGTTGCGGTGGAAAAGAAAAAAGAAGATTTTTTGGAGGTACCTTTTGTTTTAACAGTTAATTACAACCCTTCCATAGCCCAGATAAGTATGAAGGGAAGAGCGTTCGTGACGGGAGAAAAAGATGAGGTTGACAAGATTCACAAAGACTATAAGGAAAAGAAGCCTCCGCCACCGGTTATAGTGCAGTCGATTTCCAACGTTGTCTTTGTGGAATCTGTGTTAATATCCAGAACATTGAATATTCCGCCGCCAATTCCTCTACCCAAAATCCCAGCTAAAAAACCGTCAGAAAAGAGACCTTCAAAGCTGGATTATACCGCTTAAAACAGTTTTCTCGCTCTCTTACCTCAACGGAACATACATTGAAGAACGAGATGCACCAATTCCAGGTGTCCCATGCTTCACAGGCCTGTTGGTTATTGCGAATTCGCCTAGGTAGTGTCCAATCATCCCTGGTTTTATCTCCACCGAAACGAATTCTTTGCCGTTGTGAACGAGAATTGTGAGACCAACCATTTCAGGTAGGACAATCATGTCGCGTATATGGGTTTTAATTACCATGTTACTTCCTTTTCTAATAGCTTCTTTTGTCTTTCTGATTTTTTCAAGCAGCATCCTCTGTTCTGGTGTTAAACCGCGATGAAGACTTCTCCTTTGCCTGGAGGGAAGCAAGTTGATGAACTCGTCCATTGACATACCTTGCAGTTGATCAAGCGCAAATCCACGATATGCAAATTTCTTCGGCATTTTTTCTCAACCTATTTTTAACGTTTAAATGCTATAAACCTTCTGGGCAGTATTCCTACTTCCTTCTCCTCTTCTTTTGTCCAGCACGCCTAGCAGCTATTAATCCAACTTTCTTTCCTGGAGGAGCATGACGAGAGACAGTAGTGACTTTTCGTGCACTTTTTTTGCTGCTACCATATGGATGCACAGCTGCAATCATCGCTCTTCCACTAGTTCTTGGATATTTATGTCCTTTCGCTTTCTTTAAGTGAAATTTTGCACCAGCTTTCAGGAAGGGCTTTTCTGTTCTGCCTGCACCAGAAACCACACCAATCGTTGCCCTGCAATAATCATTTAAATATTTGGTCTTTCCTGATGGAAGTTTTATCATTGTTCCTTGGGGTGTATGCCCTACGACTGTTGCGTATGCTCCAGAAGACTTGGCGATTTTTCCACCGTCTCCCGGATGAAGTTCTAGGTTGCACATTATGGTGCCTTCTGGGATTTTGCCCACTGGAATGATGTTCCCTACATCGACTGGGGCTTTTCCGCCCATCTGTATCTGTTGGCTTGCGTGAACCCCTTCAGGAACAACTGTGTAGCACGTTTTTCCATTCTCAAATTTTATAAGTGCAAGGGGTGTTCCACGTCCTGGGTCGTGAACTAAGCCTTCGATAACTCCTTCCATTGTTGTTTCAAAATACTCATTTGCTTCCAACAATGGATATCGTGACGGAGCAACTCTTTTGTGAGTTGAAGCCCTAAATGTGGATCCGCCCCGTCCTCGTCTCTGAACACGAATTCTCTTTCCCATTACCCATTTCACCCCATAAGTTTTACAATATTCCAAGTTTGATTGCGACATCCACTGCTTTATAATCGGGATGAAGCTTGACGAATGCTTTCTTCTCGCCTTTTGGTGTGATCAAGACGTTGACTTTTTCAACTTCTACTTCATAAAGCTCTTCAACCGCTCTTTCGACATCTTTTTTAGCTGCTTTAAGGTTGACTACGAAGACTAGTTTATTTTCTTTTTCAACCATCAAGCTTGCGGATTCCGTCATCAGAGGATATAATATGACTTCGTAGGGGTCCATTATGCCTTCTCACCTTCACCGTAAAGTTCATCCAGCTTTTCAACTGCGCTGCTTGTCCAGATTGTAAGCCTGCCAGCGTGTGTGCCGGGGGCTAAAATTTCAGCGTTTAAGTTGTTAACGGTCACAATATCTACGCCCGGTATGTTCCTTGCAGCTTTCACGATGCCTTTGTTTTCGGCAACAACTATCAGGGGACCTATGGCCTGTTTTATTCTTCTGCCTCTAAGTTTACCCTTTCCTGCTCGGATTTTTCTGCTTTGCTTCACTCTGTAAATGTCTGAGAACACTCCCAGGTTTATGAGGGCTTCTTCGACTTCTTTTGTCGTCTTTGACTTTTCCAGTTCGCTAGTAACTATTGGGGGAATTTGTCGTACATCTTCAACATGGTGACCACGAGCAACCACGATTTTTCTGGAGGATGTGGCAGCTATTGCAGAAAATAGAGCTAGTCGTTTCTCTTTTTTCGGAATTCTTTTTTCAATCTTTTTTTCTGAAACTGGTGGATGAGCTGATCTTCCACCCACTGTTCCAGGGGCAAGGGCTGCTCTCTGGCTTGGTCCCTTAGTTCTCGGCATTCTGGATATACCTAGGCCTACGCCTCTGGATTCTGCTGTCGTTCTTTTTCCAGCCATGGAGTTTCTGCCTTGGGGTTGAAATCTGCGGGATTGCGTTGCTAGGACTGCTCGTTTTATGACGTCTGGTCTTAAGGGTGTATCGAAGATTTTTGGTAGTTTTATTTTTCCGATGGGGGTTCCTGTGAGGTCAAAGATTTTTTTGGTTTTGACCATGATTTTTCACCGTTATTTTCCTTGCGGCGATTCCAGCGATATGTATGTGATTTGTGGCGGTTGTTCTGGTATACGTTTTGGTGGGCGTGTTGGATAGCGTAGTTTTATTGGTCGTTTTTCCGGACCGGCTATGCTTCCGTCCAGTATCATGTAGGGTCCGCGGATTACGCCGTATCTTATGAAGCCGCCTTTTGGCGTTACTTCTTTTCCGTCTGTTCCGATTTTTAGGATGCGTTTGTTCAGTTCTGTTCTTTGGTGGAATCCCATTTGTCCTGCTCTTGGGACGGTGTGCATTATGTGTGTTGGTTTCCATGGGCCTAGAGTTGCTATGCCTCTTTTTGTTTTTCTTGCCTTACGTGCGAGTATTCTCACTCCCCAGCGTTTCACTGGTCCTTGGAAGCCTTTTCCGATTGTTACTGCTATTGCGTCTACATATTGGCCTTCTTTGAATACGTCTGTTGTAGTTATTCTTTTTCCAAGCAAGGTTTTTGCGTACTCGAATTGCTGCTGGATTGTGCCTCCGCCGATTTCTATTTCTGTCACGTCTGGCTTTTTCTTTGGGACACTGGCTTGTTTCGGCTGTGTGACTGCGATGAAGCGTATTTTGGTCACTTTTTCCAGATTTTCTTCAATTTTTTTGAGGTTATCTTCGGTGTTGAAGTTTTCAGGTAATGTGAATATGCGTTCGAGTTCTTTTGGCGGTTTTTCCATCCATGCTTCTGTTAGTGTTTGGAGACCGTATGGGTTTTTTGTGTATGCTCTTATGGCGCATATGAGCATGGGTGGTGTTTCTATTATTGTTGCTGGGCGGGTTACTTCTTTGCCGTAGTTTGGTGAGCGTTTTCTGTCTTCTACTATAAACAGGTGGGTCATGCCTGCTTTGTAGCCTATAAAACCTAGAAGTGTGGGTGTGTCCGCCTCTATTTTTGGCCAGTAGCGGATTCTGGCCAGTATGTTTTTAGCGCGCTTCCTAGGTGAATAAGAAAGGGAACCACGTTTTGGTGCGTGTTTTTTTCTGTGACCCATTGTTTTCCCGCTTCGCGTCTTGTAGGAATGAGAAAATTAGGTTATAAACGTTACCGTTATGTTTTGGTTCGGTTCGTAGCCGTAGCGACTGCTCTCTATTTTTTAAGATCATTTTGTAGATTTGTCGTGTGTTGGATTTTTTGTTTTGTCGAACATTGATTGTGGTGTTTTGTTGATGTGTGTTTGTGCGCTGTGAGACTAGCCCCCCTTATATATAGGTCTAATAGGTGGTAGAGATGTGGTTTTGGTAGGTGTGTGATGTGGTTGGGGTTTCGGTGTGTCGGATATTGTGTCTAGGTTGCTGGTGCTCTTTTCGGTTCTGGCTGTTTTCACGAATTTTGCGACTGGCATATTGGATCCCAAGTAAATATCATTTCTTACCACTCTTTTTGGCACGTGTCTTAAGACCAGCCATGTCAGGGACATTATCTTTTACAATATAAGGAGTATGTGGAATTCTGAACATGACAGCTCGTAGTGATTATTTACGTTTAATCTTTATATAATGAAGCTTGTTTACAGTTTTCGGGTCTCTAAGATGATTGAAGGCAAAAGAGTTCGCTTGCGTAGCTTTGAACTTTCAGATCTAGACGAGATTATGAGACACTGGAACAATTTGGAGCTAAGAAACTTCGTTGGAAGTGCACATGAAGGCCCGGTTTCTCGCAACGATGAAGAGGAATGGATTAAGAGTATGTGGAAACAACGTCAAGAAAGAAAGGGATTCACGTTTGCAATCGAGACTATAGTAGATGGTAAGCTCATGGGTGGGACAGGCCTTTTTGATATAGATTGGACCAGCAGGTCAGCCACGTTTGGAATCAGTATATACGATCCGAAGAAATGGGGGAAAGGTTATGGGCAAGAATCGACAAGGTTGGTTCTTGATTTCGCTTTCAGAATTCTAAACCTCAATAGAGTTGAGCTTGATACTTTTGACTTCAATAAGCGAGCGCAAAAGTGCTATCTGAAGGTTGGCTTCAAAGAGGTTGGAAGAAGAAGGAAAGCTCGTTTCATAGATGGGGAGTATCGGGACGATATCATAATGGATATTCTAAGAGACGAGTGGCTAGCAAAATCTAAAAGGAGAAAAACAGCGTAGTCTTTCTTCCAGTTCAGATTCAGAAAGGGTTACCATTAATCAGCTTTATATTTTAGTGAATGAATAATTGTTAGCTAAAAAGAGGTTATTGTATGGAGAGGATGGTTGCTTTTTGTGGATTGGTTTGTACGGATTGCAAGGCTTTCATAGCGACGCAGGAAAATGATGATGCGAAAAGGAGAGATGTTGTAGAGGCTTGGTCGAAACTTTTTGGTAGAGAGATAAAGCCTGAAGAAATAAACTGTGATGGTTGTTTGTCTAGGGACGGACGTCACATTGGTTACTGCGATGTCTGTGAGATAAGGAAATGTGGAATTGAAAAGGGTGTTAAAAACTGTGCTTATTGCGTTAACTATAACTGTGAGAAGCTTGCTAGGTTTTTTGAACAAGCCTTGGAAGCGAAAAAGACACTTGAAGAAATACGACGACAGTTACACAAGTAAGCACATGGCAGAGTAAATCTTGAACGGCGACAACTGAGGAAATAATGCAAGGTGTTTTGAGAGATTGGATGTTCAAAAAGCAATAAGTTTCGTTGAAGAAAATGGGGCGGAACTGGAAAAGTATAGGTTGAATTATCTGCTTCGTAAAGAGAGAGACGATGAGGTTCCGCTGAGGTATCTGAGGGGGCTTCAAAACGACGACGGAAGCTTTCCCTATAACAATGAGAAGGGCAAACTGAGTAGCGTGAATAAGACATGTGTGAATTTGAGTCTTATGATCGAGTTGGGACTAACAGGGTCAGAGGTTTGCAGGAAAACACTGGACTACCTTACGAGTGTTCAGGATGAAGATGGAAGCTGGGACGAAAATCACGCCATAAATCAGTACAATCCACCGTTCTGGAACACGCCGGGAGATTTGAAGACGAAGATGTGGTTGACCGCAAGCATATTGGATTGTTTGATTCAGCTTGGTTACAGCGAGTCTGAGGCTGTGAGAAAAGGAACGCAGTTTCTTCTTGAAAATCGGGATGAGCAAGGGAAGTTTTTTGGTTTCCTGCATTCAACGTGGATATCAGTGGGAGTTTTTCGACAATTGGAGGGAGCTGGTTCTGAAATTGTGAAAAAGGCGTTAGAGGTGATAGAGCGAAATCTTGACAGGTTGGAAGACGGGGCGGGGGATCTCATTTGGTGCTTGGAGTGTTTCTATGCTGCTGGAATTTCTAAAGATACCCCTACAGTGAGAAGGTGTATTGATAGAGTGATTGATTTGCAGAGGCAGGATGGGGCATGGACGTCAGGGGATGGAGAGAAATACAGTGTTTCTACAACGATTAATGCATTGAGAATTCTGAAGATGTACAATGTTTGGTGAAGTAAAAGAAGACTAGGTCTCATTCTAGCTTTCATTCATTGGCATTTTTTGGCACTGTCAGGTCAGAGTATGCTTAATGTCCAAGCTTAGCTTCGATAACGATTTATTGTTAATAGTTTAAACATGAAACTTCAGTTCTCAACATTTTTACGGAATGTGATTGTTACCTTTTCTGTGGAGCCAGAGTCCATGCAGTCGTTGGATATGTTGACGATTAATGAAGGGTTTAGGAATAGGGAGGATTTGGTTGAGATGATGTGGAAGGCTTTTAGCTACTTTCCAAGGGGCATTTGGGAAGGGATCAATTTCGTCGGTAACATGAGTGTAAAGTGTGACTTGAAAATTAGATCGAAGCAGGATGTTTGTGGAGCTTTCATTTTTTCTCATCTATTGAGGAAAATAAAGGAGATGAAGAATATACTTAAGACTGAGGATCTTTTGTTGGCGATGACTCATGATCCCGTTATAGTTATGTATCACAGGTTTGAGGTAGACAGGTTCAAGAGAACAATCAACATTGTTCACGATTACGTGTCAAACGATGTGGGTATGATATCCTTGTATGAGACAGATGAGGATGCTGTAGCAAAGGTAGCTGCACACGGTTTAGGTCACAACCAAGGACTCGCTCATCACGTGGAACCCGTTGACCTCATGTACGTGGGATTGTTGCATGGACGGTCGATCGAAATAGACGGTTTCTGCAATGAATGCAAGCGAAAATTGAAGAAAAGTAGTTAGCGCGCGCTGATGTTTCTAGTTGATGTAAACGGGAATTTGAGATGATAGTAGTTCTGTAGACTACTACCCCCCTTATTTATAGAGTTGATATTTGTTTGGTTAGGGAGAGGCTTGGATAGAGAAGAGTAGGCGATAAGGTATCCTAGATTATGATTAACAAAGAAAGAGGGCCCTATGATTTAGAGCTCGGCGAAACATTTCTTTTTTATGAAGGTTTGCTGAGGATTTCCTTGGCGGGAAGAACCAATCCAGCTATCCAAAGTATGATCATTATTATGCTGACTATAGCGTGCGAGGTCATGTATGCGATCATGAAGATCATTGCGCCTGAGACGATGGCGCCTGTGACCAGCGTCGCGTACCAGGCCCATTTTTCTCCTTTCCTGTAGGGTATCAATGCTACGATGCAGAAGAGTGAGGAGCCGAACAGTACAAACAATCCGTAACCTTGGATTACGAATAACATGAAGTCCAGCAGTTTTGGACTGAAGACGCGGATTTCCGATATAGTTGGAGGGAGAAACTCTTCGTTCATCATTGCCATCCACTTCTCCAGGTACCATTCTCCCATCAATGAAGACATTAAGCCTTCGAACACGCCCCATATTCCGTAGATGAATAGCAGGGCAGCTCCGATGTTTAGGTTTCTACTCAATCGGTCACCTCCCTTTTAGTAAATAATCGATTTCTTTTTTGCGTTTATAGAATATAAGGTTTTTAACCGTGCCCTTTGCTGAAAGTTTTAGGAGAAATATCTCTTGTGATCAGAGAGTCCGGGAGAAGACGACGATTTTTTGGTTATGAACCTTCCAATTTATTTTCAATTCATGGCGCTGAATTGACTACCCCTCTATCGTTTTCAACATTCATTGTTATTTGGAGCTAAATATGCTTGTCAAGTGTGTTTAAGGATTGTTTCTAGTATTTTTTGTGCGGCTTGTTCTGGCTTACACTTTGTTGTGTTTATTGTTATTTCTGGGTTTAATGGCTGCTCGTATGGTTGTCCTATGCCTGGGACTGTTGGGGCTTTGCCTTTTTGGGCTTTAGTGTAGATTTGTTTTGGGGCTTTGTAGGTTTTCTTTCTTTTTGTTTCGCGTTTTATGCAGACGTTTAATGGGCATTTTAAGTAGGCTTCTATGTAGTTGGGGATTTGTTTTCTTGCGTTTTGTCTGTAGTGTCTTAGGTTGCCTGTTGCGTCTATTATGACGTTTACGTTGTTTTGGGTTAGGAGTTTGGCTATGTAGACGAGTGTCTGGTAGACTGTGTCGCGTTCTTCAAGCGAGTAGGTGGGTTTGGGCGTTAATACTTTGCGTAAGGCGTCTGAGGGTAGTAGTTGGGCGTGGATGCCTTTTTGTTTGAGAAGTTTGTGTAGGGCTTGGGAGACGACGGATTTGCCGCTGCCAGGCAAACCAGTAACCCAAACACACCAACCACT
>JGI24422J19971_10001803_pt1 | contig 13164 bp, 9 predicted proteins | sample DeeMarSWOR152_54_FD_19971 | JGI IMG/M metagenome (IMG submission 19971) | reverse complement strand
TCCGTTTTCAGAGAACCTGTCTTCAGCCACCTTTCGCTCAAAGGAAGAAGACCCTGCCAGTACTTGATAGCCATTGCGAGACTGTGGGGCGATACCTGCTCCAACTCAACTATGGGACTCCAAGCCTTGAGGAAAATGTTGGCTAGTTCCTCTTTGTCCGCCCTCCGTATCTTCTCTTCCAAGAGGAAGGGATCGGTGTAAAGCGAGGTTGACCGTTGCCTCACCCAGTCGCTCTGAAGCTTAATGACCGAGGCAAGTTGATGAATAGCCTCAGCGTCTAAACAAAATTCCTCTGGCAACTCCCACTCAGGAAAATACTCCCGCACAACCTCAATAACATCGTCAACATCCACGATGAAGGGATCGAGACCCCTTTCATCAACGGACCTACACAAGTCTATGATACGCTGAAGACGCTCCCCACCCAGCTTTTTCCTCCGCTTCTTTGTAGTCAATGAAGTTGCTCCTTTGGCAAAATGGGTAGCGAAACCATGAATAAAAACGTAGTGTTCGTATCTTTATAACATTAAACGAAAAACTATGTTAGAAATAGTATTGTATTCTGTTAAAATAATATAGAAGCCATTGGCAATACTGAGCATTGTTACGTAATAGTTATAAATGTACTAGTAATAAAACTTAAAGCCGTTAGAAATTGATAACAACGATTAATACACGGCAAGAAGGGTTGCTATGCCTTTGGGGAGGTTACTAGGTAGGTCGAGAAGTCCAAACTCAATTTAGGGGAGAAGTCATGAGAGTCCTAATTACGGGTGGAAACGGTTTTATAGGAAGTCATCTGATTCGCCTGCTTAGTGGGTCTGAGAATGATGTTTATTGTTTGGAACGATATGTTACAGGTCGATACGTCTTAGGTGGACAGCGTTTGGTGAAGACTGTTTTTGGCGATTTGCGTGATCATTTTGCTGTTCGAAAGGTTGTTCGTGAAGTCCAGCCTGACGCTGTGATTCATTTAGCTTCAATAAGCGCAGTATCATATTCTTACGATCATCCAATCGAAGTGTTGGAAACCAATTTTCTTGGCACAGTGAATCTGGCTGAATCTTGCTTGCGCGAAGTTCCTCACTTTAAACATTTCCTGTTCGCTGGTACCTCAGAGGAATACGGCAATCAGGAGAACGTGCCGATTAAGGAAACAGCTGAACTGTATCCCAATAGTCCGTATGCCGTCAGCAAGGTCGCCGCAGACAAGCATCTGCAATACATGCGTGACGCGTTCGACTTTCCAGTAACCATTCTCCGCAATTTTAACACCCATGGCCGCAGAGACAACACACATTTCGTGGTTGAGCGAACAATCGCGCAGATGCTTAAAGGAAAGACCGTTAGATTGGGTGATCCCATGCCTATACGGGATTTCATGTACGTCGACGATCATGTAAACAGTTACCTTGCATGCTTAGAGAACGAGAAGGCAGTAGGGGAAATATTCAACTTCTGCACAGGTCGTGGCGTTTCCATAGCCCAGCTCGTTGAGTCAATCAAAAAACTCACTGGCAACGAAAGTGAGGTTATCTGGAACACTATCCCTGAGCGTCCGTTAGATATTGCTGTCCTGGTTGGCGACAACTCGAAGGCTAAGCGAATCCTAGGCTGGGAGCCGAAGTTCACGCTTGAGGAGGGTCTGAAGCTTACCATAGACCTTTGGAGGAATAACTTGCACGAGGTGTCTCAGTGAGTAAGATTTGCGTTGTCATTCCGACATACAATGAAGCGCAGAACTTGCCGAAGCTAGTATGGGCATTAGAGGAAGAACTGCAAAAAGAGGATTTTAAAATCATAGTGACTGATGATAATAGCCCTGATGGAACCGCTGAAATTGCGAAGAAGTCAAATGAGCGTTATGGGAACATCATCGTTCATCGTAGACCGAGTAAACTTGGAATAGGCTCCGCTATCCGTGTTGGCTTAAAAATTGCTCTCTCCTTCCCGGATTGCGAGCACGTAGTAACCATGGACGCCGACCTTTCGCATAATCCAAAAGATGTTCGCCGTCTGTTGAGAGAGGCTGAAAACGCGGATCTAGTTCAAGGAAGTCGATATCTGAAAGGCGGCGGGGTGATTGGGTGGAGCTCCTTCAGAAGTGCTGTAAGCTATGCTGCAAATCTTTTTTGCAGGTACTTGTTTAAGACTCAACTCCATGAGCATACCTCAAATTTCAGAGTTTACTCCAGAAGATGTGGTGAAACGATTACGGCTAGCCTGCATTGTGAACATTATGAGTGGTTTATAGGCTCGATACTAATAGCTAAAGACCACGCTTACAGAATTAAAGAGGTTCCAATTATTTTTATTAATAGGATACATGGGAGTAGCAAGCTGAAAATTACTGATGTTCTTAATTGGGCAACTTATATAGGTAAAGCGTTCCTTAAGCGTTCCTTAGGCGTTCCTTGAGTCGGTTCCGTAAGGCAAGGAAAAGACCACATGAGGGAAATGAGCCGATGAGGGTACTCGTTGTAAGCCTCTGCTTTTTCAGGGTCCCCCCTCAGAAAGGTGGCGGCGTTGACTACCACACATATAAGCTTGTGAATGCGCTTGCGGAATTGGGTTGTGAGGTACACTACATAGTTGATGTTGCTGATGAAGCGATGTTTCATGAAAATGTTGTTCTTCATCAAGCCGGGTGTTCCTTATTACCCTTGCACGTAGGTTTTCTTGGTTGGGTTCGCAATCATTTTGTAGCGAACATGTTTGCCTTCAAATCGACCCTTTCAGCGCTAATTCGTGAATCATTCGACTTTGATGTCATACACAATCATGGTAATCTGTCAAACTTACTTACCTCAATGTTTAAAAAAAGAATTCCGTCGGTGTATACGGTACATAATCCAACACCATGGTTATGTGCCTATCCGTCATCTTTTGAGCGTTTATTCCGCGTTTCAGCTCATAAGGTTGTCGAGGAGCCTAGTTGGCGGAGAGTCAATCGCATAATAGCTTTGAACAAAGCCACTAAGAGTGAGATTATGAGGTGGGGGATACCATCTGAAAAAATCGCCGTAATTTACAATGGTGTGGATACAAACGTCTTCAGTCCAAGGCTTTCCTCTACNAATGATTTGGAGAAAAAATATAAAATTAAGAATNCGTATTGCCTCTTCGTTGGCCAGTTAACGCCGAGGAAAGGAGTTGACTACATGCTTAGGGCTTTAGCTCACGTAAATATCAATTGTGTAATTGTCGGTGATGGTCACGAGCGTGGGAGGCTAATGTCGCTAGCGAAGAGCCTGAGGATCTCGAACAGAGTGTCGTTTACTGGTGCTGTGCCTTTTGAGGTTCTGCGGAGATTGTATGCAGATGCTAGCTTCTTTGTTTTCCCATCAGCAGCTGAGGGGATGCCGCTTACCATTTTAGAAGCTATGTCAAGTGGTCTTCCGGTGATAGCCACAAACATCCCGGGAACTGATGAGGTAGTTACAGAGAACCATAACGGTTTTTTGGTGCCACCTTGCGATGTGGAAGCATTGCGCTCTCGAATACAGGTCCTAACGGATGACTGTAAGTCCTGTAAGAAAATGGGAGATAACGCTCGGAGTTTTGTCATGAATAATTTTAGCTGGCGTTCAACAGCCGAAAAAACTATCGAAGTTTACCGGAAAACGCTAGAGACAGGGGACACTTGTTGAAACGTGTACTCGCAATCCTTGTTGATGCGTTTAGATATGATTACTTGTCTGAAAAATACACTCCGTTCCTCCATTCTATGTGCAAACAAGGATTCTATGCTCCTCTACGGCCTATTCTTGGGTATAGCGATGCTATTCGAGCCACTATTTTTACGGGAACTTACCCAAATGTTCATAACTACTGGATCATGTACCGTTACAGCCCTGAAACGTCTCCCATTAGAATGTTTAAGGCACTTAAGTTTATTGACTATATTCCGATAGACCTATTCAAAAGGGGGTTAAAGTTCGTTCTCTCGGCTACCTTATGCAAGATTTTAGGTGATATCTATGATTATGATGAACTATCTATACGGAATATTCCTTTCAACATAATTCATTTCTTTGACTTCTCTTCGAAGAAGTCAATTTTGTTTCCAAGGGTCTTTAACAGCTCGTCCACGCTTTTTGACGTGTTGAGAGATAATAACGTGAAATTTGCTTACCTAGACTCTACTAAGCTTAGAGGAAGACTGTTGCACAACCTGATAATGTTGGATCCAGATGTTCAGGTAATAATTGTTTATCTCCACTATCTCGATTACTCGGCCCATAGGCATGGTCTTAATTCGCCTCGCTTTTGGATTCAAGTCAAGAATATAGACAAAACTGTTAAATCCATAGTAAACAGTGCGAAACAACGCTACGGCGACAAACTTGATGTCATCATCTTTTCTGATCATGGCATGGTCCAGACGAAGCAATTCTTAAACTTTGAGAGATTCATGCATCACAGGAAGTTTGGCGAAGAATTTCTATTTTTTCTGGACTCTACCATGGTGAGACTTTGGTATATGAACCCTAATGTGAAAGAGGAAGTTCATAAGCTATTCCGGGGGCTAGGCTATGGAGCATTCCTTTCCGAGGAAGAGAAAAGGGAATTGAGGATTAACTTTGACCATCGGTACTACGGTGACGACATATATCTGCTCAAACCCGGTTTCTCCATTTTTTCCAATTTTATATCTTGGCTTAAGCCTAAGGCAATGCATGCCTATCATCCAAAATACGGTCATCAACTCGGGATAACCATATTTAGCGGTGAAGAACTCGGAAGGGTTGACCAAGACATAAAACTCGTTGAGTTAGTCGACATTATGCCAACAATCTTAGATGTGCTTGGCTTGGAAATTCCGGCTACATGTGAGGGCAAATCCCTTTTGAGGCGTTAGCATGAGCTTGAAGAATAGGATCATGGCGAAGGATCCGAGGCTTTCCATTATCTCTAGTGAGGTAATTCGAAATATCCCTTGCATTGAATCTGTAATCCTATGTGGTAGCAGGGCAACTATTCATGGGGTTAGGCCTTCAAATGTACTGAGCGACTACGATGTAGCTTTAGTTATGAAAACGCCTTTTATCCCATTCTATCTTCGAAGGATCAAGATGGTCGAAAATAAATTAAGCAAGGAGTTTGGAGTTAAAATAAATCTTAATCCATTGGCCATATTCCGTATTCGAAATGCCAGGGGCAACCTATTCCTTTTTAAAGTAAAGCAAGAGGGGATTACAATTTGGGGTAAAGACTACATTAGGATGCTTAACCCCGGTAGCATTGAGGACATCGGTATTGATTGGTACTTCTCGTATCTCTCTTCATTGATGAAAGAATTTATCCAAAACTTTGATCCAAGCTTTACGCACGAATTTAGTGATAAACATAGCAAACAACTCGTTTATAGTGCAGCTAAAGTGTTGCTCGGCTGCGCTGAATTGTTGCTATTACTGAGGAGAATCTATGAAACAGAACTAGAGGTCAAAGTAAACCGACTATCTGAATACAGACGTATAGAAGTCGGCGATAGCAACTTCTTCGCTAATGCGGGTTTCCTGGACAATTTGTATGTAGCTTTAAAGGTTCGGATAAACTTCTCTACTAAAGTTGACGATCCATTAGAATTCTGTCTCTCAGCGAAGAATTACCTTCTAGAAATGTTTCAGTTATTGATGAGCTATTTTTTCAACTCACATGCCCGCAACTTGGATAAACTGGTTGTTAAATACCTGAAGACGGCTAAAAGCAGATCTCTTCTAAAAAACATGGAGTACTCAGCTTTAACGTTGCTCATAAGGAGAGAAGCATTTTTAAGCGCTCTTTTTAGCGAATTTCGAATCGCTGATAGAATGCGGACCGCGTTAATCTGGCTATTGGCCGCTACTGAAGAAGACGAATGCCTTTGCCGACAAACATTAGATAAAGCTTACCACGCTCTAAAGGGTTATGTAAGAATACAATACTCAAATGATGATGTAGTCTTGTGGCGAAATATCAAGCGCACAATCCTTACCTACTGGCCCTACGCATGTGCAGTGATGGGTCTCTAATGACAATGAAATCAATAGGTTTATGTCTACACTAGACTTTTTTCTTCTCATGGCGAAGGCGGCTTTGAGCCTAGGAGCTTATATAATTGTCGCTGTAACCATCCGNTAACTCCATTATCCTTCCATCCAACTGTTTCACCTTCATACAAGACTACTCCATGTCGGTGTTCATGACCTTAATGGCAAGCACGTATCTCCTTTTGCTTCAAGATTAAGATGTAATTTGGAATATCGAATTTGGATCTATAAGGTATGCGTCGTTGCCGTACTATCAATGGCTAAAGATAATCTTAATTTTCTTCTCTCCTCATTTGTAAGGGTACAGTCTTGTGCAATCTTCTATCGCCTTTTCGTCTCTTTTGTCAGGACCTAAGTGCCATACATGAATCATTTTAGGGTCGAGGAACAACAAGCATTTTTTCCAATGCTTCAGTTTACTCAAAAGTCTCCATAGTTTAACAGATCGTTTGTGTTCGCTATTAGTTTTTTCAATAATTATGTAATAACTCCTAAAATCTTACGCGCACCTATAGATTCTCATTGTATCTTGACAATGGTAGAGACTCTGGAGACAAATTTGATTGCGCCGGGGTACGAGCGGAACTTACATTTACTCCTTTGCCTAACGTAGTGATATTAGACATTAGACTAACATAGGTGAACTTATATGAGAATAACCAAAGATGATTTTGGCCAACCTTTCATATTGATGATTGCAAAGCTCAGGGAACATAGCTTTGGTTTGATATCCATAGTTGCTCTAACCATGGTAGTGGTCCGTAACCTGATATTTTCTCCGAATTTCCCTGCAGGCGACGATATGCTTCCCCTAATATCTAGGGCTTCCTACTTTACTAAAGATCTCGCGGCATTTTCCATATGGACTCCTGAATCCTTTGGAGGCGTCAAAATGTTTACACTGCTTGAGCTCTTGTCTGCATTGAACATGATTTTGCAAGACTCTGTACTCTTAACAAGGATATTCATTGTTACAACCTTCTTTTTTTCTGGCATTTCAATGTATTTTTTCGCTTATCATTACACAAAGAGAAAAGTTGCTAGTCTTTGTTGCTCAATAATCTTTGTGATGAGCCAATGGTATACTTCGCAATTAACAAGTGGACACCTAAATTTTGCGTTTGCGTACGCTCTGAGCCCCACTCTATTCTTTTTGCTTGACAAAGCGCTGAAAAAAGGCTCCTTTAAACGAATCATAATCTTTTCTCTAGCCACAGCACTGATCTCTCTCTTGCGCGCAGAAATTATCTTCTACTTCATACCATTTATTATGCTGTACACTGTCCTAACCATATTCATGCCTTATAGCAGAATGAGTAGGAGAACTATGATAACTCATTCTCTAAAAACATTGTCGATTGGCGGAGCTTTTAATTTTCTTTTTGTAGCGTTTCAATGGGCTCCCATGCTATTTGGAGTACGCCCGGAATTTATTGCAACTTCCTCTTGGGTTCCTGTCGAAGAACATTACGCGTATTCCTTGGAGCTCTTTGAGTCCATTTTGGGAATGTCGTCTGAGTTTGGATATGCGCAGGGTTTCTATCCGCCTTTCAGATATTCATTGTATTGTGTACTCGTGTCTATCCCCGTGATTCTCGCAGTTTCCGCGATATTTTTCTCTAGAAACAAGCAAACGCTTTTCTTTCTCTTCTCGGCGTTGATATCGGTTTTCTTTTCCAAAGGGCCCCATGAGCCATTAGGAGGAGCGTATCTGTGGCTTATCTCTAATATTCCCTTTTTCGGAGCACTACATGTGCCTAATCGCTGGCTGATCATAACAGGATTTTCATACGCATTTCTAGCTGGAATCACTATAGATGCTCTTTACACTAAACTTGTGAGAAAACGCGTTCATTCTACGCTCATCAATGGGCGCAATTCGTATAAACGTTTCCTTAGGCCCCTTCCACAAATCTTCCTTATCTTAATCATAATCCCGCCATTTTTCAGCAGTTGGTACGTGGTGCTCAATGGTCTTCAGACTTGGCATCCACCTAAAGAATATGTGGAACCATATTTATGGATTGCTGATCAACAAGGCGATTTCAGAGTGGTAACGGTACCGTATCAAAATCCCTGGATACGAACAGAGCTCAGACGCGAGCGCGACCTAGGAATATACAGTACGCTCTTTCACGGCAGGCCTGTTGTAGGATTGGCAAGATGGTGGAGTGGTTCACAAGGACCAATGCCTGATTTTCTTAGTTATACCTATGCATTGGGCCTTACAAATGGCACTAACAAATTGATGAAGGTTTTGGGCGCATTAAACGTCAGATATCTGGTTGTACAAGCATATTTGCCATATCGCATACCACCAAATGATCCTTATCCCAGTCTTGAACCTGATTGGCAACATTGCTTTTTCAGCAAACAAGAGGGAATACGACCACGCTATGTTTCTGAAAACTCAACAGTCTATGAAAACGAATTTTGGACCCCCCATTTCTTCGCAGCTCAGAATTGCGCAATCGTTATTGGAGGCAAGGAAGCATTCGTAGGTCTATCAACAATTGACACCTTCGATTTCAGTGAGTGGGGCCTCTTGTTTGCACATCAGATATCAGATGAGGGGCTTACAGAACCAATTAGTCGAGCTCAGGCAATAATTTTTGTGAATAGCGAGCCTCTAGACCTTGCTATGCGCATTATTAAAGACGCCATTAGAATAAAAGCTGTTGACTGCGTTACAGCATGCAGTCAGTGGATTGTAAAAAAAATTCCGGAGCATTGGCTAGGATATCCGATTCTGAACGATCATCTCCTTTCCACGAGTCAAAATTCCTCATTGTCGGTTCCCATAAGGTTGGACGAAGGTGGAGAATACGACATCTGGATAAGGGTACTTTGCGGCGAATCGAGAGGGAAACTGAGTATCATGGTGGATGGAACGAAGGTCGGGGAAATGATTCCTTACACGCCGAGCGGGCTTTCTCCCTCCATCTTAAAGTGGGAAAGAATCGGATCTGCGAATCTCAGCATTGGGGAGCACGCTTTGCTTCTTATGAACAACGTCTTGGATGTAACAAGGCGGAATAATGATGTTGATGAAATACTTATTGTAAAACGAGATCAACTTGAGTCAGCAACGTCCCTCGTAGCCAAGATAATGCAGGAGAACTCGCAGAGAATAGTGAGCATAATAGAAGGCGAACAATTGCCTAAATATAATGTGACATCGATTGCATACTGGAAACCTGCCAAGTATTCTTTTAACGCGAGCAACGGATATGTGTTGTCAAAAAACATCACGAAACATGCTTTGATGCTGCTCAACTACAATGTGCCCAGTACCGGACGTTACGGTCTTGCTTTAAGGGCGATGACAGGTATGGGGTACGGAACCCTGAACATAACGATAAACGGAAATCAAACACGCTCACTCGATTTTGCATCCAATGAAAATGGTTTCAAGTGGCTCAATCTCTCCCCTATATATCTTCAAACTGGCAATAATACTTTTGAGTTATATGGAACAGGCAAGGTTGAGATAGACCAAATGGTCATTTTCTCTCTAAAAAAAAGTGAAAACACGATAACATTGAATGACATATTTAAAGTTAGGACTGAACGGACAAAGGTTTCTCATCAGAAGATAGATGTAACCAAGTACGTGGTTCACGTCAAAACAACCTCCCCCATCTTCTTGATTTTTTCAGAAGCGTATAATGATCTTTGGAAAGCTTACTTAGACGATGTAGAGATAGAATCTGCTCAAGTTAACTATTTTACGAATGGGTTTTACATTCCAAAGACAGGGAAATACGACGTGGTCGTCGAATTTACGGGGCAACGTTATGTGGTTTATGGCGGCATCATATCGATACTTTCGATAGCCTCCGTAGCTGCATACATTGCATTTGAAACTAAAATTAATTATTTGATTAGAAAGACTTTGAGAACTGGAAGAACGCAAAAGGAGGAACCTATTGAAGACAACGGTTTGACCACAAAACAAAAGGTTGAGTAAATGTGAAAATATGTGTATTTTCCACGTATACAATCGATCGCCCTGCATCGGGAGGTCAAGTGAGAATACGTCAGATGCTTCGCAATCTAGCTAAACTTGGACATGATGTAGAGCTATTTGTTACGGGTCCATCCGCGCAACGATACATTTTGGACGGAATACATGTAAATGTAGCTCCTTATCCTAGTTTAATCAGAAGGCTGGTTAATTGTAAACTTATACAAACCGTTATCTCCCGAACACATTCCAAATACGGTTTCTCATCGTTAATAGTTGCAAATCCCTCAATGGCAACTTATGCAAAAGAAACAATTAGATCTTCTGATGTCGTTATGATTGAAGATCGTTTCCAGTTTTTTCCAATGTTATATGCAAAGCTATATGGCAAGCCATGCGTGATGGATCTGCTGGGTTTCTCCTTTCTATATCTGGTTCGTCACATTAAGAGCGCGTTGAAAGCCCCGGTAGTATTTCTCAAAATGTTGCCAGTAATTACGATGGAGATATTAATACTCCTACTTTCTACAAAAATTGTTGTAGTTTCAAAGGAAGACAAAGTAGGTATATCTAAGTTATTAAATGTTAGCCCCTCTACGATCGACGTGATTACAAATGGCGTAGACGATGAAGCTTTTAGACCTAATGAGGAACAGCGAAAAAGCATACGTCTGAAGTATAGAATAGAAAATGAAAAGATAATCGTTGCCTTTGTTGGGGATCTGCGGTCTCCCCATAATTTCTACGCTGCAAAATACATCGTCAACAGATTAGCTCCCCCAATATTTGAACGGTACTCTGATAAAGTTTATTTTCTAATAGTTGGTCCACATGATGAAATACCTGATCACTTCTTACGAGACAAACGAATAGTATTCACAAATTTTGTTGACAGCGTTGTACCTTATATCAACGCGACTGACGTCTGCATTGCCCCACTGACTCAAGGTGCTGGGATGAAAACCAAGACGCTCGGGTATATGGCGTGTGGAAAAGCTGTAGTGACAACAACGATAGGAGGCGAAGGCTTAGATCTTAAAAACAAACAGAATGCAATAATATGCAATATAGAATCGATGAAAGATGAACTCATTCTTCTTATTGAGGACGAAAAAATGAGAAAGATTCTGGGATGGAATGCAAGAATCAAAGCATCAAACTATAGTTGGAGAAGAAAAGCATTAGAACTACAAAAGACTCTTCAAGAAATAATAAATAAAAGTATGTAAACTAACAGATTAGTATCGACCTTCATTTTAGGAAAGAAAATGCGATTAAATGAGGATTTGATGTTGATAGCTTTGTCGACATTACTGATCTACGCTGTGATCTTTGCAATAATTGTTGTAGCACTTACCGGAACCGGAGAAGTTGGATGGGAAGCGGACTTCTCCGACGTAAGCAACTGGAACAGTGGAGGAGTCGATTTCTTCACAACAGATGGAGACATTGCAACCATTACCAGTTCAAGCAAACACTGTCACGTGGTAACTTCAGACTTTTCATCCAATCTTGATCAATAATCAACGGGCGACTATTGTATCAATGTCGTTTGATACGAGTCAAAATACTAATATTCGATTTGATGGGGAAGATGCGAAGGAAACAGCCGCCACATTTGGTGGGAAGAAGGAGCATTAGATAACTTAATCGGAACCGAGACTAGCTCGCTCCTAACGCAGACCACAAAGAAATGGCTGAAGAAGCCAAGGACTATTGGCGATACTCTACCCCCGCTATCAAGGCAACAGAAGCTACTATAGCCAGTTACCGTCTGACGAATGCACATACATTGAAGTTGGACCGGATTAAAGCTTACAATCCAACAACCATTGAACCGGCCAAGTCTTGGTCTGACCGCTCCTCCCTCGAAACACTTCTGACACCCTTTTACATTATACTTGGCACATCAGGGATAATGTTCATGCGCAAAGGCCGATTGATCCACAACTTTAAGGAAAAACTATCAAAACTTTTCGTCGCCACATTCATTGTGTACCTAATTGTAGCAGCAGTAGCTACATCATACAACCTCGAAACATCTCGGCGAATCATTGACTACACACTTTAGTTACTAGTTACTGGAACCTTACTGAGCATAATCCCGACTAGGCCAAGAGAACAAAATCGATCAAAGCAAGAATATAAATAGGTGGATTATGAAACACATAACATTTAAAATGATGATTTTTCCGAAAGTATTAAAATGAAATAAACCATAACCAAAGAAAGTATCGGGGGCAAACGATGAAAATATCCATTATCGGTTCGGGTGTAGTCGGTAAAGCAACAGGCATCGGCCTCCACAAACACGGCAATGAGGTTCTCTTTCATGACATCGTAAAGGAAAAACTCATCATGCTAAGAAAACAGAGTTATGAGGTCGCTGAAAACATTTCAGAAGCCGTCAATAATTCAACCATTTCACTCGTATGTGTTCAAACGCCTACAGTCAATGGGCAGATGGACTTTAGCTTTGTGAAGAAGGCGACAATAGATCTCGCAAGAGCCCTACGCACGAAAAAAGAGTACCACGTCGTTGTGATTCGAAGCACGGTTTTGCCCTCTACTACACGCACCATGATTATCCCTCTATTAGAACAGCATTCCAAATTGAGAACGGGAGAAGATTTTGGAGTCTGTATGAACCCTGAATTTCTGAGGCAGGAAAGCGCTCTTTCGGATTTCCTGAAACCTGGTAGGATAGTCATAGGCGAGCTTGACAAGCAATCAGGCGATATACTTGAAATGCTATATGCTCCATTTAAGGCACCCATTTTTAGAACAGATCTAGACACAGCTGAAATCATTAAGTACGTTACAAACGCTTTCCTCACCACCAAAATCTCCTTTTTCAACGAGATGTATACGATCTGCAGAAGCCTCGGCTTAGATCCCAACTTCATAAGTGAAGTAGCAGCTTTAGACCCGAGGATTGGCAACTACGGGATCTATGGTGGACAGCCATTCGAAGGCTCTTGCCTGCCTAAAGATCTAGAGGCCTTTATAAACTTCGTCAAAGCCAATGAACACAACCCTAAGTTGTTAGACGTTGTTCTTTATATAAACAAAAAAATAGCGAGAATGCGAACAACCAAAGGCGAAACTCCATGAGCGAGATCAGCGTTCTCGTCCCTGCGTATATGGAGAAGGAAAACCTACCGA
>JGI24422J19971_10001801_pt1 | contig 13177 bp, 10 predicted proteins | sample DeeMarSWOR152_54_FD_19971 | JGI IMG/M metagenome (IMG submission 19971) | reverse complement strand
CCTGTGTGGCAGAGTGCCCAAGCGATGCTATAAGCATAATTGCTGACAGTGCGGTGGTTGATGTCGAAGCGTGTATCGATTGCGGTGTTTGCGTTGATGCTTGTCCTGAGGAAGCAGTCAGTATGGAGTAATAAAAATTAATATCAAAAATCAAATATCAAAATGCAAAATTAAAGAAGTCGCTGCCGCAAAGCAAGGACTTCACAATTTTGATGTTTTATTTTTGCGTTTTGCTGGTCGGCCCCATCGTCTAGGTAGGTCTAGGACACCGGGTTTTCAACCCGGCAACAGGGGTTCGAATCCCCTTGGGGCTATTCGTAAGACGCTGAAATCCTGAGCGGTCCGATTGTCTAATCGCCTAAACTCGCATGCCGGATATGGCTGTCTCAAATACTATATCGCCGTTAACGACCCCTTGGATCTTAGCGTTATATTTTCTGCCTTTCCTGAGTTTTGTAATATGGCCAAGCAAATATAATCGTTGCCCCGGCTCGACCACCGAGCGGAACTTTGCTGAATCTATACCGGTAAAGCCGATAAAGCCGGGCTCTGTGTAAACCTGCTTTACAAAAAAGCTCAGAAGTTGAGCTGCCGCCTCGACCATTATTACCCCGGGCATTATAGGCCGACCCGGGATGTGGCCGCGAGTCCAGAATTCATTCTCGGTTACATCCTTGTAGCCCAAAACCAGAAATTTCTTCTTATCATACCAGAGGATGCCGTCGAGCTGATGCATCTCAAATCGTTGGGGATTTACCTTGTCAATCGCTTCTTTGTCGAAGACAGGTTTGCCTGTCAGGTCTATTTTTGAAAAATCAAACAATAAGGGAGGTGGCATTATTGACCTCAATAAAGAAACTTTATGCGCTATCGTATTGTGTATTGTGTCAAGACTCTTTGTACACAATACTTCGATACGCATGGCGCGTGAAAGACAACGCGCAACTAAACAGGCCTTTAAGAGTACCTGTATGATGGTTTATTGGGCTGATCTGATTTCAAGAATGCGGTTGCGAACGTTTTGAGCAGCCTGCTTGATTTTCTGCATTTGCTTGCGAACCCGCGTTCCTGCTGCCTTATTTCCACCTTCGGCTTTGTTGATGTCAGCTTCAATTTCGTTGACCAGTGCTTTAAGATCTTCGTACTCTTGCATTAAGCATTCCTCCACTTTGTGGGTTAAAATTGCTATTTTTGGCCTAAAAGTGCTAAAAACTTAACGTTGCATAAACCTTTTGTCAAAGAAAAATGCCTTTTTTGCAAAAAAATTCAATATTTATTTTTTCTTGAATTAAAGCGATTCTGCCTGTTATCTCTTCGGCAGGCTAAGGGCAGGCCTTGAGTTTTAGCGAAAGTTCTGGGCTGTCAGACTGTTAGTTTCTTGGTCAGTTCTGCAATTCTCCGGCCACGGCGTACGCACTGCTGCTCAACCCGTTTGTCGGGTTTTCCAATCGAGACCGGCCCGTAGTGGTCGCCCTGCGGATCGCCCTGGACGATCATCCCGCTGATAAGCATCGCCTCTATTATGCCTATTATGGTGGTTTCGTTGCCTCCGCCTATGTTTGCTGCACTGCTAAATGCGGCTCCCACTTTCCCATCGAGCTGACCGTGTCTGGTTACCAGTTCATCAAAAAGAGTTTTTATCGGGCCAGCCATATGGCCGTAATAAGTCGGCGAGCCGACAACTATTGCATCATATTCGAAAACATCATCGGATTTTATCTCGCTAACGGATTTGCATTTGGTCGGCAAATCGGACTCGTTCATTGCTCTGGCTATTATCTCTGCCATTTCTTTTGTATTGCCACTCCTTGAGTGATATATCACTATTGCCTTTGCCATTATTAATCCTTTCTATATTTATGCGATTTTAACAAAGTTGGTTTTTCTTGCAGAAACAATTTTATGTAACAAATATACCTGAGAAGCCTGTTCCTGTTATCATTTGGTTTTTTAAGAGACCAATGAGAAAGAAACATACAAGCTGGAACAAAATCAACGACTCAAAAATACTCTGAGTTTGCTTATAAATCAAGACCAAAAATTGTGGGTGAAGACAGGGCTGTATGAAAATTTGCGAGATAGTTCTTGATTAAGATGGTTATCAGTATTAAAATTAATGTTTTTATTTTAAAGAATTGATATACAGTAGGCCTAAGCAGAAAGGAGTGTGACGATGCGAAGCCGTATATCAGTACTGATAAGCTCCATTATTCCAGCCGTTTTTTCCTATTGTGTCTTGGTGCCTCAATCTGTTACGTACGCGCAGCCGCTGGCAATAATCACCGTAGAAGCGGGAAAGCATACCCGAATCGATACTCCTGTGTCTGTAGCGCTCGACGGAATACCTGATGGGCTGTCAAGTGCCACAGTACGGCTATGGGAAATGGGGATGTTGTCAAGGCCCGTGCCGGTACCGGCGCAGATAGAGCCCGGCAGTCCCCCGCGACTGTGGTGGATACTCTCCGGAACCACACCGGCAGGCGGCAAACGAGTTTATGAACTTGTCAGTGAATCTGCCCCCTCGATGCCCGGTGTTGATGTAACGAAAGACGATAAGGTTTTGCAAATACTGAAAGACGGTCACAAAGTTCTAAGCTACAATCATGCTATCGTACCGCCACCCGAGGGCCAAAGTGAACTGTATAGCCGCAGCGGATTTATTCACCCGCTGTGGTCGCCCACGGGTGATGTGCTGACCGATATCCATCCAGCCGACCATATTCATCACATAGGGATATGGATGCCCTGGACGAGGACAAAATTTGAGGGCAAAGAGGTCGATTTCTGGAATCTCAAAGAAGGCCAGGGCACGGTTCGCTTTGTAAGGTTCCTTTCGACGACAAGCGGCCCGGTTTACGGCGGTTTTCAGGCGGAGCATGAACATGTTGCCTTGAAGACTTCCGAGGGCGAAAAGGTCGTTCTCAAGGAGGTCTGGGACGTTCGCGTATACAATATTGGCGGTCCGGAGAAGGGCTACTGGCTCTGGGACTTTGTATCAACGCAGCGCTGCGTTGCTGATAGTCCGCTTTATCAGATTCAGTATCGCTACGGTGGATTCGGATTTAGAGGTGCAGCCGAATGGAAGGGTGAGAATGCTGCGTATCTGACCAGCGAAGGCAGGACGCGCAAAGACGGCCACGCCACCAGAGCACGCTGGTGTGATACGTCCGGTGCCATAAACGGTAAGTGGACGGGCGTCACGCATATGAGCCATCCGAAAAACTTTCGCCATCCTGAGCCGATGCGCATCTGGCCCGAGTTTGAAAACCAGGTGTTTTTCAACTGGGCACCATCGCAGGTGGGAGACTGGGTGATGAAGCCGGGAGAGGACCACGTTTTCCGCTACCGCCTTTATGTGCATGAAGGAAAAATCAAGGTCGCCGATGCCGAGCGCATCTGGCATGACTACGCCGAGCCCCCAAAGGTTATCCTGGAGCTGATACCGCCAGCCAATGCAACCGTGCTCTTTGACGGGACGGGTTTTTCCCACTGGGTACAAGAAAACGGCAAAGACGTCCGGTGGAAGATTATTGGTGATGCAATGAAGATTGTTCCCAACACCGGAAGCATTATGACAAAACAAAAATTCCAGGACTTCAAATTACACGTTGAATTCAAGGTTCCGGAATTGCCTCCAAACGTTAAAGGGCAAGGCCGTGGAAACGGCGGGGTTTATTTGCAGCGTCGCTACGAGGTTCAAATTCTCGATTCATATGGTCTGCCAGCAGAGAACAACGGCTGCGGGTCACTGTATAGGGTCAGGGCGCCAGACAAAAATGTCTGCAAAAAGCCTGGCGAGTGGCAAACATTTGATATTACCTTCCATGCGGCTCGTTTCAGGGGAGAAGGCAAAGATACCAAAAAGAAAGAAAATGCTCGAATAACCATATGGCACAATGGTATTTTAATACATGACGATGTCGAGCTGTCAAATAAGACCGGCGCTGGACGTCCGGAAGGACCCGAACCCGGACCCATTCTACTTCAGGACCACGGCAATGAGTTGTGGTTTCGCAATATCTGGATAGCTCCTCTATCGGGCTAATGGGTGTGTCTTGAGTATCGTACAAAGAAAGGCAGGGAAAATCCGTGAAGAGCGAAATAAGGCCTGTAACTGCTATATGGGCTATTGCTGTAATGTGCGGTTTCAGTATTACCAGTGAGGCTGGGCAGATTCATCTTAAAATTACCGCACCGAGGGTTGATTCTTTGAGTGTGCCGGTTCACGCGGTTATTGAGTTGCCGGAACAGTTGGCTGGCATACCAGTTGAGGAAATCAGCGTCGAGCTTATCCAGCAAGGTAATCTGTACGCTAACGTAGTCATACCAGGCCAGATTGTAATGAACGACAAGAGGCAGGTGGAATTGTGGTGGATACTGCCGTGGGCCAGGGCGAACAGCACAAGCACCTGGTTTGCCACTATTAAGCACGAGCCAAGAACCAATGAGGAGGTTTTCTCGTGGAAGGACAAGAAAGGAGAATATCTCGATCTGCTTTTCGACGGTCATAGGGTAAATCGCTATATATACGCCTATGACAATTCAGCGCCTCAGCACGTTTTCGAGACCTACAAGCCGTTTCACCATGTCTTCGATGCCCAAGGCCAAAACCTGCTGACCAACGGCCCAGATGGCGTGCACCCATATTTGAAAGATGAGATTCTTTATCCGCACCATCGCGGTGTATTCATCGGCTGGACAAAACTGGAATTTGCCGGCAAGACGTATGATTTCTGGGGAATGGGGGGCGGTGTGGCACAGCGGCATCTGCGGTTCCTGGAGCAGACCGCCGGTCCGGTCCTGGCAAGATCTCAGGTGCTGATTCACTGGAATGATAAAAATGGTGAGCCGATTGTTGCTGAACAACGCCAAACGACTGTATTTTGTCAAAGTGCCCCCACAGTTGTGCTGCTGGATTTTCACACCGAATTGAAAGCTGTCAGAGGCGAAATTTTTCTCGATGGAGATCCGGAACATGGAGGTTTTCAGTATCGGGCGCATAATGATGTTGCCGCCGGCAGTGAAGAGGTCAAGGCGACTTATCTGTTCCACAAAGACGACATCGACGCTCACAAGGATAAAGATTTGCCGTGGGCGGCGATGTCATACGGGTTGAATGGGCGGCGCTACTGTGTACTCTATATGAATGACCCCGATAATCCGAAGCCTGCTGTCTATTCAGCCTATCGCGACTATGGACGCTTCGGTGCGTTCTTCAAGCAGAAAATCAATGCTGACGAGACCCTGACACTGCGATATCGAATATGGGTGCTTGAGGGTAAAATGCCCAAGCGAGAAGAGTTGGCAAGTAAATATTCGGTCTTTGTCGACTGCCCAAAGGTAGAGGTGCTGGGACTATGAGACCGTTGGACAGCGATGTGGTGAACGAGACACGAGATACTAACAACGGAATTTTTATAGGAAAAAAGCAATGAAAAAAAGTGTGCTCATTAGCATAGCGTTTATTATTGCAGGTAGTTCAGGCGCTTGGGGTTTGGCTTCACAAAAGCCGAGAACGGTTAGATGGAAACATCTCTCGACAGCAAAAGGGGACCTTCCAACTCCGAATGCCGGCAAACAGCAGACCTCCAGTATTGTATGCGACATTGATAAAGACGGCATTAATGATTTTGTCATCGCAGAACGCACTAAAGCCCCTTCTGTTGTTTGGTATCGTCGGGGGGAGAACGGCTGGACAAAGTATGTGCTTGACAATACATACTTGCGCATTGAAGCAGGATCGGATTTTCTTGATATTGACAGCGATGGCGATCTTGATATCGTTTTTGGTGGAGATTCCGGAAGCAATCAAGTTTGGTGGTGGGAAAATCCATATCCAAATTTTGAGCCAGATACCCCGTGGAAACGACACCTGATTAAGGATTTCGGCGGGACAAAGCATCATGATCAAATGTTTGGTGATTTTGATGGTGATGGGAGAATGGAGCTGGCATTCTGGAACCAAGGAAGTCGCAAGCTTTACCTGGCTGAAATTCCCGACAATCCGAGACAGGCCAAATCATGGCAGTGTAACGAGATCTACTTTTGGAGTTCCGACAGCGAAATGGAGCAACGCCAGACCCGGCCATATCCTGGGTTTAGAGCAATTAATGAGCATGAAGGCTTAGCTAAAGCGGATATCGATGGTGACGGCAAATTAGACATAGTTGGTGGGGGCCGTTGGTTCAAACATAACGGAGCGACCAGCTATACGCCAAACATTATCGATGCCGGTTACCAATTCACACGAGCTGCAGCAGGACAGCTAATAAAAGGTGGCCGGCCTGAAGTTGTCCTGGTGGTGGGCGATGGTTGGGCTCCAATGATGATGTATGAATGGAAAGAAATCAAAGCCAATAGTGGTACATGGGTTGGTAAAGAGTTGCTAAAAGAAGTTGATTGCGGGCATTCTTTAGCAATTATTGATTTTAACAGCGACGGCAATCTTGATATCTGGGTCGCGGAAATGCGATTATACGGCGAGAATCCTGATGCGAAGAATCTTATTTTGCTTGGTGATGGCAAAGGGAATTTTGAAGAAATGCAGGTTTCTGAGGGTATTGCTCTGCACGAATCTAAGATTGCCGACTTGGATGGTGACGGCGATCTTGATATTTTGGGAAAACCTTACGGTTGGGAAACACCCCGGCTGGATATCTGGATTAACGAAAGCGAATAGAACCTTCTACGTTTGAACTACGAAGCCGTGTTACAGAGTTGTTTGTTGACGAAGTACGTTGTGGGTAAGCATACGTTTTTAAGCTGACTGATGTTGATTAAACAGGTGGTGGTATTTTAGCAGGAAATTTGAATTGCGTATCGATTCCTGAAGGTTATAATGTTGAAATAATTCGGAGTGTTAACAAATATAAACCTCCTTCTTTTTGCGTGTAAGTCCTTTTATAGATAGTAATTACAGAGTAATAGAGAGCGAAACAAAGGAAACGGAAATAGAATAATCCTCGTAAGGGTTATTTCCTATGGAGTGGGCATTTTACGGAAATCTTATGAATATTTTGTTAAGGAGAATGACAAATGGTTAGACCTGTAACACTCTTCACCGGACAGTGGGCGGATTTGCCTCTGAAAGAATTAGCTAAAAAAGCAGCAGACTGGGGATACGACGGGTTGGAATTAGCCTGCTGGGGCGACCACTTCGAGGTAGACAAGGCCCTCAATGACCGCGGCTACTGCAAGGCCAAGCGAGACCTTTTGAAAAAGCACGGCCTTAAAGTCTTCGCGATCTCGACGCATCTGGTTGGCCAGGCTGTGTGCGACAATATTGACGAGCGTCATAAGGCAATCCTGCCTAAGGATGTCTGGGGCGATGGTGACCCCGAGGGCGTCCGAAGTCGTGCAGCCCAGAAGGTAATCGATGCCGCCAAGGCCGCGAAGAAGCTGGGCGTAAATGTCGTCAATGGTTTTACGGGAAGTTCAATCTGGCACTTGCTTTACTCGTTTCCGCCGGCCTCACCGGAGATGATTGAGGCAGGTTACAAGGATTTCGCAAGGCGCTGGCGACGCATCCTCAACGCCTTCAAGGCTGAAGGTGTGAAGTTCGCTCTCGAAGTTCACCCGACGGAGATCGCGTTTGACATTGCCTCGGCTCAGCGTGCCCTTAAAGCAATCGGAGGCCACAAGTCTTTCGGCTTCAACTACGACCCCAGTCATCTCGGTTACCAGGGCGTGGATTACGTCAAGTTCATCCGGACCTTCCCGGATCGCATCTTCCATGCTCACATGAAGGACGTCTGGTGGGGACATGGTGACGGCACGGTAGGTGTCTTCGGCGGCCATACCGAATTTGCCGACCCACGCCGTTACTGGGACTTTCGCTCGATCGGCCACGGCGACATCAATTTCGAGGAAATCATCATTGCCCTCAACGATATCGGCTACCAGGGGCCGCTTTCGATTGAGTGGGAAGATACTCGCATGGATCGTGAGCACGGTGCTAAGGAGGCGTGCGAATACATCAAGAGGGCGAACTTCAAGCCGTCACAGGTCGCCTTCGACGCTGCGTTTGAGAAATAACAATTGAATCCCCAGGATTCCCGAATACATCATCCTGTGTTTGGGAGCTGGTAAATTAAATGGCAGGAGCCATACAAGTGACTGACAGGAACGATATGAGCCGGCGAAACTTCCTCAGGAGAGTAGCCGGCACAGCCGTGGGGGTAAAAGGTTTTTCGTACATTATTCCATCGTCGGCTTTGGGCAAAGCCGGCAACATCACACCGAGCAGCCGAATCACTATGGGCTGCATCGGCGTGGGCTGGCAGGGGGGCAGCAATATGAACTCTTTCTTGCGAGAGAAAGACTGTCAAATCGTGGCCGTCTGTGACGTGGACAAGAATCATCTCAACAGCGCGGTCAATCGTGTGAACGGTCGCTACAGGAATAAGGGCTGTGCCGCATACCACGATTTCCGTGAGCTGTTGGCGCGAGATGATATTGATGCGGTCTCGATCGGTCTGCCTGACCATTGGCATGCAATTCCTGCCGTAGCTGCTGCGAGGTCCGGTAAAGACATTTTCGGTGAAAAGCCTCTCTCACACAACTTAAGAGAAGGTCGCACGATTTGTGATGCAGTCAAGCGTTACAGCCGGGTATGGCAGACGGGTAGTTGGCAGCGTTCACTTCGAGATTTTCGCTACGCCTGTGAATTGGTTCGCAATGGGCGAATTGGCAGAGTACACACCGTTGAGGTGGGGCTGCCTTCCGGCCATACCGACTTCGGTGGGACCAAGGGTCAGGAAGGTATTGGTCCGCCGCCCAAAGACCTCGACTACGATTTCTGGCTTGGACCGGCACCGTATGAGCCTTATTGTCCTGCTCGCGTGCATAAGAACTGGCGATGGCACCTCGATTATGGAGGCGGGCAGCTTATGGACTGGGTTGGCCACCATGTGGACATCGCGCACTGGGGCCTGGGCTTCGACTACACCGGCCCCAATGAGATTGAAGGCTACGGTGAATATCCCAAAGATGGTTTATGGAACACTGCCACGAGATATCGTCTGACAGCCAAATATCCTGGCGGCATTACGATGATTATTGCCGGCGGGCACAGTGACATCCGCAGCGGGACGAGGTGGATAGGCACAGACGGATGGATTTGGGTTGACCGCGGCGGAATAGACGCACAGCCTAAGAAATTGCTACAAGAGCAGTTTGGGTCGAACGAGATACACCTGTTCCGTTCGCCAGGACATTGGCGCAACTTCCTCGATTGTATTAAGAGCCGCGAGACGACGATAACGCCGTGTGAGGTAGCGCACCGCTCCGCAACGCCGGGCCACTTAGGGCAGATTGCAATGCTGCTGGGCCGTAAGATACGATTTAATCCCGACACCGAAGAGATACTTGATGACCCGACTGCTACAAGGCTGCTCGGCAGAGCAATGCGCAGCCCATGGCATCTATAGATACGGTAATCCAAAGGAAGTTTGTGAATGCTGCAAAATAAAAATATTAATCGACGTCAGTTCCTCAAAAAAGCGGCAGGGGTAACCGTAGCAGCAGTTAGTTTTCCGTATGTTGTTCCCTCGTCTGCGGTTGGCAAGGCCGGTAATGTCCCGCCGAGCAATCGAATTACTCTGGGCTTTGTCGGGACAGGCAAACAAGGTAAGTATCTGATAAGGTCTTTTCTGAACTCGCCCGGCACTCAGGTTCTTGCCGGTTGCGACGTTGACAGACTAAAGCTTGAAAGCGGACAGAAGATAGTAGAAGAACACTACACTGAAAAGAGCGGCATCACATACAAGGGCTATGAGTGCTACAGGGACTTTCGTGACCTTTTGGCCAGAGATGACATTGATGCGGTGGTAATTGCCACACCGGACCACTGGCACGCAATTATGGTTATTCAGTCAGCCAAAGCTGGTAAGGACATTTACTGCGAGAAGCCGTTGTCCCAGACAATCATCGAGGCAAGAGCTATGGTCAATGCTGTCAGGCGCTACGGACGGATCTTCCAGACCGGCAGTATGCAGCGCTCAGACTGGCACTTCCGCTTAGGCTGCGAATTGGTTCTTAACGGTTACATCGGCGAATTAAAACACGTGACAGTTGGAGTGGGGGGGCCACCCCAGGACAGACCTCTGTCCGCCCAGCCTGTGCCTGATTATCTCGATTGGGACATGTGGGTGGGACCGGCATTATGGAGGCCGTACAACTCGGAATTGTCCCCTCATATTAGTGTCGATATATTTCCTCATTGGCGGAATCACAGCAGCTTTGGCGGTGGGGGGATGACCGACTGGGGTGCACATCATTTTGATATTGCCCAATGGGGCCTGAGCATGGACGACAGCGGCCCGGTTGAAATCATCCCGCCCGACGGTAAGGAATATAAGGTGCTTACATATAGGTATGCCAATGGTGTTACGATGACCCGCGATAATGCCAATGGTATTTTGTTTACCGGCAACAAAGGCAAAGTCGAGACCAATCGCGGCCATTTACAGACCTGGCCCGATACTCTTAAAAATCAGCAAATCGGTCCTAATGAAATACACCTTTACCAAAGCAACAACCATTACACCGACTGGCTGGATGCTATTCGCAAGCGCAGCAAACCGATTTGCGATATTGAAATCGGGTGCCGTTCGGTAACCGTTTGTCATTTAGGCAATATAGCATATAAGCTTGGCCGGCCGCTGAAATGGGACCCTGAGCATGAGGTGTTTATTGGAGATAGCCAAGCCAATCGTTTACTTTCACGTCCCATGCGCAGCCCATGGCACCTTTAAAATTGATTATTGAAAATCGAAGAAACTCATTACTTGTTTAATGAGATATGATTTTACGAATCCATCGTTAGATGTTTGAAAAATTTATTGTCATATATTAATTGCCAGACGGGAGTTTTTATTATGAAGAAAAAACAGATTAATCGACGTCAGTTCTTAAGACATGCAACTGGCATCACCGCAAGTGCGATAGCATTTCCGTATGTTGTATCTTCGTCGGCGCTGGGTGGAGCCGGCAGCGTCGCCCCAAGCAATCGTATCGTGATGGGCTGCATCGGAATGGGCGGCCAGGGTACAGGGAANATGCGCGGCTTTTTAGGCAAGAGGGANGTGCAGGTTGTGGCCGTCTGCGACGTTGATANGAAGAACCGTGACAACGCCAAGAAAATTGTAGACGACAAATATAAGAATAATGACTGTAANGCGTACCTGGATTTTCGCGATGTGATTGAACGTAAAGACATCGATGCACTGTCGTTGGCATTGCCGGATCAGTGGCACTCTATCCCGGCTGTAATGGCGGCCCGGGCCGGTAAGGATATGTATGGTGAAAAGCCGCTGGCGCGGACCATCCGCGAAGGCCGGGCTATCTGTGATGCGGTTCATCGTTTCGGCAGGGTCTGGCAGACCGGCAGCTGGCAGCGTTCGCAACGGAACTTCCACCACGCCTGCGAATTGGTTCGCAATGGGCGGATCGGCAAGGTGCATAAGGTCGAGGTCGGCCTGCCGACCGGAGGTAGCTCCGACAATAAACCGGTTGTGCCTGTTCCTGAAGGGCTTGACTGGGACTTCTGGCTTGGGCCGGCTCCCTGGGTGCCGTTCAGAGGTGTTTACCACTGGGACTGGCGGTGGATTATGGACTACTCCGGCGGGCAGCTCACTGACTGGGCGGGCCATCACGTCGATATCGCCCACTGGGGTCTCGGATTGGACTATACCGGTCCGATTGAAATTGAAGGCAGGGGTGTCTATCCCAAAGACGGCATCTACGATGCCCCGATGGAGTATAAGTTCACCTGCAAATACGCCAACGGCCTGACGATGATAGTAGCCAATGACCGGCAGCAGCCGAAGGGAATGGGGACCATATGGTATGGCGAAAAGGGGTGGATTTATGTCAGACGTGGCAGACTTGAGGCTGAGCCCAAGAGTATTCTGGATGAGAGGATTGGACCGAACGAAATCAAGTTATATGAAAGCCGGGACCACATGAAGAACTTCTTGGACTGTGTCAAGAGCCGCCAGCTAACAATCACGCCTGTTGAGATCGCCCACCGATCCATTAGCGTCGGACTGCTGGGTGAGATTGCAATGCTCACCGAGAGGAAACTGCAATGGGACCCCGAAAAAGAAGTATTCCTCAACGATGAGCAGGCCAACAGGATGCTTTCGCGGCCGATGCGCAGTCCGTGGCATCTGTAAAATATGTGAAGTGTGAAGCGAAATACAAAAATGTGAAATTCAAAAAAGAAAGGGGTAAAAATGAATCAAAGGTCAAAAGTTATTAACATTGCATTACTGGCTATCTGGTGTTTATCGCTGCTTACAAATATTTCGCAGGCGGCCGTAACGGCGGACGAGTTGCAGAAAATGGAAAATGCGATGCCGGCAAAAGCCACCGTCGAACCCGCTAAGTCGAGAAAACTGCTAATTTTCGACCTATGTGGACCCGGCGGATTCAAACACAGTTCCATCCCGTACTGGGACAAGGCTCTGGAGTTAATGGGGCTTAAAACTGGGGCATTTTCTGTTGTTGTTAGCAACGATATGAATATGTTCAAGGACGAGAACCTGAACCAATTTGATACGGTCTGCTTTAATAATACCACACGGCTTCCGTTCCACTCAGAAAATACCCCGGAGCTTTGTAAAAGTCTGATGAGCTTCGTCAAAGGTGGAAAGGGCATTGTTGGTATCCACGCAGCTACAGACAATTTTAACGACTGGCCGGAAGCGATGGAAATGATGGGCGGTAAGTTTACCGGTCATCCCTGGGGCGGCGGCGGGACCTGGGCAATTAAGATCGACCAGCCAGACCATCCACTTATGGCCGCATTCAAGGGCAAAGGCTTCAAGATAAACGACGAGATTTATCGAACGGACCCTCCACTTTATTCACGAGATAAGCAACTGGTTCTGATGAGTCTTGATATGAGTGACCCAACCACCCGAAACGTGAGAGACTTTAAGCCTACGGATGAAGATACAGGTATCAGTTGGATTAAGACGTGGGGAAAAGGACGCGTATTCTACTGCTCGCTGGGTCACAATCACCATATTACGTGGAACCCGGCGGTATTGCAGCATATTCTCGACGGTATTCAGTTTGCATTTGGAGATTTGAAGGTCGATACGAGACCGAAGCCTATGGTTAGTTCAGGAAAGGGGTCAAGAATGGAAGAATTACTGGAAAAGGTTAAGAC
>JGI24422J19971_10001799_pt1 | contig 13184 bp, 9 predicted proteins | sample DeeMarSWOR152_54_FD_19971 | JGI IMG/M metagenome (IMG submission 19971) | reverse complement strand
CCGCTTTCGTGGGAATGATATCAGGTGTTGCATCAGTTCGGGGCCTGTACCTATTTGTTGGGTATGGGCCCCGTTTTGTCTTCACAAGAAAAAGATAGTTAAGGGGGCAAGCAAGAAAGCTGAGGGCCGCGGCAACCCTTGTCCCCGCATGCCGTTACCTGTGCCCCCGAAGGGTGGTAGCGGGGATCCATCACCAAATAATCAATAGTTAATATCGAAGATCCGGTCTTTCTTGGACGGAATAAATTGATTTTTCCTTTGACTTTTTCTTTCTTTTCGGGTATAAATTATCCGATTAAAGAACGCAAACACCAAGGGGCGGAATACTTCATCGAAATAACGACAAGGCGGATTTACGTTTTCTTATCAACATTTTGCCCGTTGGAACCGCCTATTTTAATGAATTGGTCAATTAGCGAATTAGTTAATTTGTGAATGGCCCCATGAGATAAAAAAATATCTCAGGTGGTGAAGGCGGGAATTGCAAATTTATGGTTTTATAATGAAATGTTGAGCACAAAATAAGTAACTTTCCCTAGTTTAAAGAAGTTTGCAGAGGGGGCTAGCATGAAGATTAAGAAAATCAGCAAGATTAAAAAATACCGTATATTTCGGGATTTTTCCTGGCCTGCTGTTCTTCCTCAATTTAAGGATTACAATTTGATTTATGGATGGAATGGCTCAGGTAAGACTATTCTTTCAAACATATTCCGGGATTTGGAGAATAACAGCATTTCAGTTACAGATTCGGCGTTTGATGTCGAAACGGAAAATGGAATAGTCAAAAGTCAAACTATCGGGACTACGATGAGCCCCGCTTCCGTTCGGGTTTTCAATAGGGAATTTGTGATGGAGAATGTCTTTACCTCTAGTGGTGATGTCGCTCCGATTTTTGTCTTTGGTGAAGACAGTATTGAGAAACAGAAAGAGATTGACAAACAAAAAGCTCAATTTGTGGAAAAGCAGAAAGAAGCATACAAAAAGCAATATGAAACACAAGATGCCGAAAGATCTCTTGACTCTCTGAATATTAAAAATGCACGAGAAATAAAACAACTTCTAAGCTCCAGTGGGCAGAACCCTTATAACAATTACGACAAGGCAGAATTCAAGAACAAATGCCAAGAGTTAAAAAATGAGGTTTGGCAGACTCTTATATTAAATGATGCAGCAAAAAATACTTTGAAAAAGCAAAAAGAGGCATCCCCGGAAGAAAAGGTTCCCTTAGTGGATTTTTCTTTCGCCGACATTGCAAATCTTGTTTCTAGTGTCGATGACATTCTTTCTAAAACAGTAGTGTCGAAAGTCATAGAACGTTTGAAGAATGATTCGGAAGTCAACAATTGGGTAGCTGAGGGGTTAAAGCAGCACCGGATAAAGTCATCGGCGGTGTGCCTTTTCTGTGAGCAACCATTGCCTGAGGGGCATTTAGATAAGTTGGAGGGCCACTTCAATGATGAATACAATCAGTTTATTTCTGATATCGAAGTTCTCAGTAAAAACATAGAAGGTATGATCAACTCAGCCAACAGCCTTATCATTCCGAACAAAGCTCAATTATATGACCACTTACAAGTAGAGTACAAAAGTAAATGTGATATATTCGAGGTAGAGAGGCAGGAATATATAGGAAACCTTAAGTTATTGACTGAAAAACTTTCTGAAAAGAAGAAGTCGGTCTTCAAAGTAATAAAGTTAGATGGGAAAATTAACCCCCCAATTGAGACGACGGTTGATGAGCTTAATGACGTCATCAAAAGACATAATGATAAGTCTGACAACTTTGCTGAGGAAGTCAAAAAAGCAAGAGTAAAACTTGAGAATTCTTGCGTTGCAGAAACACTAGCAGAAGTGCTTGAAAAAGAACAACTAATTGAATCTTTGAACAAGGAGAGCCAAAGGATTAACGCTGATGTTGAAAAAATAAAAACAAATATTACCAAACTTGAAAGAGATATTGTCGAGCATCGCAGACCCGCCGACGAACTGAACAAGGATTTGACCGCATATCTTGGCAGGAATGAACTACAGTTTGAGACAAAGGAAAATGGATATCAGATTACGAGAAACGGGACAACTGCGGACGCCCTTAGCGAAAGTGAGAAGACAGCCATTGCATTTCTCTACTTCTTGAAATCACTTAAAGATAGGAAATTTGACTTGCAAAATGGGATCGTCGTTATTGACGATCCCGTATCAAGTCTTGATGCCAATTCATTATTTCATGCTTTTGGTTTTATGAAAGAACGAACAAAATCGGTGGGGCAACTTTTCATTTTAACCCATAATTTCTGCTTTTTTAGGCAGGTCAAAAACTGGTTTAATTATATCAACAAATATAAGAGTAGACTTCACAAGGAAGCAGGTTTTTACATGCTACAGTGTGAACGCAATAGTAAGGGAAGGTCTGCCAAGATTACAACTCTTGATAGGCTTCTTCTCGATTATGAATCTGAATATCACTATTTATTCAGCTTGGTTTATCAGGGCGCAAATTTAAAAGATGGAGAGTTAGAGCTATTTTACCATCTTCCGAATATTAGTCGGAGATTATTGGAAGCATTTTTGGCATTTCGCAAACCTCATAAAGCAGGATTATATGAAAAACTGGAACACTTGGAATTTGACAACGCAAAGAAAGCAAGAATTCTGCGTTTCCTACAGACCCATTCCCATAGCGGAGAAGTCGATGATCCTGAGCACGATATTTCCATACTAAGTGAGACACCTGAAGTTTTGAACGATTTACTTGATTTGATCAAGTCAGAAGATAAGAGACATTTTGCGGAAATGGAGAAAGCTATTACAAATACCTAATGACCAACTATCAACAACCAACTATTAATGGCTAGGGACAGTACCCAAAAAAAGGCGACTGATCTCACTAAGTTCAGAAGATCATATATGAGCGGAAAGCATATTACTGTTACGAAAGATGGTCGGATCTTCATACCACGTGAAATAGTAGAGAAATTCGGCGGAAGGCCCGGAGACCTTGTTGATCGCCAAGACATTACATTGCGAAAGAAAGGTTGGACCAGAAGAGCGCTAATTCGAAGATCAGTAAAAGCTGTTTGTTTGATTTTTGCTGGCGCAGGAACCTATGCCTCAATAAAATCCTGTTTGGATCGTATTTGGGAGAAGGATAATGAGGCTGATTTCCTACTTCTTAAGAGGCTTTTCGGAGGAGGTGCCAGCCCCAGCGAATCACTGTCACCTGCAAGAAACCACCCTTTTAGACCTCTCAAGGCTAATGAACCAGCTTATCCGATAGAGGCGGAATGTTGTGCAGCTTATATCGATGCGTTCTACAAACAATATTCAATTAGAAAGGTGAATGGTTTCCCTCAAATACGTCCAGATGATAGCGTTGTAATCTTCGGGAGTCAGGTATCAAATTTTTCTACCAGAGCCATTCTCGGTAATCCTTTCTCGAGTTCAGTAACTTCTTATTTAGAAATGAAAGGAATTCGTAATCGGTTGCGGATTCCTTTGCGGTGGAATTTGTATATGCCCGTCGACGCTCCGGTTGAGTATCGTAGGCAATATGGTGTTGATTGGAAATTTAGGTCTTATGTTCTTAAAGACTTTAGGTGTAAATCATCAATTTTTTCTCGTAAGAAAGCTGGTGAAGTAGAAACAGATTATCTTCTCATTACGGTATTACCACGTTACGAAGTCGGGCCTCAAAAATTGGTGATTTTTGGCGGAATCCATGGGCCGGGAACTCACGCTGCCGCAAAAATTTTCAGGCAACCACCCATGTCTGAATTGTGTAAGCTTGAGAAGGTTTTATCGAAGGCGCCTTATTATCAAGCTCTTTTTGAAGTTTCTGTTATTAAAAACGAAAAACAGGAATTGGAACCCGATAAAATAACATTTCTTGAAGCAGAGGTTCTTCAGATTGAGCTCTCGTGAATTAAAGGAAAGCTACTGACAGCAACTAATGTTGGGACTTTAAGAGATTTTTACCGTCCAAATATTGGTTTTCAGATGAAAAAACTCGGATTCAATATCAAATCAACACCACCGACAAACAAATCGACAAACTCGTCTACGAGCTCTACAACCTAACCGAAGAAGAAATCAAAATTATTGAAGAAAGTGAGAAACAATGAAACTGTATGAGTTGAATTCGATACTTCTTTTTGTTTTTTTCTTTTTACCGGGCTTTGTATCGCTAAAAATATGGTCTCTCTTCCACAGTAGGACAGAAGTAAACCAGCATGCTCTAATTTATGATTGCATCTTCTTTTCGATAGTTAACTTTGCCCTTCTTTCACCAATTGCAATCCCCTTTTTCGTTTATGGTTGGTACAAAATTCATCCACTTTTGCTAGCGCTATTCATCTTGCTCTATTCTTTGGTAGCGCCCGTCTTCTGGCCCTTTCTTTGGCGCTTCCTTATAAATAAGAAGTGCTTATATAGATTTTTTCAACTGCCGTATGCAACAGCATGGGATTATTTTGTACATCAAAGAAAAAGTTGTTTTATGCTGATTCATCTGAAAGATGATAGTATGATAGGAGGGTATTATGGGACAAATTCGTATGCGTCAACTTCACCCGATGAACGGAGCGTTTATTTAGAAAAAGTGTACAAAATAAATTCTGATGGGACTTTCGGACAGGAAATACAGGATTCATTTGGTTTAGTGATTTCAAAGGACGATTACAAATATATAGAATTCTTTTATGAAGGTAAGGACTGAAACATGAGTAAAAAAGGGAAAAATGAACCTGATAAATTTCGTATTAGACCTATTAACGAAAAAGGAGTTAAACCAGACTCAAGAGGAGTCAAGCCCACTAAAGGAGAAAATAATCCTAAGCCACCACGAGGTGGCACAGGCCAATCTAATAAGACCAAATAGCATTTATATTTAGTGGCCGATACTTAATCTAACAGACAAATCGACAAACTCGTCTATGACCTTTATGGCTTAACTGAAGATGAGATTATTATTGTGGAGGAATCCGCGTAGTCCGCGAAACTTATGCCCGCACAGCCTGTCCTCGACCACGATCGGGGAGCGGGTATCTGAGGCTATATTCCTTTGTGTCTTTGTGTCTTAGTGGCAAAAAAATCCTGTTATCCTGTCCAAAAACCCTCTGCGTTCTCAGCGCTCTCTGCGGTAAATTTTTAATCGCTTTCTTGTTGACTTTTGTTTGAAAATCTGTTAAAATACCTTCCTGTTTGCCAGAAGGCAAACACAACCCGCCCGCAGGCGGATATAAATAAACATTTCAGATTTCAAATCTGTAAGCTGCAGCGCAGCAAGGCCTTAGGGCCAGCAGGCCCAGATGCCTTATAGGCAGGTAAATTCGTCGCTCGTGATTCGCGACTCCTGGATGGCCAGTAACCAGTTACCAATAACCAGTTACCGGTTACCAACTATGCAAAACAAAGCCAATTTTAAAAACAGAAGTCAGAAGACAGAAGTCAGAAAACAGAAGTCAGAAGACTGAAGTCAGAAGACAGAAGTCAGAGTTCGGTCCTCTTTTCTCTGTCCTCTATCCTCTGTTCGCGGCACAAGCTTATGCTTACAACGAAAATGGTTATTTTTCAAAAAAAGTATTGCTAACTGGCCGATAATTAGATAAATTAAAAGTTTTGTATACATATTGGTAAGAAGCATATTATATTGGGCATTAAGTGCTATGATTCTGACCCAAATATTGCAGCCAAATTGCGTTAAAGTTCCGGTGGAAAACAAGGACAAGGAAGCCGTAATAACCGAACTTGTGGATTTGCTTGATACCAACGGGTTGTTGTTAGACAGAAATGTCGCCTTGGAAGCAGTCCTAACTCGTGAACGAACGCAAAGCACCGGAACGGGCGCCGGAATCGCCATCCCGCACGGCAAATGCAACGCCGTCAAGGAGCTCGTTATGGCAATCGGCATTGCACACGAGCCTATCGAGTTTGAAAGCGTCGATGGAAAACCGGTAACAATCATTATTCTTCTGATCTCACCGGCTAACCAGACCGGCCCGCATATTCAGGCTTTGGCCAGGATAAGCAGACTGATGCTGAATGAAGAATTCAAACAAAAGCTTGAGAAAGTTACCTCAGCCGATGAGGTTTACGAGCTTCTGAATGATATGGAGAGTGAATAAGTCGTACCTTGTTGCTTGTTGCTCGAATTAGGTTTAAGATGTGGTTTTTAGATATTTAAATATCAATTACCCTCTGATGGTGGTATCGCTGCCTGCTTTACACATCCGTCTTTTTCACTCGCTTTTTCCCAGAGAATCAGGCCCATTTCATGAGGATTAACGAGGTCAGGATGCCTGGGCAAAATCCTTACAGCCACTCCCCGCCGGCCCGTCTCTTTGCAGGGCATCGAGCCAGCAAACCAATGCTCTCCCTCCTGGTCCGAGGGTTGTTTATAGTCCATTCTCACAGCGGAGCCTACCCTGATATTCTCCCAGGTATCTACAGGACCATGATAGAGTTCGACCGAAACATCATTCGGACTAATCCTGCCGAGCTTAACCAACGCCGAAACGCTCAACTGCGAGCCGACTTTGAGCTGAGGTTGTCTGGGATTTAGCTGTTCGTTACCTTCTCCGTTACTAACTTCCATTTTCACATCTTTAACGGCAAACTCAGGCCAGGCCTGTGTCATATTCGCCTTCCACTCCGCAAACTCCCTGGCTTTGGCGCAGGCCGACGCGGTTAGGTAACGGTACTTGGCCACAGCCGGATTGTAGAACTTCCGCGTGTAGCAAGCAACCATTCTATGCGTGTTGAATCGGGGTGCTATCCACTTAATGGAATTTTTTACTCTCCTTATCCAGGCTCGCGGCAAATTGTCAGCCGAGCGAGTATAAAACAAGGGAATAATCTCGTTTTCCAACATATTATAGATGGCTTGCGACTCCACCATATCCTGGTAGCCGGTATCCTCATAGCTCTCGCCCGCCCCAATAGCCCAGCCTCCCTCAGGAGTATAACCCTCGCACCACCAGCCATCTAAAGTGCTCATATTCAGCGCTCCATTGACCGCGGCTTTCATACCGCTTGTTCCGCTGGCCTCCATGGGCCTTCGCGGATTGCTAAACCAGATATCTACGCCGCGGATTAATACCCTCGCCATATCGATATCGTAGTCTTCCAGAAATACTATATGACGTCTGACATTGTTCTCCGTGGCAAAGTGAATAATATGACGTATAATATCCTTGCCTTCCGAGTCTTTTGGGTGAGCCTTACCAGCAAAAATAATCTGCATAGGCCGATCCCGGTTACTAAGCAATCCCATAAGGCGCTTCGGGTCTTTAAGCAACAGGTCACCCCTTTTATAGCTGACAAATCTTTTGGCAAAACCGATGGTCAGAGCCTCGGGGTCGAGAACCTCCTCAGCATGGTTCAATTCGGAATGGTACGTGCCCCTGCGCCGCATCTGGGCCTTAAGGCGGTTGCGTGCAAAAACAATCAACTGCTCTTTGCAACGTTGATGTGCCCGCCACAATTCCTCATCAGGAATTTGGTCGATTGTTTCCCAAACCGACTTACCCATGGTTTCATCAGCCCAATTCGGCCCTAAATATCTTTCGTACAAAGAGTTCATCTCTTCTGATAACCAGTTTTTGATATGGATTCCGTTTGTAATCGATACTATCGGAACTTCACTAACAGGGACACCAGGCCAAAGGCTTCCCCACATCTCTCGTGATATTTGGCCGTGCAATTTGCTTACGCCGTTTATATAACTGCTGAGCCGTAATGCCAGAATCGGCATCTTAAATGACTCGTTTTCGTCGTCAGAAAGTATTCGGCCCAATGACAGAAACCGCTTTCTATTTATACCAAGATGGGGGAAATAACCGCCGAAATACTTGTCCATCAGCTCTACACGAAATTCATCAAGGCCCGCTTTTACGGGTGTATGTATTGTAAAAACGTTGCCTGCCCTTGAAACCTCCAGAGCCTCATCAAAAGTCATATTCTTGGTGCCCCTCAGCTCCCGGATTCGCTCCACTGCCATAAAAGCAGCGTGTCCTTCGTTCATATGGCAGACAGTAGGTGCAATGCCCATCGCCGCCAGCGCCTTCAAGCCGCCAATGCCCAGCATAATCTCCTGGCGAATTCGCAGCTCATGGTCGCCCCCATAAAGACTGCTGGTAATCATACGATCTACAGGCGAATTAGCAGGAACGTTCGTATCCAGCAGATATAATTTTACCCTGCCAACGGAAACGCACCAAACTTGCGCCACTACACACCTGCCCGGATACTCAACGCTGATTGTCAACGGCCGGCCGCTGTCCTTGCGAACAAGCTCTATCGGCATATTGTAGAAATCATTCTCGACATATACCTCCTGCTGCCAGCCATCGATGTTCAAATACTGGCGGAAATAACCTTTCTGGTAGAGAAGACCAACGCCAACTAACGGCACACCGAGATCCGAAGCACTTTTTAAGTGGTCACCTGCCAGAATTCCCAAGCCACCGGCATAAATAGGCAAGCATTCATGAACGCCAAACTCTGCACTAAAATATGCAATAATCGGNTTTTCAGATTTTGAACAAACTTTTTCATACCAGGTCGGCACATCAAGATATGATTTGAGCTTTTCCACGGCCCGCTGCAACTGGCCCAAAAAACCCTGATTTTCTGCCAGTGCCTCCAATCTTGCCTGGGAAATACTGCCAAGCAGTTTGACTGGATTATGACCGCAAGCTGACCATAAGCTGCTATCAATACGTTTGAACAGCTCTACAAACTCAGGGTTCCAGGACCAAAACATGTTCCTGGCAATAACCTCAATGTCCTCCAAAGGGTCAGGCAGTGCCGGCAACACCGTGAAGCTGCGCACACTTGGCATTTTTAGCTCTCCACAACGCAAGTCTTTTTCTAATAAATACTAACAATTGAACCCAAAAAGAAATTCCTCATTCAATTTAAACCAAAGAGAAATTCCCCATTATCTTTTATTTAATCGACAAATCTATTCTTTGGCTTAAGTGCAAAAACAAAAGGCAGATGTGAAGTCTGGGGTCTTTTGAGCGTCCGATATTTTCAACCTTTTGTGGATTAAAATGATGATAATAAAAAGGCCTGCACAAACAGGCCTTTTATCAGTTGCATGGCCGTCCTCCGCAAGTGCCGTAAGAAAGCGTTCGAAGAGAACCCATTACTTCCAGGTGGGCAATCGTTGCTTGTGTCCGAAAGTCCTATCTCGTAGGCATTTCCGATCCATCAAGGCCTGATTTCCCTGAGTACGGGTATCGGTTCTTTCAAACACCTGCTTTCTATACGGACACCGCAGGGGTTAGCCCGCAACATTATTTTATACCAAATCCAACACTAAAAGTCAAGAGAATACCGATAAATTCAACGATTAATTAAAACTTTCAGCCTTTCTCTAATTACTGGTTTCGGTTCATCAACCATTTTTTCTAAAGCCAAATTCAGAATTAAAATCAAAATGGCAAAACTTTACGTTTGCAGCCGACTGATATACATACTCAGTCGATTGTTTTACGACAGGTCCTTCCTTTTCATCAGCTCCGTACCCTTATCTTCATACTTAGCTCTTTTTTGATAAAGCTGGTGAATATTACATTGCCTTTTTCATAATCCTTTTAGATGAAATCCATTATGCCAACGGTATATGCTAATAACACTGCAAAATTCTTTTCCGGTTATCACAATCCAAGAAATACGTCAAATAACGTTAGGTATGCTTACGAAGTGGAAAAAGCATTTTTGGCAAGTAAAGCAAACTGCAAACACACTGTTAGGCGAAGTTCCACTTTGACTCTGCTATGTCCAAGTGCCGCTTATCAGAAGCGCCGCCTACCTCCTCCACCTCGCCGTCCTCCGCCACGACCCCGACGGTCTTCGGTGCGAGGACGAGCCTCACTAACGTTAATACTCCGTCCCGACAAATACTTGCCGTTCATCTCGTCGATCGCCTTTTGGGCTTCCTCCTTAGATGGCATTTCCACAAATCCGAATCCTCTTGATTCACCGCTGAATTTGTCCTTTATAACATTGATGGATTCGACCTGGCCAAAAGCCTCAAAAGCCTGACGCAAGTCCTCATCGGTCACATCACGTGACAAGTTGCCTACATAAATATTCATTTTTGATTACCTTTTCTAATCTTTCAACTTAACCTTAAGAATCTATGCTGGTTTTCCAGCAATAATTAATCACCACATTATTTCGGTTTTGCCCTCAAAACAGCAACATATCCACAGTATCACAGATATTTTCTACTCTGTCAAAGAATTTATTTTTTTCTCCCTACCACCACCCACTATTTACTATTTTCGTAAGGATCCCGGCTCGCCGTCATGCAACACGAACTACACAGCTCGCAGTTCCGCCCCGACGAACCTGGCCAGGCTTTCTACAATATCAGACTGAAAACCGTCAACCATATCGTGGGTCAGTGTGCCCTCTTCATCTCGAAACCGCAGCGAAAGCGTAACACTCTTTTTGCCGGGTGGGATACCCTTTCCGTGGTATATCCCGACAAACTGAATGTCCTCCAGCTCAGGAGAGGTCTTGTTCTTAACAGCCTCAACAATATCAGCCCATCTAATACTTTCGTTCACAATAATCGAAAGGTCGCGCTGTATTGCAGGGAATCTCGGGAGCGGCTTGACTTTTATAGCGCCACTTTGCAGAGCCAGAAGCGGCTCAAATTCCAACTCTGCAGCACAAGGTGTCAGGTCTTTAAAATCAAATTTTTGTTTTACCGCATCCGAAACAATGCCTACAGTACCGATTAGCTTGCCGTTTACCGCGATCTGGGCACCGGTTTGCGCCCAAATTAGATCCACCGGTGTAAAAACCGTCTGAGCATCTCTATCAATACTTTCTATCAGCCCTTCAATCACGCCGCGCAAGTCTCTGAAATCGCCGTCACAGACCAGAGTTAGCTTTGTCTTTTCGTTTGGTAAACTACCGGTTTTTCGGGTCGGCACAAAGGTATCAGCAATCTCAAATATTCTGCACGGCAAGTTCTTAGCATTGAGATTTGTCTCAAAAACACCAAGTAAAGAACCTATGAGCGTTTGGCGAAGTAGATTCGCACCTCTCCTGGATACATCTCTTACAGCCAAATGCCGCTTAAAGCCGGTCTCTGTAAAAAGCCCAGCAATGGAATTTTCAATGAAACCAACGCTAATTGTTTCATAAAAGCCACAGCCGTTAAGATATGCCCCAATCGACTCACTCAACTTCTGACGAGCATCGACAGGCACTACTTCGATTTTGATTTTTCGATCTGTCAGTATCTTATTATAACCATGCACACGTGCGACTTCCTCGATTAAGTCAATTTCCCGATAGATGTCACTGCGCCACGAAGGCACTGAGCACGTAATCAAATCGCCCTTGACTTGCGGTTCAAAACTTAAGGCGGAGAGAATTCTTACAACTGCTTCGCAAGGGACCTCGATACCAAGCAGCTTGCTCAAACGCGACAACCGCAACTTTACCTTTTTCTGCGCCGGCTTTTTAGGATAAATGTCAACCACACCTTCTGCTACTTTGCCACCTGCTACCTGAGTTATCAATTGTGCAGTCCGTTTTGAGGCCCAATCGACGGCCTCAATGTCGACAGTGCGTTCGAAACGAAAAGCCGCTTCCGAAGACAGGCCGAGCCTGCGAGAGGTTGTACGGATACTCATAGGGTCAAAATAGGCATCCTCCAGCAGAATCGTCGCTGTCGTTTCACTGACTTCGGTATCCAGCCCACCCATAACGCCAGCTATGGCCACAGGCCCATGCGGGTCGGCAATAACCAGCATATCAGTATTAAGATCGCAGGTTGTGCCGTCGATACTGATTAGACGCTCGCCGGCAACAGCTTTTCTGACTATTATTTTGCCCTGGGTAATCTTAGCATAATCGAATGCGTGCGGCGGCTGGCCCGTTTCCATCATCGCGTAGTTGGTTGCGTCAACCACACTATTGACGCTGCGCAGCCCCACAGCTTCGAGTCGTTTCTTGAGCCAGTCCGGTGATGGACCAACCTTAACTCCCTCAATAATCCGAGCGGTATATCGGCTGCACAAATCCGGCTCATTTATTTCAACGCTGGCGAATTCCGTAACGTTTTTGTCCAATTCATCCAGCTCAACCGCTGGCATCTTCAATTTCTTTCCTGTCGCAGCAGCCAGCTCACGCGCGATGCCGAGCAGGCCGAGGCAATCTCCGCGGTTGCTGGTTACCTCAACATTGATTACGACATCGTCACCGAGATATTCAATCCCTTCGCAGGGAAGTCCCAAATCGCTCAACACCTCTGCGATTTCGTCAGCAGCAAGTCCGGTTTCGATATATTCGGTCAGCCATTTTAGCGAAATTTTCATAACGCAAGCACTACCAAAAACAAAAAGTCAAATTTTGCAATAACTTAACCTCCAGAAACACTACTGTCAATGATTTTGATTATCCATATTCTAAGCATTTGCTCAGCGGTCTTGCCCTCCTCTCCAGCGACAGGTTATTTCCTCTCCCCAGCGACCAGCAGATTCGGGGTGTCGATAGTGGGGAAGCTTAAGCGGATAAAAATGTTTTGTTTGATTGGCGCCTTGTAGCTGGATATACTTCTCTGCTTGAAAGAGCATTTTTGTGAAGCAGAAATACAAAGAGGAGCAAATTTGTACACAAAGCAGGTAAAAGAGCAGGAGGATAAGCAATGAAGAACGGTCGCCGTGACTTCCTGAAAGCCCTTGGCGCATTAGTGGCCACGTCAAGCCAGTTAGTGAAACTTCAGAACACCTTTGCCGCCGGCGCAGATCCACAAAAGCGCAAACTTCAGACAAGGCGTCGCCCAACAGGCACCAAGATCAAAAGCATCGAGACCTTTACCCATGGTAACGTAAGTATTGCCCGCATTCGGACTGATGATGGAGCAGAGGGATACGGCCAGTTATCCACGTACGACGCCGACATCTCGGCAATGATTATGCACCGCAAAATTGCTCCACATGCGCTCGGTAAAGACCCAGCGGACATCGATGCTATCGTGGACCGCTGTATCGAGGCGAACTACAAGTATCCGTGGTCTTTCGTGTGCCGGGCATTAGCAGGTCTGGATACCGCGATATGGGACTTGTTGGGCAAGCGCGAGGAAAAGAGCGTTTGTGAGCTGCTGGGCGGCAAGCCTCGGGCCATCCCCGCGTACGGCTCGAGTATGAAGCGAGACATCA
>JGI24422J19971_10001794_pt1 | contig 13200 bp, 10 predicted proteins | sample DeeMarSWOR152_54_FD_19971 | JGI IMG/M metagenome (IMG submission 19971) | reverse complement strand
CCCCTCAGAGCCAGTCCCAGAGTTCGGGCCGCACCCGCAAGACCAGCTCCCACAGCCCACCCTGCCGGAGCCCCCGGGCGATCTCGAGGCGCAGGATGTCGAAGACGAGACCCACGCCAGCGCCGACGCCGATCAGCGGTCCGCGCGTCGAACCCGCTGGTGCGCCCACCCGATTCCATGCGTCCACGGCGCGCTCGGCGCTCCTGCCCCGGCTGTCGACCCAGCCGACGTCCGTGAACAGGGCAAGTGACACAAACGGGTCAACGATCTCGCGGCTCAGCTCGATCCCGGCTACAGCCTGAAGGTTGCCCACGAAGCGGTGGAACCCGTAACCCCGGACGCTTCCGCGGCCGCCAACCGGGAAGAGACGCTGGGCGGGGATGCGACCCCCGCCCACGGCACCGGCTGCCGCCGAGAGACGCAGAGCCCACCCCAGCGCCAACCCAGGCCAGACCTGCTCGGCCCGCAACGTCGCCCGCACATACTCGAAGTCGCCGACAGCAGATCGGGTCGCGGCCTCGACCCGGCCTCCCCAGAACGTGCCTCCCACCGCCTCCACAGCGGCGAGCGGCGGCCGCTTCAGCTCGAGCACCAGCCGGGCGACCTCGCCAGCATCAACCTCGCGCACCGCGCGATAGCGGCGACCGATGAGATCATCCGCACCTAGCGTCGCCGGTTCCCAACTCTCCCAGGCGACAGCGACACGCGCATCTGCCGGGCCCCAGGGATGTCGCAGTGCCAACCCACCGCCGCTCGCCCAAAACGGTTCGCGGTAGTCTTCGCCATCGAGCAGCGCGGCGAGCGTCGCGACTGCGCCCGAGCTGGCGGTCCAGGGCGTGACATCCGCCGCACGATTCCAGTAGCCATCCAGCTCGAGATCCAACGACCCGGCCAGGGGCACCAGCAATCTGCCCTCCAGGACCCATTCGTCCGCACCGATCGCGTAGCCACCCAGCAAGACGCCTCTCGCGCCGCCCGCAAACCCGCGGCTCAGCCCGGGACCGACGTACAGCCCTTCGGAACGGCGATAGCGGAAGACCGAGGAGACGCCCGGCACGGCGAGTCGCAGCCCCTCCAGGCGCTGCAGGTAGGACTCCCTCACGATCTGGGTCGCTGCCGCGCGAATCTCCTCCAGCGACGGCGCCGCCACGGCCACGTCCGGATCGAGAGCGGCGTAGAGTCCCTCGTCGAACTGAAACGCCTCACGTAGGGAAGCCGGAAGCGCGCTGACTCCGGGCCCTCGGAAGAAGCTTTCCGGGATGCCCGTATTGAATTGATAGTCACCGATCCTGAACTCGGCGCGAATAATGCCACCGGCGGGAAACTGCAGCGCCTTGATATCACGGCGGAGCTCGATCCCCTGACGGTAAGGCAACCAGTAGCGGCCTTCCCAGAGAGCGTTCTCGAGGCGGATGCTGAAGTAGTCCAGAGTGTCATCGAGATAGGAAGCCGCGGTGAAGGTGCATTCCATCTGGACGATGTCCGCCGACAGCCGGCCCAGATATACATTGCCCACCAGACCGGGACCGTTTGGATCCCGAGGCCGAACCTCGACCTTGTAGACCTGCACCTCGCGATCCGGCAACACCAACGTCAGCGAGTCGGCCAGGCGATACTCGTAGAACTCGAGTGCCCCAGGCGCAGCCGGGTGCAGCACGTCCCTGACCTCCGTGCCCTCGCCCAGACTCACGCGATCGCCCAGGTTGTCCATCACGACGATGAGGTGATCGATGTGATAGCGGATGTTGGTGGGCAGGACTTTCTTCTCGCGCCGCCCCACGATCAGCTGACGGGTTCGCCCGGGCTCCCGCCAGTACAAATCGAGCGCTAACTGGTCGGCCTTGATCAGGTGCCGCTCGGTTCCCCGCCCAAGATCGTAGAGGAAGTAGACGTGACCGCGCGCGTGCGCGCGGTAGTCCCGCAGGTCCTCGTCAGCGGCCCAGGTCGCGCGCCGGACGATGGCGCGACGGGCGAGCTCCCGCACGCGAGGCACGTTCCAGCCACCCTCGCCTCGCTGTACCCTTTCCAGTTGAGGGTCATTCTGCAGCTGTGCCGCAGAACACTCAGCAGCGGGCAGCAGCGTGACGGCAAGCGCGAAGCCAACCAGGCCGACCGTTGCCTGACGGCTCAACCACCGGTGGCGGCGATCGCTTGATCGTTCAGGGTCCAATCGTAGCTCAGAAATCGAATCTGATAGTCTCCGCTATCCAGGAACTCGGCAACGCGATCCAGAAGGTAGCGGGACACGAAATTGAGTACGCCGTTCATCCGCTCGTCGCCCCGATAGCCTGACTCGCGCGCGAACGGCAGGAAATCCTCGCCGTGCCAATCGAAGATCTTCGACAGCCACACCTGTTTGCGCGTGACCTCGAACCGGTTCAAGCGGGGATCGTTCAGGAACCTCCTCGCCTGATCGTCCAGCTGCTCAGCGAGGAGATCCCCGCGATACGCCTCGTCGCGCAGCGGCGGGCAACTCAGCGCTGCACAAACCAGGGCGAAGTGGATGCGCGGCTCCCTGTACTCGGCGCGCAGAGTCTCGTGCTCGATGCCGTCCAGTGTCATCTCCTGCCCGGCCACCCTGTGAAGGATACCGTCGAAGGCACCGTCGATGTGGCGGATCGAGGCGGCCGGCAAGGCGAACCGCCCCGGAGCGATGAGCTTGTTCAGAAAGCTACTGCCTTGGATCGGATACCGGTCGATCACCGTCTCGAGGACATAGGCGTTGTAAGCGTTGATCAGGTAGGCGATCTGTTCCTGCGAGGGCCAGTTGGCAAACTCCTCAGCCGTTACCGCCGCCAGCTGATCCAGATAGCTGTCCAGAGAGGCTCGACCCCGCTTCAGCGCGGCGTAGTCCACCCGGCCGTCCTGCACATAGCGCGCGAGCACGGAGTCGAAGCCGGCGTGATCGAAGCTCTGGGCCGCCGACGGGACGGCCGTCGCCGTCAGACCGAGCAGCGCCCAGGTCAAAGCGCCTGCGGGAAACCTCATCATGCACATCCTCGATCGGCAGGGTGCCCGACGCCCCCGCATCCAGCAGAAAGCTTGGCAGCCAGCGCCGGTTCCCGCAATCACTGACCCGCTGGTTCTCCTGTCTGCAGGAGCGCGGCTTGCCGACTTATTTCAGGTTGGCAGTAGCGGAAGTAAGTGCGAAGTCGCGGCTACGATTCAACTGGCCGTCGATGGGATCCCTTTCCAGCCGCAACACACGCTCGATTCGAAGCGAGATGACGATATCGTCGAGAGCCGTGCGAACATCGATCGGTGCGGCGATATCCAGCCGGTAGGTCGACCGCGCCCCGGCCGGCGTGGCCAGCCGGAGACTCGCGCCGATCGAGCCGCGGATGCCGGAGTTGACTCCAAAGAGCGCCTCGTCGTTAGTCCACATCCGCCCAGCATCGACGAAAAGCGCGGTGCCTAGATCGAAGAGCCGACCCAGCGAACCCAACAGGTAGCGGTCCTCCAGGCGCAACACTACGCGGGCGCCACCCGGGTAGCGGTGCGCCGCAAACCCCGCCAGCCCCCAGGGAGCGCCCAGCGTGAGCTGGAACGGAATCGTCGCTCTCCAACCTCCAACCCCCTGTGCCGTCAGCAGGACCGAGTGCCGTCGACCCAGTCCCCAGTAGTTGGTCCACTGGAACTGAGCGAAGACGTCCCGCCACCAGCGCGCCACGTAATCACGCCGCGCCTCCACGTTGGCCCGGAGAAGCGTGAACCAGTCGCCGCGGACCCGAGAGCCCCCGTAGAGGTCAAGCGCCGCCAGCACGTGACTGTCAGCGGAGCCGAAGGCGCGAGCCGCCAGTCCCAGCACAAAGTCCGCTGCCACACCAAGGGCGATGTCCTCCTTGCCGCACAATGTGCTCAGGCCAGTCCGCTGCACGAACTCAAGCCCTCGCACGCCGACCACCAGGTTCAGCCGCACGCTCTCCCGCTCGCGCAGCGTCAAAGCGAGCAGCGAATCAGCCTCCGCCTCAGAAAGGGCAGAGCCGTTTGGCTCCAGCCCGTCCTGGAAGAAGCTGGTCCCGTAGCTGAGCTGCTCGTACGAGAATGTGAGGCCATAGGTTCCCAACTTGGTGGCCTCACCTCGCGGTGCCGCCAGCAGCCGCAACGCTCCTCCTACCTGCAGCGCCCGCTGCCTACAGGGCAGGATCAGCTCGCTGCGCGACTCCGCATCTCCCACGATATAGCGGAACCAGCGCTCGCCGTAGAGAGCATCTTCAAAGGCCGCTGCGCGCCCGACCAAGCCGAGGAACGGATAGGCGACCGTGCCACGAAGCAGCCAGCCGGGCTCGGTCCGCGCCCCGCTGAGCCAGAGGTTCCAGCGCGTACCCAGAAACCTGGGATCGAAGTAGGCGGCGCCCACTTCGTCACGCCCCGAGCGGTCCACCCAGAGGAGCTCGATTGCCCGGCCCGTGCCCCAGAGGTTCCGCTCAGCCAAGCCGATCCCCGTCACGTCGAGGCCGCCGTCGAACTGGAAGCGCGGCTCCAGCCGCAGCGACCAGTCGTCCCGGGTGACCACGGCCACATCCCAGTCGCCGTCCCGACGCTGTGTCGCCTCCACGCTCGCTGACTGCAAAAAGGTGAACTCGCGCAGCAGACGCTCGCTCTCGCTGATCCGTAACGGGTCGTAGCAATCACCGGGGCGGAAGAGCAGCTCCCGCCGGATCACACGCTCGTGGGTCTCGATATGGAGCCAGTTCGCCGCGGCGTAGAGCTTGGAAACCACCACGCCCGCGCTGTCCTCGAACACGGGCCGGGTCTCGATAGCGATCCGAGCGATCCGCCCGTTCTCGCAACGTGCCCGGCCCTGTGCCGCCAGATCGGGCGCGCGAACAAGCAGAGCGACGAGCGTCGCAGCAAGGGCAGACCGACTGACCATGCGGTGTGCGAGCGGCTGCAGGTGCAACGAGATTACCTGTCGACGCGCTGACCTACGAAGTCAGCCAACGAATCCCGTCCGAATTCAGAGTCGATGACGAGCGGGAGGCTACGCAGCCGGGCGGACTTCACAGCTAGCCTGTCGACCCGAACAGGTCCTCCTGGCCGGTGCGCTCCTCCCCCCCGGGGCGAACGAGAGCCCGCAGGCGATCCTCCCAGCGGCGCACATCGAAGCTGCCCTCATTGAGCAGCATGCGTATGAGGACGGGGGAGAGAGCGGACAGATCGTCAAGCAGGTCGGCGAAAGCAGACCGCAGCTCCCCAACTCGGAACTCCTCCTCGCTCGACGCGGCCATCTCGCGCCGAATCGCATCCTCTGAGCGAGACGCCACGATCGGCTGCGAGAGCGTAGCCACGTGCACGTGGGTGCGGCGCCCCGGGCCACGCTCGTCTTCGATCGGCACGAGACCGACGATCTGATCCGATCGCCAGTATTTCCCGTACCCCAAATACACGAGCCGGTTCGGCTTGATCTCCACGGTTGCCTCCATGTCCAGCGAGCGGTTGAGACCCGCTAAATCTTCGATGCGGACTCGCGGTCGGTCAAGCAAGCCGGAGGCATGCTGGCAGCCAGGGCCAGCGGAGCTGATGGCGCTGGAAGGGCACAGGCCAGCCAGCGGCTCGGGCTAGTCCAGGAGATCGGACGACCGTAAGCTGGTGAGACAATATGACACTCAAGCACAGCTTGGACGTCCCCTGGCCGGGGCGCCGGCTCAGCGGGGCAAACCCCGGCTGTCGAGTCTTGAGAACTGGCCTCAGTTTTGCAGATTCATGTCCCTAAGCCCCACACTCAGGGAGATAGGAAAAATGGCTATTCGACGCGAAGATGCCCTGGCCTACCACGCTGAGGGCCGGCCCGGGAAGATCGCCACGCTGGTCACCAAGCCCTGCAACACCCAGCGTGACCTGTCGCTGGCGTATACACCGGGGGTCGCGGAGCCCTGCCGGGAGATTGAGAAGGACGAGGACGCGGTCTTCAGGTACACGGGGCGAGGGAACCTGGTTGCGGTCGTCTCCAATGGGACTGCCGTGCTCGGCCTGGGCCGGATCGGGGCCCTGGCGTCCAAGCCGGTCATGGAAGGAAAAGGCGTGCTCTTCAAGCGCTTCGCCGACATCGACGTCTTCGACCTCGAGGTCTCCAGCACAGACCCGGAGGACACGATCCGGTTCTGCGAGCTCCTCGAGCCGACCGTGGGCGGCATCAACCTGGAGGACATCGCCGCCCCGGACTGCTTCTACATCGAGGAGACGTTGATCAAGCGGCTCAGCATCCCGGTCTTCCACGACGACCAGCATGGCACAGCGATCATCAGCGCCGCCGGCCTGCTCAACGCGCTGGAGGTCGCCGAGAAGGAGATCGGCGAGGTCACGATCGTGATCAGCGGGGCGGGCGCAGCGGGGATCGCCTGCGCCGAGCACTACGTCAGGCTGGGGGCGAAGCGGGAGAGCATCTTCATGGTGGACAGCAAAGGGATCATCCACTCCGAGCGCGACAACCTCAACCCTTACAAGGCCCGCTTCGCGCACAAGACGCCGTTCCGCAAGCTGTCCGACGCCTTGAAGGGCGCCGATGTCTTCATCGGCCTCTCGCAGCCCGGCGTGATCAGCGGGGAGGACCTCAAGAAGATGGCGGACAGCCCCATCGTGTTCGCCATGGCTAACCCCGACCCGGAGATTTTGCCAGAGGAGGCCTTCAAGGCCCGCACGGACGTGATCATGGCCACGGGTCGCTCCGACTACCCGAACCAGGTCAACAACGTCCTTGGCTTCCCGTTCATCTTCCGCGGCGCCCTGGACGCGCGCGCCACGGCCACCAACGAGGCGATGAAGATGGCCGCGACCCACGCGCTGGCCGGCCTGGCCAGGGAGCCGGTGCCCGAGGACGTGGCTCGCGCCTACGGCGTAAGGAAGCTCGCCTTCGGGCGCGACTACGTCATTCCGAAGCCCATCGATTCCCGCGTCCTCCTCTGGGAAGCACCGGCCGTCGCCAAGGCCGCGATGGAGTCGGGAGTCGCCCGGATCCAGCTCGATCTCGAAGAGTACCGCAACCAGCTGGAGTCCAGGCTCGGTCGGGCTCGCGCTGTAACGCGCGACATCGTGGTCAAAGCGCAGCACGCGCCCAAACTGCAGCGCATCGTCTTCCCGGAGGCGTCCGACGACCGGATCCTCCACGCCGCGCGCACTTGCCTGGAGGAGCGCATCGCCCAGCCCGTCCTGGTGGGCAATGCGAAGCGGATCGCGACGGTGGTCGAACAGAACCGCATCGAGCTGGACCTCAGCCAGGTCGAGATCGTCGACCCCGCGGAGCACCCGCGACGGGACGAATACGTCAACCACCTGTACGAGTCGCGCAAGCGCAAAGGGATCACGCGGGCCGAGGCGGCGGAGCGCCTCGAGAAGCCTGTCTACTACGCCGCCATGATGTTGCACATGGGTGATGCCGATGGGCTCATCGCCGGCGAAGAGATGCACTACCCGGAAGCGCTACGGCCCTGTCTCGAGGTCGTGGGCGTGAGCCCGACCGCTCACCGGATCGCCGGCCTCTACATGATGGTTCTCGAGAAGGACGTCATGTTGTTTGCGGACACGACGGTGAACATCACAGCCGATGCCGACACGCTGGCCGAGACCGCCATCCTCGCCGCACGTTTCGCCCAACGCTTGGGCATCGAGCCGCGCGTCGCCATGATCTCGTTCTCCAACTTCGGCTCTGCGCGTCATCCGGAGTCGCTCAAAGTCGCGCGGGCGGTGGAGATCGTGCAGCAGCGCTGCCCCGACCTGGTGATCGACGGCGAGATGCAGGCGGACACGGCGGTCGTGCCGGAGATCCTGCGAAGCCGCTATCCCTTCAGCCGGCTGCAGGAGCGGGCCAACGTGCTGGTCTTTCCGGACCTCGACGCCGCCAACGCCGCCTACAAGTTGATGGCCCGCATCGGCGGCGCCACGGCCATCGGGCCCATCCTGCTCGGCATGCCGAAGCCCGTGCACATCCTGCAGCGCGGCGCCGACGTGCGTGAGATCGTGAACCTGACGGCGATTGCCGTGGTTGATGCCTTGGAGCGGCAGGCCGAGGAGGCAGCGCTGCCGGCGTAGGACCGCAACGCCTGAACCCGGCTGACCGTCGAGCACGGATCGTGCACCCAGTGCTCGGCCAGAGTAGTGATGACGCGCAGAGAGAGGACGGCGGGGTAGCCTCGCTCACACTGGAAGCTTCCCGATCATGACCGTCATCCGCGACCCAATCTGGCAGAACATTTGGATCGAGCCCATCGCGTTGCGGCTGATCGACACGGCAGCTTTCCAGCGGCTACGTCGAGTCAAGCAGCTCGGTCTGGCCTATCTCGTCTATCCAGGCGCCATCCACAGCCGCTTCGATCATGCGCTGGGCGTCTACCACCTGGCCGGCCGCGCCCTGCGCCTCCTGGAGCGATCAGGCGAACTGGCCGCTGTGGCAGAACGCGAGCGTGCGATCCTGCCCCTGGCCGGTCTCCTCCACGACATCGGCCACTATCCGTTCAGCCACACCCTGGAGGAGCTCGAGACCGGGCTGGTGCCCGGCGACCACGAGCAGATCGCCGGAGAGTTCCTGGCCGACCGGGAAGTCGCGGCGGCGCTGGAGCCACTCGGGTCGGAGACCGCCCGGGAGATCCACAATCTCATCCTCGGGCGGTCGGCAAGCGCGCTACAGGGTCTGGTCTCGGGATCTCTCGATCTGGACAAGATCGAGTATCTGAAGCGGGATGCCGTCTTCTGCGGTGTCCCGTACGGGGAAATCGATGTGGACCGGCTGCTCGACTCGCTGCGACTGGCGCGTGACCCAGAGAGCGGGCACCTGGAGGTCGGGGTCGCCGTACAGGGCATCGCCGCCCTGGAGTCGCTCCTCTTCGCCAAGTACCAGATGTTCCGGAACGTCTACTGGCATCACGCCGTTCGCGCGGCCTCCGTGACGTTCCAGAGGCTCATCCGCGAGGCACTGACTGGAGGTTGGGCCGCACGGCAGCACATCGTGGGGAGCGGGGATGAGGAGGTGCTGAGCGCGCTCGACGCGCTAGCCGCCGGCAGCGAGTCGGAAAGCGCCCGGCGGGCGCGTGGTTGGCTGATACCGGCACTCAGGCACCGCCGACTGCCGAAACGCGCCGCCGAGTGGCGAGGCGACGCACTCACCGATGCCTTGACCAGACTGCAGCGCGAGGTCGCGCCCTGGCTCCATGCGCGTCCAGAACTGCGCTCGGCGCTGGAGGACCACCTGGCCCAGGAGCTCGGCCTCGAACCCGGCCACCTATTCCTCGACTACCCGGCCAAGCCCAGCATGCTGGAGCTCGACATCTTGATGCTCGGGCGCGACGGTTCCGTCCAGCGCCTCACCGGTGCCGGGCGTGCCGGGCTCATCGACCTGCCGCGCCTCGGGCGTGACCTGTACCACGCCGCACGCGTGCTGCGGGTCTTCACCTGGCCGCGGACCGAGCTCCGAGAGCCGGAACGGATCCTGGAACTCGTGACCGCGCCCGAGTCCGAGATCGTCGAGCTGGTCGGCCAACCCGAGCCGGATTCCAGCGGTTGATCTGCCGGCGCCGACACCCGCTTGCGCAACGCTCGGAGCGTGCTCGCCGGGTTGTACCGCGATACGGACTGTCCGTTGGGATAGTAGCGTGGAGGGGCGCCGCCTACGGCAGGATCTTCACCACGAGCGCAGTGATGTTGTCGAGCCCGCCCGCCTCATTGGCTGCCGCGACCAGGCCGTCGGCCATTTGCTGAACGTCGCCGGTGGGGCTGAGCAGGATCCTCCTGATCTCCTCGTCCGGTAGCATACCGCTGAGCCCGTCGGAGCACAGCAGAAAGATGTCGCCTACNTTCANCTGATCCGAGTACGTGTCTGTCTCCACGTCGAACTCGGTGCCNAGCGCCCGNGTGAGTATGTGCGACAGCGGATGATCGCGAGCCTGCTCGGGTGCTAGCGCGCCCCGGTCNACCTGCTGTTGCACCACCGTGTGATCGCGCGTGATCTGAGTCAGCGCGCCATCCCGGAACAGATAGCCGCGGCTGTCACCCACCTGCTGGAACAGATAGCGCGAGCCCGGCATCAAGGCGAGCAGCGTGACGGTTGTCCCCATGCCGCGCTTCTCAGGCTCGTTGTCGGCGCGCTCCATGATCGCCCGGTTCGCCTCCTCGATGAGCTCGAGAGCCCTTTCCTGGAGATCCTCGCCCCTCAAACCCTGCTCAACGGCTCGACTTACACCCGGACCCACCATCTCGGTGGCAATCTGGCTGGCAACCTCGCCGGCGACGTGCCCCCCCATGCCGTCGGCCACGATGAACACGCCCCGCGCCTCATCAGCGAAGAGCGCATCCTCGTTGCCCTGCCGGACCTTGCCGACGTCACTCCTACCCGCGTATTGCCACCTCATCGCACCTCCCCAATTCACTCCGGGGGTCAAAAACTAGTCACAAGGGCGCCAGGTTGTCCATGCGCTGCGGCCAACGACAGCGGGCCGCACCGCCGCTCTGGAGGGATCCGCACAAGGGAGCAGGGCAATCAGGCGCCGGTCGGGGCCCCGCCTAAGGTCGGCTACACCCGACCGCGAGGCAAGTGTCCCTCTTGCCCACGCACCCAACGGACGACCCAAACGGACATCGGCCAACTGGCCGCTGTCAAGGAGATATCGGTTGCGGACACAACCCGCCGGCTGTAGTCTCCGCACGGTTGTCATCCGGTTCACCTAGCAGGAGCGACTATGACTACGAAATCCGCAATCATGCTGGCAGCCTGCGTCTTCGCCCTGGGCTGCTCCTCCCGCCCCGAGACCGATGAGACGGCAACGCCCGGAACGGAGGCGAGCAGAATGAGCGAGACGGCCGGACCGCCGCCCGTGAGTGGCGATACGATCGCCACGGCCAGCGGGCTGAAGTACATCGTCATCGAGTCAGGCGATGGCGCAACGGCAGCGCGGGGACAGCAGGTCCAGGTCCACTACACAGGCTGGCTGACCGACGGCAGCAAGTTCAGCAGCTCGGTCGACGGCGGTCAGCCGCTCGCCTTCCCGCTCGGGCAGGGGCGCGTAATCCCCGGTTGGGACGAGGGCGTCGCAGGGATGCAGGTGGGCGAGAAGCGACGCCTGATCATCCCGCCGGAACTCGGATATGGAACGCGGGGCCGCCCCGGTGCCATTCCGCCGAACGCCACCCTGATCTTCGACGTCGAGCTTCTGGACGTCGAGGGGTAGCCGTCAGCGGCAGAGAGCCTCAGCACGCGGAGGGGCTGGCGCCACAGGTCAGCATGGCGGCAGACACCGAGATCGCAGTCCGTTGCCAAGGACTGCAGAAGTCCTACGGCGACGTCGTGGCTGTAGACGGTCTCGATCTCGACGTCCACGTCGGCGAGTGCTTCGGCTTGCTGGGCCCGAACGGCGCCGGCAAGACGACCACGGTCGAGATCCTCGAGGGTCTGCTCGAGCCCGACGCAGGCGACGTGGAGATTCTGGGGATGCGCTGGGGGAAGGACGACCGTGCCCTCAGGCAGCGACTCGGTGTCCAGCTCCAGGAGACGCAGCTCGCCGAGAAGCTCACAGTCGAGGAGACGCTGCGCCTGTTCGGCAGCTTCTTCGACGGCGGCCGCACCGTGGACGAGGTCCTCGAGCTCGTCCAGTTGCAGGAAAAGCGGAAGGCGTGGGTCTCGCGACTGTCCGGCGGCCAGCAGCAACGGTTGGCGGTGGCCTGCGCCTTGGTCAGCCACCCCGATCTCCTCTTCCTAGATGAGCCCACAACCGGTCTCGACCCACAGTCGCGCCGCCAGCTGTGGGAGCTGGTGCTCGATTTCAAGGCCTCGGGCCGCACTGTCCTGCTGACAACTCACTACATGGAAGAGGCCCACCGTCTCTGTGATCGGGTGGCGATCGTAGATCACGGCAAGATCATCGCTCAGGGTACCCCCGCGCAGCTCATCGCCAGCCTCGGCGCCGAGCACGTGGTGGAGATCGCTCTCGAGGACGGTGACCCGGCGGCTGGTGAGTGGCTGCGCCAGGTGCCTGGGGTCCGAGACGTGCGGCGAGAACGAGGCGGGATCTTCCTCACCGTCGGCGAAGTGCACCGATCGGTCCCCGCGCTGCTCGCCACGCTGAAGGACCGCGGCTTGGCGCTTTCCCGACTCACCACCCACCACGCTACGCTCGAGGACGTGTTCGTCTCGCTCACGGGGAGACACCTGAGAGATGGTTAGGGCGTCCCACCCTCTCGTCGAGCTGACGCGCGCCCGCATGATGGAGTCCATCCGCGAGCCGGAGGCGATCTTCTGGGTGTTCGTCTTTCCCGTGCTCCTGGCTCTCGGGCTGGGCATCGCCTTCCGCAGTCGGCCAGCCCAACCGCTTCGCATCGCCGTGCAGCAGGGGCCCGGCGCCGCAAATCTCGCCGAGGCTCTGGACCGCTCACCCGAGCTCAGGGCCACGCTCCTGCCGCCCGAGGCCGCACACAACGACCTGCGGACTGGCAAACTGGCTCTCGTCGTCGTGCCCGGCGACTCGGTCACTTACGTCTACGATCCCACACGAAACGACAGCCGCCTGGCCCGCCAGCTCGTCGACGACGCCGTCCAGCGCGACGCCGGCCGCGCGGACCCTCTGATCGTCGGCGAAGATCACCTCACCGAGCCCGGCTCGCGCTACATCGATTTCCTGATCCCCGGCCTGCTGGGGCTGAACCTCATGGGCAGCGGGATGTGGGGGATCGGCTTCAACATCGTGCAGGCCCGGCGCAAACGTCTGCTCAAGCGGTTGCTCGCCACACCTATGCGGAGGAGCCACTACCTGCTGTCCTTCATGCTCTCTCGCTTCGTGTTCATGATCCTGGAGGTCGCCGCCCTGGTGGGATTCGGCTGGCTGGTTTTCGATGTCCGCGTGTACGGCTCGATCAGCGACTTGCTGATCGTCGCCGTTGTCGGCGCCCTGGCCTTCGCGGGCTTGGGACTGCTCGCCGCCAGCCGAGCACGGACGATTGAAGGCGTCTCGGGAATCATGAACCTGGTGATGCTGCCCATGTGGATCTTCTCCGGCGTCTTCTTCTCCTACGCGAACTTCCCGGACGCGCTGCAGCCCTTCATCCAGGCCCTGCCGCTGACACCCCTGAACGACTCGCTGCGCGCCGTGATGATCGACGGAGCTCCGCTGACGGCGAACCTGACGCGGCTGGCGGTGATCGGGGCCTGGGGATTAGTAAGCTTCGTTACAGCCCTCAGGATCTTCCGCTGGCACTAAGGCGGCCGGCGGGGGGTGCGGG
>JGI24422J19971_10001793_pt1 | contig 13202 bp, 7 predicted proteins | sample DeeMarSWOR152_54_FD_19971 | JGI IMG/M metagenome (IMG submission 19971) | reverse complement strand
AGTGTAATCGAAGGATAGGCTGTTGCCGCCGTGTCCCGCACGAATTGAGTGAGAACTCACGTCTAATTGGTGCGGGGTAATTTGGTGCTGGACACGCAAAAAACCATTATCTGTCAAGCCACACGAGGTTTGGAACATTTGAATTTGGGTAATTTGGATTTGTTTAGGATTTCGAGACCTGTCCTGAGCAAAGTCGAAGGATTAGGATTTAGGATTTCGGCGGCTGAACAGAGCCGCCGCTCTACATCTGTCGATAATCCTCTACAAATCGGCCCTTTTTTATGCAAAACAAAGCCAATGTTAAAATAGGTAATATAAATGTAAGTATAGCAATAATTAAGGATTATGACAAAAAACAATGAACAATCAACAACGAACGTTATGCAAAACAAACCCAATTCAAAGCCAAACAAACCCGATTTCAAAATAGGCAAAATGAACATAACCTCAGCAATAACAGTGAATTATATCAATGAACTACGAACTATGAACGATGAACGATTATGCAAAACAAACCCAATCAAAGCCAATGTTAAAATGGGTAATATGAACGTAAGTATAGCAATAGTTAAGGATTATGACAAAAAACAATGAACAATGAACAACGAACTATGAACTAATTATGAAAACAAACCCAATCAAAGCCAATTTTAAAGCCTGTCCTGAGCGCAGTCCTGAGTTTGTCGAAGGGCGAAGTCCTGAGTATGTCGAAGGGCGAAGTCCTGAGTTTGTCGAAGGGCGAAGTCCTGAGTATGTCGAAGGGCAAAGTCCTGAGCATGTCGAAGGGCGAAGTCCTGAGTTTGTCGAAGGGCGAAGTCCTGAGTTTGTCGAAGGGCGAAGTCCTGAGCATGTCCAAGGGCGCAGCCGAATGGCCGGGTATCAGTGGCTAAATCCCGCCATTTTCAATTCATTTTACCCCAAATATCCCCATAAGAAAAGCCAAAAGTCTGTGTCAGTCTATGCCCTAAAGAGTCTGTGTCAGTTTGTGTTTAAGTCCGTGTCAGTCCGCGACAACCTATGCAATACGCAATACTATACTGAAAAGTCCGCTTCTGCCTGGCGGATACGCAATATGATGTATGCAATACGAAGTCAGAAGTTGTTGTTGAAGTATTCGGGCTTGCCGTCATCACTGTCGTACCTTCTCGAATCTTCCCAATCTGCATTGATCCTGACGCGCTCAATTCGCTCAGCCTTTTTTGTGTTGCTATCAACACTGACCAGAATTGCATTCATTTTTACATCACCGGTCGCTATTTCAAACGGGAACGGCAACTGTGTTCTAAATGACTTTAAGACGTTCTCAGTTCCTCGGCCGAGCACCGAGTCATGCGCCCCGGTCATACCGATATCAGTGATATATGCGGTACCTTTGGACAGAATTCTTTCATCGGCGGTTACAACATGGGTATGAGTACCGAAACAAAGACTAACCCTGCCGTCGAGATGATAGCCCATAGCTATCTTCTCGCTGGTGGCTTCCGCGTGGAAGTCAACGATTATTACGTCGGCTTTCTGCTCGAGTTGTGGCAGGATTTTATCAATAGCGTTATAGGGGCAGTCGGCAGGCTTCATAAAAAGACGGCCTATCAAAGCGACGACCGCCACAGTAGATCCTTTACCGGTTTTATAAACTGCAAAACCCCTACCGGCAGCGTGCTCAGAGAAATTTGCAGGCCGAACAATATTCTCCGCTGTCTCCAGGGTTTTGATTATATCTCTTTTACGGTAAGTGTGGTCGCCTAATGTAACCAGGTTTACGCCGTACCGCAGTAATTTGTCATAGATTTGCGGTGTAAGGCCGGAGCCACCAGCCGCGTTTTCAGCATTGGCTATTACGCAATCGATGCCCAGTTCTCTGACCAATGACTTGAGCTTTTCGGCAACAATACGTCTGCCGGGCCGACCCACTATGTCACCAATACAAAGAATATTTAATTTCATAATTCGTGTCTCGTGACTCGTGGTTTGATTCACTATTCACGATTTTTTACTTGGCATATTCGACGCAGCGGACCTCACGCAGCAGCGTTATCTGGATTTCACCAGGATAGGTCATTTCACTTTCAACCTTGTTGGCAATATCACGCGCAATTTTCATTGCTGCATCATCGTCCACCTGATCGGCGCTTACAATGACACGGATTTCTCGTCCGGCCTGAATCGCATATGCGTTTTCAACTCCCGTGAAGCTGCTGGCGATTTCCTCGAGCTTTTCCAGCCGTTTGATATATCTTTCGAGCGTTTCTCTTCTGGCGCCGGGGCGGGAAGCGCTGATTGCATCAGCAGCGGCAACCAGTGGAGTGTAAGGATTATCCGCGGGGATATCGCCGTGATGTCCTGCGACGGCATTTAGCACTACAGGCGATTCGTTGAAGCGCTTGAGATAATTTGCGCCTATAGTGGGGTGGTTGCCTTCAACGTCGTGGTCAATGGCCTTGCCGATGTCGTGCAATAGTCCCGCACGCCTTGCTATCGAGCCGTCCAGCCCAAGCTCATCGGCCATAACCTGAGACAGAAAAGCAACTTCAACGCTGTGGCGAAGCACATTTTGGCCATAACTTGTTCTATAGCTCAAAGCACCGATTAAACTGAGCACTTTGTTGCTCAATCCCCTGACGTTNGTCTCGACTGCGGCGTCTTTGCCGAGCTGCAAGAGCTTATGGTTGACATCCTTTTTGGTCTGGGNGACAAGTTCCTCNATTCGAGACGGATGTATCCGTCCATCTTGTATGAGCCGTTCCATCGAAAGACGAGCAACCTCACGCCTGACGGGACTGAAGCCGCTTACAACAATCATTCCTGGTGTGTCATCGACGATGACATCTACGCCGGTAGCTTTTTCAAANGCACGAATATTGCGTCCTTCTCTACCAATAATTCGGCCTTTCATATCATCATTCGGGATCTCGACGGTTGAGACAGTTACTTCGCAGGTTTGCTCAGCNGCGTANCGCTGAATGGCGCNGCTGATTACTTCNCGGCTTTTTTCGTTAGCAGCTTCGGTAGTTTCTTCNACCTTGCGTTGGATCAAAGCTGACATCTCGTGNTCACACTCGTCTTCGAGNCGCTTTANGAGCANNTCCTTGGCCTCATCAATGTCCATTGCAGTGATTTTGAGCAGTTGATTCTTNTGCTGTGCCATCANAACAGAAAGNTGCTTTTCCTTGAGGCCGATATTTCGCAATCTTCTCTCCACTTCTTGCTCCAGTTGTTTTGCCGCCTTTTCGCGATGCTGGAGCAGTTCAGCCTGACGATCAAGTGAATCCTCGCGTTTGGTCAACCTCATTTCGGTTTCATGCAGCTCAGCACGGATTTTATTGGCCTCAGATGTGAATTCCTCTCTTTTCTTGATGGCTTCTGCTGCAGCATCAATCTGAGCGGATTTAATTATGTTCTCAGCTTCCCTTTTGGCACCTTCGATCTGCCGCTGAAGGTCCTGCTCGAAGGTTTTGGCTTTTGCTCTGGAAATCATCTGGTAAACGATAGCAGCAAAGCAGATTCCCAGAATAAAGGTGACAATTGGAATAAGCACTTCCGGCAGGCCAAGTCCTATCATTATGGCATTCATAATTCCTACCTTTCCCTATCAATTCCTATAGAGTTAAAAATACCACTCAATGGAGACAGATTGCGGGATTTGCGGCAGGAAAGCCTTAAAGAAACGGCTGTGAATTACGAAATCCTTTTCGCCGGAGCCCAGAATCAACTACTTGCAGCCAANAANTTTTTGTGAATATCGCATTCTTGGCATCGAAAAATCTTTTTTTTCTCNCAATTGGCTGATTTTATGCTCAATACAAACACTCCCTCGCAGATAAGCGAACGCTTTTTCAAGCAGATTTCGTTTCACNCTAAATTCACTTTTCAGCNCCACATCAAGGGTCNAAAAANCGNGTTTTTCACTCTCGTTCTACAACAGGCGCTAAAAGCGTCTTTACAACTTAACTACCGTTAGAGAAAAGGCTTGTAAACTTTCCCCTTTATCCGTCCCTTTGCAAAATAATAATAAAGGTCCCAATGAAGATACAGGACAACCCACAATCTTATTCGTCATCAGTTGCTTACTCTAAATAATTGTAAGGTGTTTTTAGAGATTGGTCAAGAAAAAAAATCACGAATTAGTGGATTTGTGGTTCCTAAAATCCCCTCAAAAGGAAATCCTTAAAAAAGTAACTGCCGGGATTGGACCTATCCTGGCGTTTCGACCCGCTGATGGGCTGATCTCCGCGGGCACTTGGACATTTAGTCTTTGTGAATTCTGGAAAAAATTTTTATAAGCCCCTGCTGCGCAGACGCTTATAAGTATTTGTTGGTGATTTCAAGAATATGCACTTTCCTCCTTGTGTCTTAACATAATTGAATAATTTTGCTTGTCTTTGCCGATACCCTGAATGAGGGGCAAGCGGTTGTCCCATAAAGATTAATATTTAGGAGGCAAGACAATGCAGGCTCTTTCAAAATTTTGTTGTCAGAATAAAAGATGCCCGGATTACGGAAAACGCAACGCAGATAATCTGACAGTATGCGGCAGATTCGGCAAAAATAACCGTATCCGTCTGCTGTACTGCCGAACATGCAAGAAGCGATTTTCCGAGCGAAAAGGCACACCGCTGTTCCGTATGAAGCTGGATGAGAAAAAAGCCGTCTCACTGCTTGAGCATGTTTCCGAAAGCTGTGGAGTACGCAAAACAGGCCGTCTGGTCGGTGTAAACAGAAATACGGTGATGCGTTATTCACGCCTGGCGGGCGAACACGCCAAGAGGCTTCACGATGAACTGGTTGCCTTTTCCCCCAAAGACCACGGAGGCTCAGTTTGATGAGAAATGGGCCTTTGTGTTCAAGAAAGAGAAAAACTGTAATGACGATGACTCTGCTGACAGTCAACAGGGCGACAACTGGGATCACGTAGCCTATGATCCGGAGCATCGTTTGGTAGTAAGCGTTGTCCCTGGCAAACGTACAGCGAAGAACATTGAGGAACTTGTCTTTGATTTTCAGAAAAGAACCGATGGTCGCATTATGAATCTTATGACATCTGATGAGTATAAGCCGTATAAAAAGGCGATTCTGAAGGCTTACGGGCAAGAAGTTAAGCCGCAGCGGACAGGCAAACGTGGCCGGCCTAAAGGTTCTCGCCGTGTTCCTGCCGAGGGTTTGAAATATGCGACTGTTCATAAGACTCGCCGTAGAGGCCGGGTAGTTAAGATTGATTTGCGAGCGGTCTTTGGCAATAAGACTGAGGTTGAAGCTGCGATAGAAGCCTCGGCAGTCAGCAATATGATTAACACGTCTTTTATAGAAAGGCACAATGGCACGGATCGCAACCGCAATGCTCGAAAGGTTCGCAAAAGCTACTGTTTTTCCAAGGACTGGGATGTTCATAATGCTATGACTTATTTCACGATGTATAGCTATAATTTCTGTTGGCCGGTGCGGACACTTCGTGTGCAAGACCGAGACGATCGATGGCATTCAAGGACACCCGCGATGGCCGCGTGTTTGGCTGATCATATCTGGTCTTTGCACGAATGGCTGACCTACCCGGCTGTTCAACTAACATAAGACACAAGGACTTTCCTGCATCTTTTTAGAAAAAATTCACAAAATGGGCAAAAATGCCCTCCTTCTGAGCAAAAATGAAAAGATAAGTTTCGTCATCAACCTTTCAGATGTTTTTTGGCTGGTTTTGATGTCAAGAAATGAGCTTGTTTACGCGTGGCACAATTTTTCCATTGTGAGCCGTGACATGCGGCTCGTGATTTGCAGTTCACGAGTAGGCCGCATAAGGGCAAAAGTAAACACGTTAAACGTTTTTGAAAAACCTTATCAGAAAGGCGTGCACAATTTCACTCAAAGATGTTAGAAATTTCCCTTGACGGCAAGGCAGCCAATCTGGTATAAATAAATTAATTAAGCTTATGCCTGCGTAAGCGGGTATCTGTAAATTTTGTTCCTCTGACCTGTGGAATCTTTATAGTTTTTTTATATTTCAATTAACACCTAATATCAGGCTTTTGAAGGAAGGAGGCAGTGTCAAGTCATAAAAAATCGTCCTGGGCAAGCACGAAATTTAGTAAAGGTGGAAGTTTTTTATCGGTCGTTTTGTTTGACGTTGTTTGTCGCAAACAACAAGTGTTTTGGTGTGTGGCCAAAGCAAAGTTATTTATTTTGAATTCTTTTTTGAAGGAGATTTTGCAATGAGAAACTTGAGAGTTCTAATAGTGGTTCTTGTGATTGTGGGCATCTCCTCAGTCGCATCAGCAATTGAGTTCATGGAAGACTTCGAGTCCTATGCTCCTGGCAGCGAGATGCACGGCCAAGGAGGATGGAAAGGCTGGGATAACGATTCAGCTTGGAGTGCGCCGGCATCGGATTTGTATGCCTACAGTGGCTCGACTTCGGTCGAGGTTATCGGCACTGCCGACCTGGTGCACGAGTTTGACATCTCCGGCGGGAAGTGGGAACTCAGGGCCATGCAGTACATTCCCTCCGGCACCACGGGTGAAAGCTTTTTTATCTTGCTGAACACGTACAACGACGGCGCCAACGCAACCAAGGACTGGTCCGTACAGACGAACTTTAACTTGGGTACCGGAGCGATCGCTCCCTGGCACAGTGGCGGAGGGGAGATACTGTACGACCAGTGGGTCGAACTCAAATACATTATCGATCTGGACAACAACACCGTTGAAAAGTACTACGACGGCGAACTGATTGGCACCGACCAGTGGGACGACAATGTTCACGGCACACTTCAATGCATTGACCTGTATGGCAACAATGCATCGTCGGTCTATTACGATGACATTTCGATAATGGCCCCCCCAAACGCTTACAATCCCGCCCCTGCTGACGGCGCGATTCATCCGGATACATGGGTGAGCCTTTCCTGGTCGTCGGGGAGCTTTGCGGTCTCGCACGATGTGTATCTGGGCGATAATTTTGACGATGTAAACGACGGCGTCGGAAATACGTTCCGGGGCAACCAACCCTCGACGGTGTTTGTTGCCGGCTTTCCAGGATTTCCTTATCCGGACGGTCTTGTGCCGGGCTCGACTTACTACTGGAGAATTGATGAGGTCAATGATCTGAACCCGAATAGTCCGTGGAAAGGCGATGTCTGGAGCTTTACGGTACCGCCCAGAACCGCTTATGCCCCCAACCCGCCTAATGGAGCTAAATTTATAGACCCGAATGCAGACCTTAGCTGGGCAGCAGGTTTCGGTGCGAAATTACACACTGTGTATTTCGGCGACAATTTTGACGATGTGAATAGCGCCACCGGAGGTGGCGCCCAAGGAATTACAACTTATAGCCTTGAACCGCTCGAATTAGAGAAGACTTACTACTGGCGGGTCGATGAGTTCGATGTCATCACAACGCATAAAGGCAATGTCTGGAGCTTTACGACTGCGCGCGCCAGCGGAGGTGTGAAAGGACAGTACTACCACCATTCCGGCGTCACCCCTCCAAACCCTGCATCGCTGGCCTTCAGGACTCTCGTGCTGACCCGTACAGACCCTCAAATCAACTTTAACTGGGGCGACCCCGGCTCACCGGATGAGTCGGTCAAAGTTGATGACTTCTCAGCAAAATGGACCGGCGAGGTGGAGGCAGCATTTACCGAAACTTACACTTTCTACACCAATACCGATGACGGCGTGAAGCTGTGGGTAAATGACGAGTTGATTATTGATAACTGGACCGACCACTCACCCACCGAGAACAAAGGAACGATTGACCTTGTTGCCGGGCAGCAATACAGCATTGAAATGTGGTGGTATGAAAGGGGCGGAGGCGCTACGGCACAGCTGCGCTGGGAAAGTCCCTCGACGCCAAAGCAGATCATTCCGCAGGCCGCATTGTGGCCGCCCGTAAAGGCGAGGAGCCCGAATCCATCCAATGGCGCCACGGGTGCGAGGATGACAGCTACTCTTACATGGAAGCCGGGAGATAATGCTGCGTTGCACCAGGTGTACTTCGGCACTGATGAGGATGCCGTGAAAAATGCCACCACAGGCTCACCGGAGTACAAAGGCACCAGAGACCTTGGCTCCGAGAGCTACGATCCTGGAAAACTTGCCTGGTATACCACTTACTACTGGCGTGTTGACGAGGTCAATAACGTTCATCCCGACAGCCCGTGGGTAGGCAACCTCTGGAGCTTTACAACAGGTGACTTCCTTGTCGTGGACGATTTTGAACTCTACAATGACCTTGACCCCGCTAATCCCAAGAGCAACAGGATATTTAACACGTGGATAGATGGTTATGACATCCCGACAAACGGCTCTGTCGTTGGTTATGCTGATCCTCCTTTTACCGAGCAAAGTATCGTTCACAGTGGTAGGCAGGCTATGCCGCTCTTCTACGACAATTCCGGCCCGGCATATTATTCAGAGGCGGAGATGACGTTGAGTTACCCGCGAGATTGGACGGAGGAAGGCGTTGCAACACTAACGCTGTGGTTTTATGGCGACCCGGCCAATGCCGCTGAGTCGATGTATGTGGCTGTGTCTAATGCTACCGGCCCAACTGCGGTTGTGTATCACGATAATCCCGATGCAGTGCTAATAGATGCCTGGACGCAATGGAATATCGATCTGGAAGAGATTGGTAATCAGGGCGTGGTCCTGACTAATGTTGATAGCATAGCTATTGGCTTTGGCAACAGGAACAATCCACAGGTTGGTGGTTCAGGGATGTTATTCATTGATGATATTCGGCTGTATCGGCCGGCTCCAGAGTCAGAACCAGAAGCACCATAGAAGTCGCAGGCGGCGATTGATTGCGTGGTTGACCCCGATCCCTCTACGAGTCCCACCCCAATCTGGGGCTGGACGAGGGCGGGGTTGATATGGCAGATTTGCATCATTTCGGGGCCTATACTGATCGATGATTCATCAGTATAGGCCTCTTTTAAATTGATTATTTTTTGAGATTGCCGCGCTGAACTTCGCCTCGCTTAATGCCAAGCGTGCGTATCAAGTATGCAGGTTCGCAACGACTTTTGTACATAGAAGAATAGAGCCCTCAATAAAATTGAGGGGCTAAATATACCCGGAAATAAATAGGATTCTTAGCGGGGTGTGCCAAGGATCTGCAGAGAATCCTGGATGACCGGTAAAGTTCTGGTTGTCACCTGGGGGTCGTAAAAATCACCAGTTACCTCCATTCGCACAACAGCCTGGCCAAGGCCTTCGGTAAGAGATTCTAAAACGGAAGGATCGGCGGTGGCGAGACGCTGGCCGCGGGCGGTGAGAACCAAATTGACATTGCGGGTTTGCAGGTCCATGGAGCCTGAGCCGTAAAAGGCGAGGCTATCGCCGGATAAATCGAGCTTCTTGACGAACAGGCCATTGTGCTTGATGTATGAATCAAGGAACATCCGGTCAAAAGCACAGTGTTTCGGCTCCGTTAGTTTCAGTACCTGCAAGAGCTTGGCCAGCGGTGAAAGTTTGCCCACCTGCATACGGCTTATCGCGAGTCTGAGTGTGCCGATACGTGAAGAACTATCGGCAAGTCGGCCGCTGAGGCTCAATGAGCCGTTCATTTTCCCGCTCGTATGTCCATTGTCAGCGGTCTTTTTGCGTTTTGTGGCAGAAAGAAATTGTTTCAAGTCAATATTATTAAAACCTACCTGCAGCAGATACTCGCCGGTATCCATTAAGCGTGAGCCTGAACTGGATGGTTGCTGAACCTGCTCGATCGGCTGTTTGAACCCAGCGCTTATGAAGGGCAGGGTGAATTCGAATTTTCCTGTCAATTTTCCGCCGTAACAATCGGCAGTTAAATTTTCGGTGCACCAATTCCGCAGGTTAGGGTCATAATGGAGAGCCGCTTTTAGGCTGGTGAAAGATTTGCCCTGAATGCTCAGATTGTCCGCAAGAAGAGTCGCCTGGCCATTACTGAAACCGTCACCAGTTTTGTACAGACCTTTTGTTTTCAATACTGCATCCCATTCGGTTCTGGCATCAGATATTTTGAAACAACAGTTTTTGAATATGACGGCACCGTCGAAATCAATGTGCTTCTGGCCATTATTGTGGCGGGAAACTCGTATATTCTCAAAATCCAAGTCAAATCTGCCGACAGGCGAGAGCCTGCTGTATAAGAGCTGGATCCCTTCGGGTAAGGCGAGGCTGAGCCGCTCGTCGAAGCAAATGTCACTGGCTGAGAGTTGTAACAGGGCACTGGTGAAAGCATTATCAGCCAAGGTTATCTGGCCATTTAGCTTTATAGCTGAGGTTTCTTCTACCATCAGGACAATATCGGCTGGGGTTGCAGTAATATCCTTAAGCGTGATACTATTCTGGTCTATCATTAAGGTGCCGGTGATGTCTTTTAGTGGATAGGGAAACTGCGGGAAAGTGGCCCTGTCACCCAGACAGTTCACGGTTATTCTGTAATCCGGAGGCTCTGTGAGACTGTCTTTGCTTAAATCGGCGCTGAGGTTTACTTTGCCCTCTGGTTTCAATTCGGAAACGATACTCTTCATTGACTTAGGCAATAGATTAAACAAATCATCGTTTAACCGGGCATCTTGAAAATTCAGGGACAAGCGATAGCGAGATTGTTGGCCTTTCTGGTCCGGCCAGATTCGGCCGGTCAAGGAAACCAGACCCTCTGCATAACGACCAGTAAAGTCTTCGACAGTTATCAAATCAGGGGTAAAAACAGCTCTTGCTGATATGTCAGAGACAGGCAAGGGAAAGTGGTCTGACTTCAAAGAAGCTTTTTTGAAAGACAAATCGGCTGTAATACTCGCTGGGACAGAATCCTGTGCCGAAATCTTCACCAAGCCATCGGCCAGACCGACAGGATGAATTTGATTATATAAATCCCTTTGCCTGTCCGACAATGCCGCCTCTAATGTCGAATCCAAGGGGATATTATTTACCTCGATTGAGATATCATATATCGGCCTGTTGGTGCTGGAGGTTATCAGTTCGCCATTCACAGTGATTTTACGTTGGTTTCCCTGCGAGACCACATCCGAAAAGATTACCCTGTCACGTTCGAAAAAGAGTTTGCCGGTAAGATTTTTCAATGGATAAGGAAAATTTCGGTATGTGGCTTCGGTACCGTGCAGCTCAACCGCCAATTTTTTTTCCTTATCCGTTTGTGACTTTCGGTTGAGCCGGTAATCTATCGCTGCAAGCCCGGTCGGGGAGAAAGCAGACCAGAATTCTTTCTTTTTTGTGCTTAATGCACTATACAGGTCATTATCCAAAGCCATATTGTCACTTGTAATCTGGATTTGGTACTTCCAATCGGTGCCGAAGTCTCTGGACCAGCCGTTAAAGAAAAGCTCAACGTCACCGTGCTTGCCGCTGAGATTGTTCAGTGCCACTCTATTTTTGGTGTAATCTATCTGGCCAGCCAGATGCTCTATTGTGTATGGGAACTTATCGTAGCAAAACGCAACATCCTTACAATAGACTTTGCCAGTCAACGTACTTTCGGTCAGTTGGTTTAAGTTGCCGGATGCGTCAAGGTCAATGTCTATCCGTCCCCATGGGCGGTATCGGTTGAAAAATCTTTGCAAAGCGGTAAATGGGGCGAACTTTTCCAGAAAAGCCGGCCCGACTAACGCAAATTTATCCAGCTCGGGACTACGTTTGGAGCGCAAATCTTTTATTCGCAACTTTAGTGAATAAGCATTGCTCCGGTCGTACTTCAATTCAGCAGCCAGGACATCTATTATCCATGCCATCTCAAGCTCAGGGATATCGGTGGAGGCAATTCCTCCGGCAAGCGTTACACTGCCGGGCTTCCAAAATCCGGTCAAGTGGCTCTTGCCAAAACCGTGGGCCATCGTGGCTGTGGTCATACTGAAGCTGTAGCCGTTCTGTGTTTTTTCATCGAATTCAAATCTCGCATTAAGAGGTACCGAAAAAGCAACTTTTATCTGCCCATTTGAGAGCTTACTATATTGCAGTGTGCCTGCTTGGAGGTGAATACGGGGCATCTTGCCGGAACTGCCTTTAGGAGGCACGATTTTAAGGGCAGATAAATTCCATGAGCTCGTGTCCAAATCGTATTGGGCATTGAAGACAAAATCATTGACATCTATGACTTTCAGGCGGGGCCGCAGTAACAATAAGCTGCCTATATTAAAACGTGCATATACCGTTTTGGCTTTGAGTATAGTATCATCGTTACTTTGTCTTTTGCGGGGGTTGATTGCAAGATTTTTGATTAGGACTGAGCCGTTGGTGTGGAAATCGACCGATTCGGCTTTTATCTTTGTATTGGTCAGTTCAGCAATCTGTCCTATGGCGATACGGCACAGGGCTCGGCCTGCCAGAATAAAAAAAAGCCATAAAAGACCGGCTAAGATCAGAAGTTCTACAAGCCAGCGGATTATTATTTTCAATTTCGAGTTTTGAGCTTTGAGTTGCGCCATAGAAGACACGGATAGTCTTGAGTTCGTAGTTTTTAGTTTATCGTTCGCAGTCTATGAACCACTAAGTGTGAACTCTATTCAATAAGCAATTATCATTATCGGATATCCGCCCGTGCGGAATCAATTCTTTTTATTGCCTTATCTGCAATATCCCGACGGCAATAAGCACCGTCGAATTTTATTTTATCCACGGCTCTATACGCCCTTGCCTTTGCGTCGCTGATTGTCTGTCCCAGGGCAGTTACGCCCAGGACTCTACCGCCGTTAGTAACAACATCTCCGTCTTTTTCTTTGGTGCCTGCGTGGAATACAATAACATCTTCGATACTGTCGGCTTCTTCCAGGCCTGTTATCTTCTTGCCCTTTTCATAATCGCCCGGATAACCGCCAGAAGCCATCACCACACAAACCGCGGGCCGGGGGTCCCATTCGAGGGTGATCCGGTCCAACGTGCCGTCGCAGACGGCCAGACAAACTGCAAGCAAGTCGCTTTTTAGCCGCATAAAAATCGGCTGGATTTCAGGGTCGCCGAATCGAACGTTAAATTCCAGAACTCTCGGCCCGCCGCCAGTAATCATAAGCCCTGCGTACAGTACACCTTTATACGGCGTACCGCTGCGATTCATACCATCAACTACAGGCACAAGAATTTCACGCGTAATCCGATTCATCAAATCTTCGGTAACCACCGGTGCTGGACTATAAGCGCCCATTCCGCCTGTATTGGGCCCGGTGTCACCATCGCCGATAGGCTTGTGGTCCTGCGAAGATTCCATAATATAGATATTTT
>JGI24422J19971_10001791_pt1 | contig 13206 bp, 15 predicted proteins | sample DeeMarSWOR152_54_FD_19971 | JGI IMG/M metagenome (IMG submission 19971) | reverse complement strand
AGAAAAGGCCATCAGTACAAAACCGGCCACAGCTACGATTAACCAGCTAATCAAACCTTTCATTGGGTATATTCCTTAACGGATTCTTTGTTTATCAATGGCTATCAGAAGCTCCGGGCTTGATTGCCGTTAATCAAGAGGGTAATATTCTCTTTATCGAGCCAGAAAAATAATGGACAGACAATTATAATACTTCTTGTTGCATTTCGTTAGTTGTTCTTTTGTTTTTTTGGTCTAATCCGGACTATTTTTTATAGGGGCGACACAATAAATGTAAATAAATGGTTCAGTGCCTGTGTTTTTCATATTGTGGGTCGTATGGGGCGGTATATAGCAGACTTTGCCCTCACCAACTTCGAAAGCGGTTTCTTCTTCACCGATTAGGGCCACCCCCTTACCGGATAGGAAGACGAGCGTTTCCTCATGAGCTTTGGTACTGTGTTGGCCGACGGCCTCGCCGGGCTGTAAGTACACCCTGCCCGAACGCATTCCACAGGTTTGTGGCTTACCACCCAAAAGTTCCTGATCGACATTTCCATCTCTCAAATCAACAGTAAACGATTTTTCCACCATATTAATATCCTTCCGAAAATACAGAAGCCTGTTTTACAATTTTTGCCGGGAGCGCATCAAAACGGGGTCTCGAATTAATCCTTCTTTCTCAGTACATTTCGATACGTTGCTGCAAGTGCAAATATAAGCGTACTAACGACAACGATACATGCACCAGTTGGTAAATTGGAATAGAATGAAACCAAAAAACCGGCTACTGCACTTAGCATACCCAGAAAAGTTGATGTAATGACCACTGATTTGTGTCCAGTGCATATTTGATAAGCCGCTGCGGCAGGGTTGGTAATCAAACTAAAAATCATCAACCCCCCAATGGTTTTCAGATTGACCGAAAGAACAATGCCGCACAAGGCAAGAAACAACGAGTAAATCAGTCCATCGTGCACACCTGTTGCAGCCGCGATAGATCGACTAAACAAGATAGCCTTGAGTTCTTTATTAAATAACATAGCGAAAACCGATAAAGCCAAACCTGTAAGTCCTATCAACCAAACCGTTTTAACCTGAACGAAGAGCAAACTGCCCCAGAGTAGACTCAGCACTTCGGTGCGGCTGCCCCGCACAAGGCCTATGCCGAGAAAAATCAGGCCAAGCATCAGAGAAAACAGGATTGCTAATCCCACATTAGTCTGCAATCTGACCCTATCGGGGTTGATGGTTGCCACGCTTGTTGCTACTATCATTGACACGCCTATCGCGGCCAAGGTCGGGTTGAGGTTTAACAGTATTCCAAAAATCACACCTGCCATTGCAGCGTGTGAGATGCAGACCCCAATAAAGGGAATCCGCAAACCAATAATATACACACCTAATAGCCCTGTGCTTGCCCCTGTGATTGCGCCGGCCAATATTATCAGGCGAAAAAATGTATCCATATTATGGTGAAACCTCTATTCAGTGTTTTTGCTTATCGCATACTTTTGGCCGTCGATATCAACCACTTTAACCCGGCATTGATATGCTTTATCTAACGCCGCGGAACTCAGCACCTCTTCGGGAAGGCCGTCTGCAAGAATGTTACCTTGGTGCATAAGAAGGAGCCGCTGACAGCTCGAAGGCAGTAAGCTGATTTCATGAGAGACTATTAAAATGGTGATTTTTGTTTGTCTATATAAACGCTCAATAATGCTTGTAAGCTGAGCTCTCCAGTTGAAATCCAGATTTGAGCCTGGCTCATCAAGCATCAATACCGCTGGCTCGGCTACCATAGCCATTGTAACAAGCGCTTTTTGCTGCTCACCTCCGGAAAGTGACCTGAATGTCTGGTCGGCCTGAGTAGACAGTCCAAGGTCCCTAAGCCAGTAATCAACACTATCATAGTCTTGACGGTTCAGCCGAGCCAATAATGGTTTTACGCTTGTCCGGCCCATCGCCACTACCTCCCGCAAAGTAAATGGTAGGTCGGCACTGTATTCAGCCACCTGGGGGATATATCCTATTAGCTTGCTCATATTGCTCCTCCCCCAGCCACTCAATGTTGTTAGATCTATGTCGTTAAGTTTTACACTGCCGCGATTGGGTTTTATCAAGCCACAACAAAGCTTCAGCAGTGTTGTTTTTCCGGCGCCATTAGGGCCTATTATTCCTATGAATTGGCCAGCAGGGATATGCAAATTATCAATATGAAGAATGAGGCGTTTGCTGCGCTTTACAATTATGTTTGAAAGATTGAAATAAGCGGCTCTCATTATTTGGCTTATTCAAGAAGTATTTCTACATTTTCTCGCAGAAGTCGATCGAAATTATTTTGGCTATTGTCCGCTTGGGGGAAATTGCTGAAAACAGCAACTTTAGCTCCCAGGCGTTGGGCCAGAGCATCTGCAAGACCCGTGCCTTCTTGTCTGTTGGCTATAACAAATCTTACATCTTGGCCTTTCGCCTTTTTAAGGCAATCATTGATGTTAGAAACTGTTTCAGTATCGCTGCCTACGAATGTGCAAACAACATCTAACCCGAGCCACTTGGCAAAATCAGCCTGACGATGTGATACGAGAACCTTGGCGTTTTCTAAGCCGGTTTGCTTTATTTTTTCATGAAGCTCGTTGCTTACATCTTCCAGACGCATTTCTATCAGTCTTAATCTTCGTTTATATTGGGTTTCTCTTTCAGGGAATTCTGACCGAAGAATATTACAAACATCCTGGCAGACCCCAAAGTAAGTTCTGGGAATGCACAAACCCTTCAGACTATCCACCAAACTTGTTTTGAGGCCTTTGCTTTTCATTCGTGATAATGAATCTTCAAGGCCTTTTTGAAAATCGAAAAGCAGCAGTATCCTGCAATTGCAAAGATGCTTGACCTGGGATGGTGAAATGTCAAAGTGTCCCGGACACGTACCCGGCGGTGTCAAACAAAGAATGTTTGACTGCTCTACGCAGAGATCCTTAACCACACATTGTAAATACGAATTAGTGACCGCAATTTCAGGCTGGTTTTGCTCTAAGTTTCTATTTTTGCAGCTAGTTAAAATACCGGTAAATGCAGTCAAGAATACTAATATGTATGCAAGATTTATATTTTTCATTTACTTTTTAGTTTTCAAACGACCCGATATGCCTGCTTTTTTTTAACCGCATCCGGACTATGACGCCCTCGTGAGTCTGGGGAGTATACCATGTTTGCTTCGGCACAGGATAGTTCAATTCTTTCATGCGATTCAGGTCAAACCTCGGGCCTTCACTGTAAAGAACCCAGCTTACGGGTGAGTCGCGGAGATTATCATAGGTCTGCCCTTCTTCACACTCATTATCGGGAAATCCATCAGGAACCCACAAGTACGCACCGTTCTTAATCGCGTATGTTCTGTTGTAAATCAGTGTCCCCACCGACCTGTACTTATACGTGTAACCGCGATTAAACCGGTCTTCTATACCTGCTGCCATAAATGTATCGCTGCCGGGCTGCGGAAGATACTTGCTCTCAACAAGCTCGCAGGGAAGCTGATAAAAATGCCCCCCTAACATACAGTCCACCCGCGTGGGCGGATACTCATCGTTGTTGTCCAGCGAATACGCCTCAAGTGCCATACCAATCTCACGTAACTCGGCATTGACCACAACGACTTTTGCCTGAAGGCGGGCACGTCCCATCACAGGCAGCAGAATCCCCATTAACAGGGCGATAATGGCAATAACTGCCAACAGCTCAATTAAAGTAAAGGCGCGTTTCACAGACTAACAGCCGCTTTCTGTTATCGAGTGTTATTCAAGCCAATCCTCAAACAACTCTGTGATATCATCGTAGTCAACTATGCCATCCAGATTAATATCACCGGGTTTATCTGCCCGCCGGTGTTCTCGACTGGCTAACACCGAACCATTTCCGTCATAGTTCATCACGTATAAGCGGTAACCGCTCTTTAGGTCGGTGCTGTCCTGGTCCATAATACCGATGACATCAAAAGGCCCGGTCAGATTGTTTGAGCCTGCATAAATACCGTTGCCGCGTCCCAATTTCACAGGAAAGGTCTTAATACCATCTGTTATTACCAACTCCGCATCCGGGCCCCAGTTATTTGCATCTACAAAATAGACATCTTCAACCTTTATCAGCCTGGCCTGGTAATACTCGCAGCCACCTTCCCTATCGGGGTCAAAAATGCACTTGTCACTGTCGTCTTTTAGCTCGTCAAGAGTCACAACTTCCGGCCGAGGCAATCCCACGCCCCGCTCCACCAGCTCAATTGTAAAATCATGGTCGGGATTCTTATTGTGCTGTTCGTTTATATTTAGTTTCCCCTTGTACGACAGGAAATAGCCCGTAACTCGAATCCTGTCGCCAGGACTAAATTGGGCGGCGTTCAGACGGTTCAACTCGGCTATAAATTCCTCATTTGAATATCCACCATCAGGTGAAATCCATGGCAGATTGCTGTAAAGCTGCCCTAACCAAACGCACGTACCTGCATGGTCATCTCCCTCACCTTGAAAGAATATCTGCCACTGCCCGCTGATATTAAACGTCTCTGTAATCGTATCATCCGCCGTTGGGTCCAGCATATCAGCAGAATTATGCAGCAAAATTCCTTCAAGAATGACCTTATCGCTCGCGCTATACATCTGCTCACCGCTGGCATCTACCGCCTGAAATTCCGAATGGGTTACCTCCACAACTGTAGGCTCGCCTTTCACCACAGTGGCAACCACTGAACTCAAGACTGCTGCTAAGATAATAAAGCTTCTCATAAATCCGTCCTCCAGATAAGTTGACAATTTCCTAACCGATGTTACGCATAAAAATATACAAATCGTGCTATTGCGCATAAGAATATGAAACTCGTGCTACCAAATCAAGAAAATATTTGACAGAAAAATAAAGATTTTTTAAATATGCCCATTTGATTACATAATTACCGTTTTTAAGGAGATTGCATGAGACCGTTAGAAAGGGTTCTCGTTGTGGAACTGAATGATAGCCCCGAATATCAAAGGCTTTTCGATGGTGAGAAACAGACCTGTGGAATGCGCTCCGGCAGAGTATATTTGCAACCTAACCAGAACTGTGGCCAACATAGTACCAAGAATAATGAGGAACTGCTCGTTTTTCTTTCCGGCCGGGGCGAGCTGTTGATTGGCAAAGAAGACTGTTTCCCGGTCGGCCGGGGCAAAGTTTCATATATACCCCCCCATACGGTCCACGACATTAAAAATACGGGTGGCGAACCACTTGTTTACGTTTATTGCGTTGCTCCTGTTGCCGGCCGATTAAGCGGATGAAAATCGCAACACCCAGCAGAATAACGACTTCCAGGGCCGATTGGCGAAATTTCAGCTCCGGCATTGTCCTTTCTACCAGTTAGTTGCTCAAATCCAAAAACGCCCTTCATGAGGTTAAAACGCTAAAATTAGGCCCTCATAAGCCCAAAAATGCCAAAATTAGTACGATTCAAACAGCAAATCACCAAAAAATGAAAGACTTTTTGAAAAAAACGATAAATTTTCAAAAAAGTGCTTGCAAAAGTTCTTACGGTGCCTATAATCAAAAGTGTACAAAGAGTTCTTTTCTTCTCAAATATCTTGGCTTTGGTGAGACGGTGAATTTTTTATAAGTTCGCAGTATATTTTCTAAATGAAAGCTGTCTCACAGAGGCTGGAGTGTATATACACTCCAGCCTTTTTTTGCGTTTTTCTGACCGCTAATTCATCAGCAGTTAGCCGCCCCGGCAGCCTGACAGCTCTTTTTGCGAAAGTATTCAATCAACTGTTTGATATTTCCTGACGAACGCTGTCCCGAACTTCGTAAAGAGCTCTGTAACTGCAACGATTTCGCAATCTCAAATTTCCCTTGATAGTGATTTCACTATCTGTTAAAATAGAAAAACCTGTGAAAGGGCAAGNTATCTGTATNCCTATCACATGCGAGCTACTCTGATTTGCCANGCTTATNAACAGAAGNGCGTGAAATAAGATGGTGACGGAAAAAGTAGCGCTATGCACGAGCGAAGAGGATTTACCTTGATNGAGCTTTTAGTGGTAATCGCCATTATNGCGTTATTGATGGCAATATTAATGCCGTCACTNCAGCGAGCNCAGCATCAGGCAAAAACAGTNACCTGTCAGGCGCTGCTGAACCAGTGGGGCCATATCTGGTTGATGTATTGNCAGGATAACNANGGCTATTTCTGTGAATGTGGCGACCTTGGGTGGAAACGCGGGACGTGGGTAATAGCNCTGCGGCCTCAGTACAGAACAAGGTCNGGTATTCTCAAGTGCCCGATGGCNGTGAAACGGCGGCTTNGACCTGGTGGGAACCTCGCAGAGTACGGTGGTCCGTTTAACAGCTACGTCATGGGAGAGGGGGGAATATACTCCCGGCAGGAAGAANCCAGCTACGGGGCAAANAACTGGCTTTATAATCCAANACCAGGACAGACGGGCGACATTCAAGGCCGTCCGATTGAATGGAATTGGAAGACCATGCACGTTAAAGGTGCTAACAATATACCCATTTTTGCAGATACNATGTGGAGGGGAGGCGGNCCNTNTGANGTCGGCACGCGCGGTGACCCNCCTGAATNCGNTGGCCAATGGGTTGACTACGACAGGGAAATGAAGCATTTCTGCATCGACCGTCACAATGGATTTGTAAATCATCTTTTCATGGATTGGTCTGTTAGAAAGATAGGTCTTAAGGAGTTGTGGAAGCTCAAGTGGCATAGACAGTTCGATACAAATGGCCCCTGGACCCAAGCCGGCGGCGTCCAGTCCGTGGATTGGCCGCAGTGGATGAGAAACTTTAAAGAGTACTAAGAAAATCACTGATGCGCAAAAAGAGCATCTCCCAAAAAGTCAGTAAAAAGCTTTCTCTGGCGCCAATGGGATTCACAACTTCAGTGGAGGAGGACCATATTATAATGCTTCACATTAACGATTTTAATGTTGCGAAAAAATCAGATTTAGGGTATAATTCTTTATCTGGTAAAGCAGCGTTAAAACAGCACAGCGATACAACATTAACGGAACACAAAGCTGATTCTGCGCATCTTATAATTGAGTAGTAAAAGCAGAGGTTAAGAGCTTAATTATGTATAAACGAAGCTCTAAAGGCAAAAAATATAGTAAAGGATTTACATTAATAGAGCTTTTGGTGGTAATCGCCATAATTGCGCTATTGATGAGCATATTGATGCCGGCTCTGCAGCGTGTAAAGGGACAGTCAAAGACCGTTGCCTGTTTGACCAAGCTAAAACAGTGGGGCCTTTACTTTGAAATATACACGGAGGACTACAATGGCAAGTTCATGCAGGGTTATTCCGGTGTGGCCGGCGGCGGTAACAATCGGTGGGTTAAAGCCATGGGGGCATACCACAACTGGGATAGTGACTTTGCCTGCTGCCCGAATGCCACAAAACCCTGGTTCGACGAGGCCGGCAACGATTTAGGCCTCTCTGGAACCTTCCGTGGCTCAACCACTGCCTGGGGCTACTATCAACAGAGTGGATGGCTCAAGCCTATGAAGGGTAGTTACGGGATTAACGGCTGGTGTAATAATCCGGACCCGGGCGTAACGCCTCACAGCCTGCCTGAAGCCGATTTCTGGCGGACACCCAATGTCAGGGGTGCTGGTTACGTACCGCTGTTTTTGGCTGCCCAGCGATATAATTCCTGGCCATTGCACACCGACCAGCCTCCCCAGTTTGACGGTCAGATATGGAATGACTACGCTCAGATGGGCCGTTACTGTTTGGACCGCCATGACGGATTTGTGGGCTGTCTATTCCTGGATTGGTCCGCAAAGAAGGTCGGCCTTAAGGAGTTGTGGACACTGAAATGGCACAGAAGCTACAACACAGCCGGACAATGGACAAAGGCCGGGGGCGTCCAGCCAGGCGACTGGCCGGTATGGTTAAGACCCTTTAAGGATTACTGAGAAATAACCGTTGCCCAAAAAAGAATAAAAAATTACAATTTTGAAGAGCCCATAAAACATCATTGCGAAAAGCAAAGCGGCAAGAAGTTACGAAAGGAGTAAAAAATGGATAAACGAAAAAGAGGATTTACCTTAATAGAGCTTTTGGTGGTAATTGCCATTATTGCGCTGTTAATGAGTATATTGATGCCGGCTTTACAGCGGGTAAAGAATCAAGCCAAGGGGGTTATTTGTCTGGAGCGCCTCAGACAATGGGGTGTTATGTGGAAGTTGTATTGCGACAATAATAACGACCGCTTCCTTAGCGGTGCCGGAGGAGGTTGTGGGTATTGGTGGATGGATACAATGGCTCCATATTACGCCCAGGGGGAGCCTGGCCCGGAGGACGAAATGCGGTTCTGTCCACAGGCCAAGCTGTATAGAGGCACATACAGAATAGGCAAATGGACACATCTGGCTTGGTCAGCCCCCGGGCGAACCCCTGAGTGGAGAGGTAGCTACAACGTCAACGGATGGATATGTGATCCACCGGCGGGAGCGACCAGTGTCTGGGGACGTAGCCCCGCTTCAGACCACTGGGGGACCCCCAGTGTAAAAGGTGCAAATAATATACCCGTTTTTACCGGTGGGTGGTGGGTTGATGCCTGGCCCAGAGAAACTGACCAGCCTCCGGCAGTCATAGAGGGACCGCCGGATAGACCTAATACTAACGAAATGGAGCGTGTCTGCGTCGACCGACACGATGGGTTTGTCAACTGCGTTTTTGCAGATTGGTCAGTCCGAAAAGTTGGCCTTAAGGAGCTCTGGACGTTAAAGTGGCATCGAAGCTACGACATAGCCGGTCCCTGGACCAAAGCCGGCAATTGTCAGCAGGGTGACTGGCCGGTATGGATGAGACATTATAAAGATTACTAAAAAATAACCGTTTCCCCAAAAACGAAAAAAGAGGTTGTCATTCTGCCGGACTATAAAACAGAAGGGCAAAGTAAACTAATGAGAAAATATGGAAGGAGTATCATTATGAACAAGAAAAAGGGCTTTACCCTAATAGAACTTTTAGTGGTTATTGCCATTATTGCTATATTAATGGCGATATTAATGCCAACACTCAATAAAGCAAGGGAGCAGGGCAAACGTGCCGCTTGTCTTGGCAATCTGAGGCAATTACAGCTTGCCTGGGGCGTTTATGCAGATGACAACGACGATAAGATAGTTAACGGTGAGGCATATGGTGGCGGAGATGGCCAGGCACCTGTACCCACGGGCACGAGCGATCCCCACAAGGGTGAGCGGTGGTGGACAGGCGACGATGTCGGAGATTTTTGGGCCGGCATACATCCGCCGTTAGACATCCAACTAAAAGCTATTAGAGCTGGCGCCTTATTTCCATATGCCAAGAATGAAAAGCTTTACCGATGCCCGACCGGTCGTCTCGGAGAGATGCGAACCTACTCCATAGTCGATTCTATTAATGGTCTTCGCAGGGACGGTACTTACACCGGTAACGTGGGACAGAGAGTAGGCAGGACGGTGTTGTGGGTTAAAAAGAGAACAGAGATTCGCGTCCCGGGACCAGCTTACAGAATAGTTTTTCTGGATGAAGGCCGGATTACTCCCGACAGTTATGCTACTCATTATCTTAATGAGCGATGGTGGGACCCACCCTTTGTTCGACACGGTGAGGGAACGAACGTCTCTTATGCAGATGGCCACGCCGATTACTGGAAGTATGGCGGGAAAAAGACCATACAGATCGGCAAGCTTGCCGCTGAGCCCCGCCTTGATGCAAACCCTTTGCACCAGATGGCACCTGAAACCGAGGAGGAGTTCCAGGATTTGTACAGGATGCAGAAGGCTGTATGGGGCCGATTAGGTTATTCGCCAAGGTATACGCCAAGGTATTGATAAGCATAATTTTTTCTGATTATTGACCGTCGGCTGCGTAGAGAGGCCAGATGTTTTTTGGATTGCCGGCGGACATAATGTCCGCCTTTGTTATGCACAAGGGATATTCAAAAACTGTTGAACAAAAAAACAGACTATAACAGATTTATAGAACAAAATTGAAGAAATACGGAAGGAGAATAGATATGAAAAAACGAAAGGGCTTTACCTTGATTGAGCTTCTGGTGGTTATTGCCATTATTGCTATATTAATGGCGGTATTAATACCAACACTCAATAAAGCAAGGGAGCAGGGCAAACGTGCCGCTTGTCTGAGCAATCTGAGGCAATTACAGTTTGCCTGGATCTTATACGCAGATGAGAACGACGATAAGATCGTTAATGGCGAGGCATATAACGGCGCAGATGGCCAGGCACCTGTACCCACAGGCGGCGCGCATAAAGGCGAGCAGTGGTGGACAGGCGACGATGTTGCCCCCAATTACATGTACGAGGCAGAACAATTACCAGAACCCCTACAACTGCAAGCTATCAAAGCCGGAGCCCTATATCCGTACACCAAGAATGTGACGCTTTACCAATGTCCGACCGGTGTTCGCGGTGAGATGCGGACGTATTCGATAGTTGATTCTATGAACGGTCTTTACCGTGACGGAACCCGCGTGGGGAGCAGCAATGTTGGAGTGAGAGTAGGCAGGACGGTATTGTGGATTAAGAAGAGGACGGAGATTCGCGTGCCGGGTCCAGCCAAGAGAATGGTCTTTCTTGACGAAGGCCGCGTAACTCCCGACAGTTATGCTACTCATTATCTTAATGAGCGATGGTGGGACCCACCCCATGTCAGACACGGTGAGGGAACGAACTTCTCTTTTGCAGATGGGTCCGTTGATTACTGGAAGTGGAGAGGGAAGAAGACGATAGAGACTGGAAAGATGGGCCACCCACTGCACCAGATGCAGCCTGAAACTCCTGACGAATACGCGGATTTGTACAAGATCCAGAGGGCTATTTGGGGAAGACTCGGTTATACGCCTCGTTTTTAATAGCATCGGTTCTTGTGCTTATTTATTTCCGTTATGTGAATATCAGCAAGAGGCAGACCAGAAAGGGGATCTCTATGAAGAAGCGAAGAGGCTTTACCCCGTTAGAAACTAAAATTCCTAAACGGGAAAGCAGAAGATTTCTAACGGGGTTTACATTAATAGAGCTTTTGGTGGTTATTGCTATTATCGCCGTATTGATGGCGATAATGATGCCCGCACTACAGCGGGTCAAGGAGCAGGCAAGAGAGATGGTCTGTAGGGCCAACCTGCGTCAATACGGCCAGGCGCAGGTTATATACTTGGACGATCATGACGACCGCTATCCTCATGCATGGACATCACTCGTCGCGAACGAGCATCCTGTGGCGGGGTATGAGCGTTACTGCAGATGGCATGACCCGAGATTCCCGCCTGACGGCCCATTTTGGCCCTATCTGAAGGAAGATAGGGTTCATCTCTGCCCATCGTTCAAAGTCCTTGCGAAGTCCGAGGGCACAAGGCATCCCAGCCATGATCCTTCCATACCGGTTATTCCTCAATACAGTTACAGTATGAACTCCTGGTTAGGCTCGAGGTCGGGAGACCCGCACGGCTTTGCCGCACAGGACTCCAAAGGACACGGCGGCGTTTATAAACGTTCCAACATAACAAGAAGCAAATCGGAGGTATTTTTCTTCGCAGCGGAGAATATGTGGGCAAGACCGGGGTGCAGTGTTGTGCTCAACGACAACGCTTTGTGCCCCGATGGCCGCGACTGGTTCGGCACCTTCCACAGCGCGCCGAGCGCAGACCTAAATAGCGGCACAGTAAATGCCGTATTTGTGGACGCCCATGTCGAAGAAGTGCGGTCGGCTTTGGGCCCTAAGGGTGAAGATTTGGGAAAGGAGTTCGGCAGATTCGAAAAATACGGCTGGCCTAACAAACAGCCGTTTCAATAGTGCAGTGCCTAATGTCCTGAGCCCGCCAAGGCACGACGGCGGGAAAAGGCAGTTTTGATATAGTTGCCTAACTGTGCGGCTTTGCGTTTATTAACGCAGCCAGGAGGATATGTCTCAATCTGTCAACGCTGAGGTTGTTGAGGTAATCGTCGGTAAAATCCAGCTTAAATCGCCCTCTGAAATTTCTGATTCGTCTCTTAAGTTCGTTCCTGCCTAAAGCCGCAATTGAAGTTGCTTCTCTATCGAAATACTTTGTTGAAGCCATCGCCCTATCCTTTGTGAAAAACTATTCTCGTTGGATTTTTGTTTTAGTATCGTCCCTCGCACCGGGCTGCTTTTGTGAGAAAGTCTGTACTACATCCTGAGCCCCCAAAATTAGCTTATTATTCAGCTAAAATTTTTTTGTCATTTTGTTGACCGTCTGATAACGTTTGGTTATGAGGACAGAAAAGCTAAATTACTACCTGCTATCCGAGTTGATTGCACAGCAGCCTCTTAGTATTCGAAGCGACTCGCGACTGCTGGTCCTCAATCGCTCCACCGGCGCGGTTATCGACAGCCAATTTAACAGCCTTGGCGATTTTCTATCGCCCGGAGATTGCCTTGTCCTTAATGATACGAAAGTTTTACCTGCCCGCTTCTTCGCCCGGCGGAGCAGTGGAGGAAAGCTCGAAGGATTGTTTCTCGCCGAAACCGCAGCAGGCGACTGGGATGTAATGATAAAAGGCGCACGGAAACTTAAACCCGGCGACCAGTTGTATATAAAAGACAAACAAAAAAAGGATTTTTCGGCGGCGGTGGTGCTCGAAAAGCAAGGCCAGGGAAGATGCCGCCTGAAGCTGCAAACGGATGCAGACCTCGAAACTATCCTCGATAAAATCGGCTTTCCGCCCTTGCCGCCATATATCAAACGTGGTGATGACCTGGCCGTAGCGGAAGTGGATAAGCTGCGGTATCAAACGGTTTATGCTCGAAAGCCCGGTGCCGTTGCCGCACCTACCGCAGGGCTGCATTTTACAGACCGGCTGATAGAACAATTAAAGCAGGCCAGCATCAATTTCGCATACGTAACACTGCACGTAGGGGCAGGAACATTCAAGCCGATAACCACAGAGAATCTCGAAGACCACCAATTTCACCAGGAGCGATTCAGCATCAATAGCCGGAATGCACGGATAATAAATGCGGCAAAAAGCAAAGGCGGGCGAATAATCGCCGTCGGTACAACTTCTACGCGGGTTCTCGAGACAGTCTCTAATCGTTCACGAATCAAGGCCGCCACCGGCACAACAGATCTGTTCATAAAGCCCGGCTATAAATTTAAAATGGTCGATGTGATGATAACGAATTTTCACCTGCCCAAATCAACCCTCCTTGCA
>JGI24422J19971_10001790_pt1 | contig 13213 bp, 11 predicted proteins | sample DeeMarSWOR152_54_FD_19971 | JGI IMG/M metagenome (IMG submission 19971) | reverse complement strand
TCTCTCTCTCAAGAAGAAATAGATGCGCTGCTGCAAGGAGCAGATGATCTGGGTGGGGCTATCCAGCCCGAGACTACTACAAGTGGTTTGACGGATGACCAGAAGAATGAGCTTACTGCCCTGGCTTCAGAAATCGCCCAGTCGATGGGGACAACTCTGTCAACAATAACAGGCAAAAGTGCATCAATATCAAACCCAAGTCTGGAGGTTCTCACAAAGGATGCATATATCCTGCAAATAAATGAGAAACTTGTTCAGGTACTGGCAGATTATTCTGGCGCTATAACCGGCAGGCATTCCTATGTGATTACCGAGCAAGCTGCAAAGCAGATTGCGTCCTTAATGATGGCGCAGGAAGAAGAGGAAGGTGAGTTGACAGAGATGGCTCTATCGGCACTCACTGAAGGTTTCAGCCAGATGTCAGGAGCGTCGAATGCCGTAATTGAAGAAAAAATTGGAAGTCAGGTAAAAACAGATGGACTAAAAGCGGAGTTCCGTGAAGACCCTATTGATCTGGATTTACCCGAAGAGAGCTTTGTCAGGATACATTTTGATTTTGTATCCAATGGAAACTCTTCCTATATCGATGAAATACTTGATATGGATACTGCGAAGGCACTTGCTGATGAGGTGCTAAAGAAAAAGGGAGTATTCGTGCAGCAGCCTGCTGCTGCAGCACCAGGAGAAGGGACCGAAACTGTATTTCAGCCAGGCATGGGGACCAGTATTCCACAGTTCAGTTTAGGTCCAGATACTTCCAGCGGCATGAGTGGTGTAGGTGTTCAGCCTGTACAGTTTTCATCCCTTACATCAAGTCCCCAGCAGGGAGTAACCGGAAACATAGGACTCCTGATGGACGTTTCAATGCAACTCACTGTTGAGCTTGGCAGAACCAAGATGCTTATAAAGGATATTCTTGGTATGGGAGAGGGAACAATAGTCGAGCTCGATAAGCTGGCCGGTGAACCGGTTGATCTTCTGGTAAATGGTAAACTTATTGCAAAAGGCGAAGTGGTTGTAATTGATGAAAACTTCGGTGTGAGGGTAACTGATATTATCAGTCCTATGGAGCGCATAAGCAATTTAGAGTAATAGAAAACCAGGTATGAAAGGGGGAGGGGAAACCATTGCGTGCATGGATGTCTCCATATATCCGGATAGGATTTTTTCTACTCATTATCCTCTCTTGTATAGTAGCTCCACTTGTCCTTCATGCTCAATCCACTACGGAACCAGAGGCTTCCGATCAGGCCCTCCAGGAGACCCCAGAGCAGGAACCTGTCCCGGATTACGAGTACACTGAACCTGAATTCGAAGAAAATAGGTTATCCTATCCGGTGCTTGTGTTGCGAACGATTGCGGTTCTTGCTGTGATTGTTGTCGGCCTCTACCTGCTATTCAGAGTGCTGGTCAAGAAGAGAAATCGAATTGTGACAGATACGGACATTATTAAGGTGCATGCTACTTTTCCGCTCGCAGCAAATAAATTGATTCAGGTTGTAGAAATAGCAGAAAAAATACTTGTTCTCGGTGTTTCGGAGTCAAATATAAACCTTATTGCTGAAGTAGAAGATAAAGAGACTATTGACAAGATTAAAGTAATGAGCAGTAAAGAAAAGAAGGGTCCCTTAAGCTTCAAGGACCAGTTTTTCAAGCTTCTGGGTGGCAAGGCTTTTCCCAAATCAGAGCAGATATCATATTTTAACAACTATAAAAAGAGGATCGACAAAATGAAGAAGTTATAATTTTTTTTATACTAAATGTATACTTATTTATAACTAATAAAAAATTGCTTTAAGAATTTAATGGGGGAGGGGAATGTTTAAAAAAAGAAGAAAGCTNATAATGGGAGCACTTGCTGCAGTCATTTTCATAATCATCATTTTCATTATACTGCCTGCTAAGACGCATGCCCAGGAACGTATACCCATTCCCAGGATCGGAATTACTTTTGATGAGGCGAGAGAACCTCGAGATGTAGCCCTTTCCCTTGAAATCCTTTTCTTGCTCACAGTACTCACACTTGCCCCTGCAATTATTATCTCCGTAACTTCGTTTACAAGAATTGCCATTGTATTTTCCTTTATACGGAGGGCACTATCGACGCAGCAGGAGCCGCCGAACCAGGTTATGATGGGTCTTGCAATATTTCTTACAATTTTTATCATGGCCCCAACAATTATAGAGGTAAACAATGTTGCCGTAAAACCATACTTTGCAGATGAAATTAACGCTGTTGAAATGTATCAGAGAGGTATTGTTCCACTACGGGAGTTCATGTTCAGACAGACAAGAGAGAAAGATATTGCTCTTTTCTTGAAACTCGGAAATGTTGAACGGCCGAGAAATCAAAGCGAAGTGCCCACCTATGTTCTCATCCCTGCTTTTATGATCAGTGAACTAACAACTGCATTTAAGATCGGAATTCTGCTATTCATACCTTTTATTGTGATAGACTTGGTCGTTGCAAGTACATTAATGTCCATGGGGATCATATTCTTACCACCGGTGATGATTTCTCTACCATTTAAAATTATTCTCTTCATACTCGTTGATGGATGGCATCTGTTAACATATCAGATCGTGAATAGTTTTCGTTAAGAGGAGGGCAGCATGACAGTTGGATTTGTGGCAAACATTATCAGTCAGGCGGTTTTTCAAACGCTCATGATAGCTGCACCAATGCTTGGACTTGGATTGCTCGTTGGGCTCACAATCAGTGTTTTCCAGGCCACAACATCGATTCAGGAGATGACCCTGACCTTTGTACCGAAGATAGTGGTAGTGCTCGGATCGCTCGTCATATTCGGTTCATGGATCATCAACAGTATGATCAATTTTACCATGAGGATTTTTAGTTTTATACCCGATATGGTGCGCTAGGAGAGCNGATGGATTTTTTTGTAAGCAATTTTCAGATATTTTTGCTCGTATTCGCACGGATGATCGGAATATTTGCTACCGCACCACTGTTCTCAAGTGGAACCATTCCATTCAGAATCAGGGCGGTGATTTCTGTGTATATAGCAGTATGCATTTTTCCAATGATAGCCAGGACCTTTCCTGAGATTCCAGAAAATATGTTTGCCTATGCACTTTTGATCGGTTCAGAAGCGGTCATAGGAGTTCTCATCGGTTTTCTCCTTTCTGTTATTTTCTCTGCGTTTCAACTGGCAGCACGCTTTTTCAGTTTTCAAATGGCACTTGGTATTGCCGAGGTTATTGATCCCCTTTCAGAAGTCGGTATTACCCTCGTGGGACAGCTATGGACAATAATGGGATTGATGGTTTTTATTGCAATAAACGGCCCACACCTACTGGTAATGGCTGGTTTTGAAAGCTTTAAAACGGTGCAGGTTCTTAAATTGGCAGATGACAGCAGAACAGTAATGACCGCAGTGGTTGATGCATTCGGCGCAATGTTCATTGTTGCCTTAAAGCTTGCATTTCCAATACTCATAACGCTTTTTCTGCTTGCAGTTGTGCTTGGTCTGCTTGCAAAAGCAGCACCGCAAATGAATATCTTTATGGTTGGTTTCCCGGTTCAAATCGGAGTTGGGATGCTCATAATAATCGTGGTCACTGGTGCAATAGCATTTGGTATGAGCAGCGCACTTAACAGGGCTTTTGACAATGTAATAACATTTATTCGTGCATTTGCACGATAATGAAAGTGTATGCTGTAATTTTGTATAATGGTGAAAGGCAATGATCCTCTTAGAGAAGTTACACTCTTTTAACGCGCTCTATGGTGAGGAGCTCGAGCTATTTCAGTTTGATTTACAGCTCTTTGCTGCAGAGGATGAAGGCAGAACAGAAGAACCTACAGAATACAAAAAGAGAAAGGCCAGAGAAGAAGGAAAGGTCGTCAAAACTCAGGAACTTCCATCTGCCCTGGTGCTGCTTTTTGGTTTCTTTCTCATATTCATTTTTTCCAAAAGTATGTTCAAGAATATCGCCGGTATGACGGAGCATTATTTGACGCTCGTACCTGTTGTCATGGAATCAGGAGAGAATGTACTGTTTCTTCTGAAACCTATGCTGCCTGTTCTGATTAAAATTGCAGCACCCATACTGGGAGTCGCATTCCTCGCAGCATTTATTGGAAATGTGGTGCAGGTGGGATTACAGTTTTCAACGAAGCCGATTCAGCCTGATTTATCAAAGGTCAATCCAAATCCAGTGCGATTTTTTACAAAGATACTTTTCACACGACAGGCGGCTATGAACCTGGTAAAGTCAGTTTTTAAGATCGCTGCAATTTCTGCTGTTGCATTCTTGTTAATCAGAAAAGATGTGCACGTAATAATGCAAACGGTTGACATGGGTGTTATGCAGGCAATGTATCTCTGTTTCATGGCCGCCTTCAAGCTCGTCATGGTTATCGGCGGAATCCTTTTGATACTCTCTGTTCCCGACTACCTGTTTCAGCGTCACGAGCATATTGAATCTTTGAAAATGACAAGGCAGGAGCTCAAGGAAGAGAGGAAGCTTTTGGAAGGGGATCCTCTGCTGCGTGCACGAATGAGAGAAAAGCAGCGAGATTATGCGCGAAGAAGAATGATGCAGGAGGTCCCAAAGGCTGACGTGGTCATTACAAACCCCATTCATTATGCGGTGGCCCTGAGGTACGAAGCCTTGAGTATGAGCGCTCCAATCTGCATAGCAAAAGGACAGGACCTCGTTGCNGAAAGNATAAAAAAGATCGCCGATGATAGCGNNGTAACGATTATCGAGAATAAACCACTGGCNAGGGAGCTCTACAGAAGGGTTGATATAGGAGATGAAGTTCCTGAAGACCTTTTTACTGCAGTTGCAGAAGTGCTGGCATTTGTATANAAACTCAAGAGAAAAGAAGCGGTAATCGTGTAAAAATATTTTACCGATACTATCTATAATGAAGAATAGTATNCATTTTATCNTGAANGTGTTCTATAGATCTTTTTAGAAATCGNNTTTTCGTACTATAATTACAGTGGGAGGGGGATATGCCGGATGNTGTGAGGAGGAGAGCCTGGTGGCAGAGGACAGATCTCCTTATCGCGATCGGTGTTGTTGCAANTGTGCTCATGCTCATCNTTCCTATCCCCGCAATGCTTCTTGATTTTCTCATTGCGGTTAGTTTTTCGATAGGTCTTATTACACTTATCACTGTCATGTACATGGGAAGGGCGATTGANGTTTCTGTTTTTCCATCACTTCTCCTTGTAACCACAGTNTACAGGCTTGCAGTCAATGTTTCTTCTACCCGTCTCATCCTTTTGAAGGGACCTGCATTCCAGGGGAAAATCATCAGAGCGTTCGGTCAGTTTGTGGTCGGTGGAAACTACGTTGTGGGAATAATTATCTTTCTCATCATCATAGCNGTACAATTCATTGTGATTACAAAAGGNGCCACAAGGGTAGCGGAGGTTGCAGCGCGATTTACCCTTGATGCTATGCCTGGAAAACAGATGGCCATTGATGCCGATGTTGCTGCAGGGCTGATTACTGAAGAGGAAGCAATTAAAAAGAGGCTTGATATACAGCGTGAAGCCGATTTCTATGGGGCAATGGATGGTGCGAGTAAGTTTGTACAGGGAGACGTGAAGGTAGGTCTTCTCATAACCTTTATNAATATAATAGGCGGTTTAATAGTTGGTATGGTAATGCGCGGAGAGACCATCCAGAGCGCGGTAGCAACCTATGTAATGCTTACCATAGGCGATGGACTTGTAGCGCAGATTCCGGCACTCATGATGTCGACGGCAACAGGTATAATAGTAACCCGTGCGGTTTCACAGGAAGATCTAGGCACAGAGCTTACGTCGCAGCTACTCACGCAGCCGAGAATCCTGTTCATTGGGGCTGGTTTTCTCCTCTTCCTTGCAATTTTACCTGGTTTTCCAAAGATACCACTTATCTTTCTTGGAGGTATTCTCGGTGTCTTCGGATTTTACCTGCGGAGGGGTTTAAAAATGAAAGAGGAAGAAAAGCCGGCTCTGAAGAAGGAAAAGGAGGAAGTTATGAAGGGGCCTGAGAGCGTTCTTGGCTTGCTTCATATTGATCCCATAGCCCTAGAAATCGGGTACAACCTCATTCCCCTCGTTGATCCGGAGCAGGGAGGAGATCTTTTAGAGCGGGTAACTATGATCAGGAGACAGAGTGCCATCGAGCTCGGACTGATCTTTCCCCCTATCCGAATAAGAGACAATATGCGGCTTGACCCAAATACCTATTCAATAAAGATCAAAGGAGTTGAGGTGGGAAAGGGAACAATACGGATGGGTAAGTATCTTGCAATGAACCCCGGAAACATACAGGAAAAGATTGAAGGTGAAGAAACTGTGGAACCAGCATTCGGCCTGCCGGCGATCTGGATAGAGGAAGCAGCCAGAGAAAAAGCCGAAAGGCTCGGCTATACCGTTGTGGATGCGCCATCAGTAATTGCAACCCATCTTACGGAGGTCATAAAAACATATGCCAGTGAAGTTCTAGGGCGTCAGGATGTGCAGGCACTGTTGAACTCTTTGAGTGCAGATTACTCTGCTGTTGTGGATGAGGTTAAAAAATCAGGTGCCACTATCGGCGATATCCAGAAAGTGTTGAAGGGACTGCTCAGAGAGGGGGTTTCAATCCGAGATCTTGTCACAATAATGGAAACCATTGCAGATTATTTTCCGACTGTGAAGGACCATGACGAGCTTGTGGAGATCGTACGGCAGGCGCTTTCACGGCAGATATGCCAGCAGTACGCCGGTCCTGAGAAAAAGATACCGGTAATTACTGTTTCAAAGGAGGTTGAAGAAGAAATCAGGAATTCTATTGTGACGACTGAGAGGGGAAAGAGATTTGCAATGGAACCCGGAGAACAGAAAAAGCTGTTGAACAGGATAATGGAGGAGGTAAAAAAGATCAGAGGGAAAGGCTTAAAACCTGTATTCCTTACTTCACCTGAAATCCGGGCAATTTTCAGCAACATTGTCATTTCCATAGTACCAAATGCTGCAGTTTTGAGCAGTTTTGAAATCGTTACAGATGTACGTCTGGAAGCTGTAGGAAACGTTGCATTCTAAATAAGGCAGGTACGGTATGATTTACAAAACGTATAAAGCACCAACATATCGCGAAGCTGTTTTAAATGCCAAAATGGATTTGGGTAATAATGTATACATCATTGGAAGAAAAGAGTTAAAGGAAGGTGGGTTCCTGGGGCTTTTTGCAAAGAGCTTTACTGAAATAACTGTTGCAAAATCTGAAGAAAACGGAAATGGTACGGGGAATACGAGAGGAGAGTCACCGTTGAAGACAGTGGCTTCTCCCCAGCAGAAAGCAGCAGTGCAGTTAATGCAGTCAAAAAACGATGGGGAAGATGTAGTTCTCAAAGAGTTAAAAGATATCAAAACAAGATTGAATGAGCTCACTGATACAAAGGACCGTGATACAGGAAATCTGCATTTTGAAAAGCTTATACGCATTCTCAATGAAAATGATTTCTCAGGAGATTTTATCAGGCAACTCAGGGAGAAGTTTGAGAATGAGCTTTCGGTAAAGGAGGTGCACGACCCAAAAATACTAGAGGAAAAATTAAAGGGGTATCTGGGGGAATTTATTGATATATCAGGACCAATTGAAGTAGGAAAGGGCAGGCCGACCATTGTTGTGCTCGTCGGGCCTACAGGGGTAGGTAAGACAACCACCATTGCAAAGCTTGCAGCAACCTATGGTGTCATCGAAAAAAGGAAAGTGGAGCTCATCACCATTGATTCATACAGAATAGCAGCTATTGAGCATCTCGGTAAATATGCAGAGCTCATGCAACTGCCACTGATTGTAGTAAATTCGCGAGAAGAGTTTAAAAATGCTATAATAAATAGTAAGGCTGAGATAGTATTTGTTGATACCGCAGGGCGTTCACAAAAGAACAACCTGGGTATCGCTGAGATTAGGAGCATCCTGGATGGTGCGAGAACAAACCTGGATATACATCTTGTGATGAGTGCAACCACGAAGTACCGGGATGCACTTGACATAATGACACGATTCAATCAGCTCATGTACAACAAAGTAATTATATCAAAAATGGATGAGACGAATACTATAGGACCTCTTTTGAGTATTTTACAATCTGATAAAAAATTATCTTATTTTACGACTGGGCAGAGTGTGCCGGATGACATAGAGCTCGCGGATAAAGAGAAGCTCCTGTCAATGCTCACACTCGAAGAGCTACATGCAGGCTGAAGCTCTTTTATTATATATGGAGGAGAGTATGTTATACAGAACCGATGTGGTGCAGGGAGTCCAGAAAGACCAGGCTGAGAACTTACGATTGATTATGGCTGAAAAAAGTGGACAACCAGAGCAGTTCGGGCGAAGAACAAGAATCGTAACCATCTCAAGCGGCAAAGGTGGTGTTGGTAAAACTAACATTGCAATTAATCTTGCCATTGCATTTGCAGAAATAGGTAAAAAAGTGGTTGTTATGGATGCTGACCTTGGACTGGCAAATGTGAATGTCATACTCGGAATAATTCCAAAATTTAACTTGTACCACGTTATCAAGAAGCAGAAAACGATACGGGATATCATTGTGGACACGCAATACGGCATTCAGATAATTGCAGGTGCTTCAGGTTTTTCTCAGCTTGCAAATTTAAACGAAGAGGAAAGGGGGAATTTTGTCGAAGGGCTGAAAGATCTAGGCTATGCAGATATCATAATAATCGATACGGGCGCAGGGGTATCACAAAATGTGCTCTCATTTTTAAAGGCAGCTGATGATGCGATAATAATAACCACGCCTGAACCAACGGCAATAACCGATGCATATGGTATAATAAAAAGTATTTCAACTGAGATGAATGGTCCGAATATTAAGCTGGTGGTGAACAGGGTTAATTCGGTTATGGAGGGCAAAAAGGTCGCAGAGCGAGTGATAAATATCGCGGGTCAGTTTCTGAATATAAAGGTGAATAATCTTGGTTTTATATTCGAAGATAATGCAGTCCAGAAGGCCGTGATCAAGCAAGATCCCTTTATAAAGAGTGCACCTCACTCTAAAGCTTCACAGTCTATAAAACACATGATGAGTAGGCTTGCAAATATCGAGTATCATGATAATGGAGGATTCGGGAAGTTACTGAAGAATATGTTTGGTGGTCGATTTTAATAGAATTAATATAAATAATAATTTTTAATTCNATTGTATTTTTATTTTCGTCTCTATCATATTTGATTTTTTTGNTGAGTATATGATATAATATGAGATGAAAATTTAGTGTTTGATTTTTCCAGTAATAGGAATATTTTTTAAGTAGGATGGANAAACTTAAATTAATAAACGAAAATAAAATATCTGTCTATGTAATAGGAGGAGCCTTCTTTTTATCATTAATAGTCGGTTTGATTTCAGGTAACCCTGCAGGAATCGTGATTATGCGGGCCTTTTTATCGGCCTTACTTTTTGGTATTATTTTTCAGGGCGGATTATACATTATAAGAAGATACATACCTGAGCTTGCAAAACTACCTGAAACATCTTTGGAGTCTGAGGAGAAAATTGTCCCCGATGAATCTAAAAAAACTGCCGGTAGGATTATCGATTATGAGGTTGGAGAAAATGAAGAAANCCTTTCTTATGAAGGGATTACAGGTGAGACCACAGAGGAGGGAAGTNCGAGACCTCTGATAGNAGAAGGTGATGGAGAGATAGTTGGTAGTGGNGAAGATCTAGCCACCGGCGATGAGGAAGAGGCCGAAGAGACAGAAGACGTGAGTTTGAGCGATCTCCCATCTCTTGACAGTATACTGGAAGATGAGGAAGAGACCTCGCAGGAGGGAGTAACGGATGAACATGAGGTTGCTGCAGAACACCTTAGTTCGAACTACGGTGATTACATTAAGATAGGCGATGCACAGATTCCATATGAACCGAAAGCTCTAGCCAAGGCCGTGAAAAAGGTTATGAAAGAAGATGAATCGAGATGATACGCTTGTAAAGCAATTAACTCAGGATACAGGTTGTGATGAAGAACTCGCTTCTCTTCTTTTAAAATTTACAAGTGGGGATCAGGAAGGCGCGAAAAGGATACTGAAATCAGTTCCGAAGGACATTTACATTCTAAAGGTAAAGTTTATTACCGCGGTATCAGGTTATTACGGTACACTTTTTATCTGTTATGATGAAAAGGAAGGCATAATAAAGCGCTATATCGCTATTGTGACAGATGATCAAGAAATCGGGAAGATTGATATAGCAAAAGGCTGGAGAGAGTTCGAGGAGGAGTTATACTATTTTCTAAGGAATAAGGTTATAGATGCGGATAGAGTTGAGCAGCTCGATAAGCTGTTTAATTCAAAAGAGTTCGTTACAAAGATCGCAAATATCTTTCAAGCGGGGAAAACTGTAAAGAACGATAAAATACATAACTTTATTAACGGTGAATTGTTTAATGTTTTCACAGATACAAATATCGCGGTGAAGTTTGATGTTGAGCTCACTGATGCCTTTGAGCTCAATAAAGGTCAGGTCAGTGGAGTTGAGGAAGCAGAGGAAGTCGCAGAAATAGAAGACGTGGGTATGAATGAAGCCCAGAGGGAAAAAAATCGAGCAGGTTTGGTAAAAGATCAATCACTTATTGTTTTAAAGGTGGAGCCGGTCTTATCCCCAGTAAAGGGCACAGAGATCAAATCTCTTGAGTTTGGCGATGAGGTAAAGGTACGAATAACGGATGAAAGAGATATTGCGGAATATCTTGCAGAACTTTTAGGGGGTAAATCTCAGGATGTTCGAGTGCCCGTTTCTACGAAAATTGTGGAAATACAGGAACTTGACGATGAATATGTGGGAGTTCTCACCCAGTTCGGTCCTGGAATTATGGGAATGTTCAGAGTGCTTTCCGATGTGAAGGTTGTTACTGCGGGTGAAATAGAAGAACCCGGGACACAATCTCCTTATAAAATAAGAGAGATAAACCCCGTTATTGTTATTGGTGGAATCGTTCTTGGTGTTATTTTGTTTATTCTTTTGATGGTTCTATCGAAGTGAAACTCTTTATTGGAGTGTGAAAGTGTTTGAGGGCAAGAGTGAAGAGGAACTCTGGAAGTTATATAAGAAGACAAAAGACCCGAAGGTGAGGGAGCACTTTGTGAATCAGTATGCTCCTCTGGTGAAATATGTAGCTGGAAAAATAGCAATCGGTATGCCTCAGAATGTCGACTTTGATGATCTTGTGGGGTACGGAGTATTTGGGTTACTGGATGCTATAGAGAAGTTCGATCCCAATAAAGATATAAAGTTTAAGACCTATGCGGTTACTCGAATTCGAGGTGCAATTTACGACGAATTGCGGTCTATTGATTGGGTTCCAAGGTCGGTCAGGCAGAAGGCAAAGGAGCTCGAAAGAGTCATAGGGAAGCTGGAGAACCGCCTCGGTAGATCTGCAACAGACGAGGAAATTGCAAACGAGCTTGGCATTACTGTAAAGGAATTGCATACCCTTATACTGAAGATATCGGGGGCATCCATTCTATCCCTCAGTGATGTATGGTTTGTTGGTGATGAAAGTGATCGGGTCTCGGTCATGGAGACTATAGAGAGTCCAAAGAGTTTGAATCCCGATGTAATAGTGGAAAGAGAAGAGATAAAAAATATTATAGTAAAAGCAATCAGTGAGCTTCCGGATAAAGAGAAAAAGGTACTTATCCTTTACTATTATGAGGACTTGACCCTAAAAGAGATTGGGGAAGTCTTACAGGTAACAGAGTCAAGAATTTCTCAACTGCACACAAAAGCAATAATGAGGCTTCGTAGTAAGCTCATGAATATCAAGAAAAGCATGGTGATATAAATGACGTCATTTGATAAACTCAGAGAGGCTCTTCAGGATTTGAGTTTTGAAACTGAAGAGAAAAAGTCACGCAACTCTGTTGAAGTTGAAGCATTCTCAATAGAGGATGGTTTGCAAAAGGCCAGTGATTTGCTAGGGGTAAATATTGCTGATCTCGAATATGAGATCATTGAACAAGGAAAGCGATCATTATTCAAAAAGAGCCCCTATAAGTTATTGATTTCAATTACTCCAGAAAAGATACTACCTGAAAGCTTTGAAATTCTGAGTAAGACTCCAGCAGCAAAGACTGAAACTCTGAAGCAAGATGTAGATGGTAAGTTTAGGGTGAGAATCACCAGAATCGGCGTAATGGTAAAAGTCACGCCACCAAGGGGAAAGGGGCAGCGTGTCCGAGTCGAGGAGGTTCTTGCTACTTTGAGAGAAAGAGGAGTTACCAACTTCGATAAATCGAAAATTGCGGCTATCGTACGTAACACGAGCGGTGAATACACAAAGATCGGTGATTACGCACCGGATGAGAGGTTCGACGGCAGGGTAATCATCGAGGTTTCTGAAGATGAGATGAAGGCTTTTATGACACTTATTCCCCCAAAACCAAGGGGACGAGATATTGATATTGACGATGTGATGGATGCGTTAAATGATAAAGGAGTAACTATAGGAATAAAAGAGGATGTGATTAAGAAAACGCTGGAAGATGAGGTATACAACATACTTACTCCCGTTGCAGAGGGAATAAAACCTGAAAATGGGCAGGACGCAAAGATAGTGTATAATTTCAGGATAGAAAAAAAGGTTCAACTGGAGGAAGATGAAAAAGGTCAGGTAAACTTCAAAGATTTAGATCTGGTAGAGAACGTAGTCGCCGGACAGCTTCTTGCCACCAAAGTTGCAGCAACTGAGGGAAAACCGGGGAGAACAATCACAAACACGCTTCTGGAAGCAAAGCCGGGAAAGGATGTTGATTTAACACCCGGAAAGAACACCGAACTCTCTCCCGATGGCCAGAATCTAATCTCTACTATCAACGGTCAGGTGATCTTCGCCAACGATAGGGTGAGTGTTGAGCCAATTTATGAGATCAAGGGCGATGTTGACATGCATACGGGGAATATTCTGTTTCTTGGCACCGTTATTGTAAAGGGAAACGTTGAGGACGGGTTCTCCATAAAGGCAGCGGGTGATATTGAGATAAGGGGAAGTGTGGGAAAAAGCCTTCTGGATGCAGAAGGCGACATTAATATCAAACACGGTGTAATGGGTAAACTTGGGGGTACGATAAAGGCAGGCGGCTCGATCTGGGCTAAATTTCTGGAACAGGTAAATGTGATTGCCGACAAGAACATTTTTGTTCAGGACGGCATAATGCACTGTCAGGT
>JGI24422J19971_10001788_pt1 | contig 13219 bp, 16 predicted proteins | sample DeeMarSWOR152_54_FD_19971 | JGI IMG/M metagenome (IMG submission 19971) | reverse complement strand
CTGAAGAAGATGTGCAACGATGGCCTATTCAGAACAGACCTTTATTACCGAATAAGCATGTTTCCAATCGAAATTCCCCCTCTGCGGGAGAGAAAAGAGGATATCCCGATCCTTGTCAATGTCTTTTTAGGAAGGCTGAACAAATTTTACTCCAAAGAAATTCACGACATTCATCCAAAGGTCCTGGAGGTTTTTAATCGATACTCGTGGCCCGGCAACATACGAGAACTGGAAAACCTCATCGAGCGCGCTTACATTCTCGAATCTTCTCACGTGCTTTCACCTGAAGTTTTTCCCTTCGAACTGTTCATGTACAAAGATACTAGGACACGAGCCCCCATTGAAACCTCCCTTACCCTGCCAGGGTTGAAACGCCGGGCCGTTGAGAACCTTGAAAGGCACTTCTTAAACGAACTCTTGGCGAAAAACGAAGGGCGAATCCAGAAAACCGCGGAGGCCGCTGGGATTAGTGTCCGCCAATTACACAAGTTATTGACTAAATACGGGATTAAAAAAGAAGAGTTTAAACGGCGCCAATAACGGAACCAGATCGGAATGATGATTCCGGAAATGCTTCCAAATCGGAATGAAAGTTCCGATATCCAAAACTCCCTTATTTCCAGATTATTTAGGCCAACCCAAAAGTTCTCCAAATATCTAGACTACCTGTCATTCCACAAATATCGGAATCTTGAATTCCGATTTCTATTCTGCCGTAAATAAAAACCATGGAAAATCAATAGATTACGGTCTTGGCATAACTGTTGCTGCTATTCAGTATAAATACAGATAGCTCTTCAATGAGGGTGAGATGGCACCGAAAACTGAACGTCAATCATAAAGGGAAAGAGAGACAGGAGGTCATCTCTCCGGCTACTTAGAAACGTTCAGGCCTTTGGAATAGGTTATTTCCCACACAGAAAGGAGGTGTGCAAGATGAAAAAGAAAAAAGTCTGATTATGGCTGCCGTCGGGTAGCCTCAGTCCATTGGGAATGAAATCAACCAATCAATAGATAAGAGCCTCTGGATTCCAGCTCTCTCGTGCTGGAGAAGGAGGCTCAACAGAAAAGGGAGGAATGAAAGATGAAACGGAACAAAAGGATTTTGGCCATAGGAATTTGTGCCTTGTTGTTTGTCGCCATGGTGTCCGCCACGGCTTTGCTTGCGGCTGAAGTAACCATTACGGGAACAATCTCCGAGGAAGGAATAGTCGCTGACGACGGTCAGGTCTATGCGGTGGTTAAAAATGACAAGGGCGATGAGTTAATGGACCATGTTAACAAGAAAGTACGGGCGACTGGCACCGTTGAAGAGCGCGAGGGTAAAAAGGTTATCACCGTGACGAGTTTTGAAGTAACTGAATAGCCTTCACGGACAATGCTGAATGCAGGAGGTAGCCAACTATGAAAAGAGTTTTAGCCTCGGTGCTCTGTCTATGCCTCCTTGTCGGGTTTACCATTGCCGCAGGGTGCCAGAAGGCTGAGGAGAAGAAGGTAGCTCAGGCTCCCGCTGCAATACCAGCCCCGGCACCAGAGGAGAAGAAGGCTGAAGGAGGGAAGCCAACAGAGGTTGGCGAAGCTACCATCACCGGAACCGTCAATGATCAAGGGGATATAGTGGCTGCCGATGGTAAGGAGTATGTTGTTGCTAGTGAGGATATGCGGAAGGAGCTCATGGCAAAGGTCGGTAAGAAAGTGAAGGCGACTGGTACCGTTGAGGAGCGCGAGGGGAAGACGCTAATCAAAGTAACTTCGTATGAAGTGATTGAGGAATAAGGTCAAGTCACCGTACTCTCGGGGGCCCTTTCCAGGCCCCCTTTTATTTCCCCTATACCCCAAAAAACCAATAAGAGAATCAACTCCAAGGGCCGTGGAATCCGATTCTACCGGCGATTCTCCTGCTGCAGTGCACTGTTTTCTGTTTTTGCCTCGGGCTTGATAGCTGTTCCACCAATTGTCTTTAATTTCCCGCCCGATGAGTCCTTTACCCGGTCCTCGAGGTCTGCCTGAGTTCTTCTTCAGACTGACAATTAGATCCCCATTCTGTGCAGATATAAAATTATGCCAGACCGGCAAGTGAACCTCGCGCTAGGTTTCTTGTCAAGAATTTCTATCCCTTTTCAACCCACCATTTTTCAGACCTCCACACGTAATTCACAAGAAAGTCCAGCAAATTTTGATTGATTTAACGCATTAACCTGCTATTAATGTCCACAAGGGTGAATTTTCACACGGCATCATCTGAAGATGCCAGCTTTCCTTGCTTCTGGGTCATACTGGAAGTTTATTGGCGGGTTCCCATAGTCGAAAAGGAAATGATGTCATTATGTGACTCACTGCGCCATATGCATCGCATACATAATAGCCGCTTTGGGAGGCCAAAATCGGAACACGACTACGGATGGAACAGGACAGTCGGGGAGAAAATAGTATCGTAGGGCTTATAAGGAAGTCCGCACAATGGGACTTCTTGTTCAAGGCGTTGTTGAATGCGGTCTTACTTACACTCATACCCATATTCCTGACAACCAACTATGGCCTTGCGTTTCCAGATGATTATTCAGCTTTGGTGGACCTGATTGAACTCGAGGATAAGGAAAAACCCCTGTACGTTTTTAATGACTTTGAAAGGGAATTTGACGACGATAGCCATCGGGCGAATCTCGATTACTTCAACCAACATCCAGAGCTGATAAGGAGAATTAAAAAGGAGCTTGGAGGCAGGGAGATTAGGTGGAGATTAGATAGCCTTATGCATAGGTTACTCTTTGTTCCAGAAACCAGGAGAGAGTATGCGGCTCTGTTTGAGAACTACTGCAAGCACGTAATCGGTTATGTACTGGATAAGACGAACCTGAAGAATCCCTATAGGAAGGTACAAACCCTGAATAAGGAAAAACCCAAAGTCGCTGATAATGGTATAGCGGTTTTTCTGGTCCATAACCTGGCGAAAGAATTTATGGCCAAGTATATCTTTTTCAACAAAAGACGCAGGAAAGTGAAGATTGATTTACGGGGCACAGAATTTTTGGGCATAGTGGGTTCTTACACCACCACCGTAAATCTCGGGGGTGACGGAAGGCTTGAATTTAAAAGGGACAACTACACCATATGGCAGAATAGTGCGAGAAATCCCTATACCGTTCTTACGGTTCCCGTTGAGGAGACCTTGCATATCGGATTGCGAGAACACACCGAGAGAGCGATTCGGAAACGGGTCGAGCTAAGTTCCGTGAAAGACCTGGAAGGGATGGAGAATATTGTGGAAGATTCCATGGCGACAGAAGAGGCGATCGCAGGTGGGGTGGTCCATGCGCTGCTGCCCGATTTTGTTAAAAGATATGTACCCAACTTGCCGTACTCCTTGATTGAAGAAGATATGAAGTCAAGGGGTGAACTGAAACAATACAGGCATCTAAAGAAAGGCATTCAGGTTGTCGAAAGTATAGGCTATGAAAATGCCCTCAAGATGTATTCGAATGACCCGATAGAATTCATGAATTTGTTGAAGTAATCCATAGCACGCCATCACTCATGAGGAACCTCGGCGCGATGGAAAATCCACAGGAAAAATCGAGGATGAGCCCATCCCCGCACGTCTGTGGGTTCAGTGCGAAGTATTGACGCGGAGGTTGATTGTCCTGGATCGACTGCTTATTTTTTGAATCCTTCTATCAGGCGGCCTGTAATCAAACTCTTTCTTTATTTAAACATTGAACTGGGTCAATCCTTCAGTAGTCAATTGAACTAGTGCCTTCCTAGTATGTCAGGCGCTTTTATTGCTTTGAACGAATTTCTCTGTCCGTGCCGGCTTCTCTTTGCCAGACACATATCTCGAACTTCCGGGATGAGCGATAACTAACTGAAACAGATAGATTGGGCGACTCTGGCCCTATGTAAGATTTCAAACACTAATCGATACCTCTCGGTCAGCTTTTCATGTAAGATTCCATTTCTTATCAAACTGAAAGTCGAGGCTACTGCTGACTCTGCCCGAATAACGAGGTTTAAGAGGTACTGGGAGGCGGAATCGAACCGCCAACACGGGGATTTTCAGTCTAATCAGCCACGGGCCAAAGAAAAAAGTGATAATTCAAGACCTGACCCTATCCACTAGGGATAATGAAACACTGGGATTTGGATTTGGAGGATTTAATCTCTGACCTATGGGATTAAGTACCTCTCAAAATTGAGAAAACCAAAATGTTAAAATTATCGCCATTTGAAGTTAGGGGGGAATAATATGCAAAGAAGAATTGGATTTATTGGTCTCGGAGCAATGGGAAAGCCTATGGCAACAAACTTAATCAAAAAGGGGCTCCCACTAACAGTTTTCGATATAAGGCAAGAACCAGTAGACGAATTGGTAAAATTGGGAGCGAAAGGAGCAAAATCATCCACAGAGACGGCGACTTCTTCAGATGTAATCATTACAATGCTTCCTTCTTCGCCCAATGTTGAGGCTGTAATTTTAGGAAAAGATGGCGTAATTCAAGGAGTTTCTAAGGGTTCGATTGTGATGGATATGAGTACAATAGCCCCTTCTACAACCAAGAAGGTTGGTGATGAGCTAATAAAAAGAAGCGTGGAGATGCTTGATGCTCCTGTGGCAAGAGGGGTGAAGGCAGCAGTGGAGGGCACACTTGCGATCTTTGTGGGAGGGAAAAAGGAAATTTTTGAAGAGTGTAAGGACATTTTAGAAGTGATGGGGACGGATATAAATCATGTGGGGGAACTTGGTTGTGGGGAGATGGTGAAGCTAGTAAATAACCTTATCTTATCCGTTTCCATTACCGCGATTGCGGAAGGCATGGTTTTAGCGGTGAAAGCTGGCGTTGAACCTGATGTTCTATTTGAAGTTTTGGGCAAGGGGTCTGCAGACAGTTTTGCTTTACAGAACCACTTCAGAAATTTCGTGATGAAAGGAGATTTTCGGGAGGGAATTTTTCCAGTTGAATATATCCTTAAGGATCTAGGATTGGTCTTGGAGACGGGAAAAGAATTACAGATGCCTTTATTTCTTGCCTCTTTGGCAAATCAATTATATGAATTTGCCAAGGCTTCTGGAAAGGGCAAAAATTATTATCCTGTTGTAGTTACAATCTTCGAAGAGCTAACAGGGGTGAAGGTCAGAAGCAAAAAGAAAGTTAGTCAATAGGGCAAGGAGTGCTGATGAGCGCGAGGGGGATAACTGCTGCGTTTTTTCCCGGAAAGGGGTTCACCATGATCCCCGCCCCCGAGGATGCCAATGGAAACCAATCCAAGTCCAATGACTATGAAGAGGGAAGATGGCCTCCTCCTTAAACCTGTTGGCCCCTTCACCATATTCCACTCCGATGTTCGTCGAACCCCTGATCTCTCTGGAGGCGCTGCCTAGGGGGATTGAGATAGGGATCCGTCTTCTCCCTCTTCTTGCCTCTGCCTTGAGCAGCTGCTGTAGCCGTCAGGTAAACTATTACCAACAAACCAATGATCGCGATACAAGTCTTGTTAAGTTTCATAGCCATTTTTTCATTTTTTTCCTCTTTCTTTAACGGAACGAAGCCGAGTCACCCTTTCACTCCTTATAATCCCACTATTTCTTGCCAGCCAACCGACTATCTGCCGGTACATCCATATCTCTCTATCCCACCCTCACGGATGGTTTGGCTTTGTCGTTCCCATTATAGTGGAAGGCAGCTCATGTCAATAAGAAGAAGGGAAAGAATACTTCTATGAGGCTGCTTGTTGTCAAGCTCGTTTTTTCGCTTAATACATGGGTTACTCCTTCAGTCGTCAATCGAGCTAGTGGCTTCCTTGAACGTGAGGCGTGTATTTGCCTCGAACGAACATCTATCCGTGCTGGCGTCTTTTTGCCAGACACCCAATGTTGTATTCGCCGATTAGGGAGGAGCTCGGTCTGAGTGCGCCAGAGATTGCGCGTCACTTTGGGGTGGCAACTTCAAGCATCACAAGGGCAACTGAGAAGATGGTGTAGGGCACGGGGTGAAAGAGAAGGCAACGTGGGTAACAACGTCCCTAACCTATCCCTAACCTATTTGCTAAATCAGGATAAACTCCTCCAACCAAAGCCGATTGACAGTTTAAGAATCAGGGTGTATAAGTCTCAATCGGATAATCCGAGCTCAGGCCGAGGGCGTGCCGCCGAATGGGTGAAGCTTTCCGGAGGGATGATCTTGAATTTCAGTCTCTGTCATAAGATTGTCGAAAACATTTCCCGCGTGATGGTGGGCAAACAACAATCTGTTGAGCTCCTTCTGGTCGCTCTCCTTTCAGATGGTCATGTTCTGATTGAGGACATTCCAGGATTGGGAAAAACACTGTTAGCCAAATCCCTTGCTAAGAGTATTGGCGGATCTTTTAGGAGGGTTCAATTCACGCCAGATTTATTGCCCGCCGATATCACGGGTTTTAACGTTTACAATCAGCAAAAGGGGCATTTTACTTTCCAGTCTGGACCGGTGATGACAAATATTCTCCTGGCTGATGAGATCAACCGCACGATTCCCCGCACTCAATCCAGTCTTTTAGAAAGTATGGAAGAACGTCAAGTCACCGTAGACGGTAAGACCTATCCCCTGCCCTATCCTTTTTTTGTCATGGCGACTCAGAATCCCATTGAACTGGAAGGGACATTCCCTCTACCTGAAGCACAGCTGGACCGTTTCCTTCTTAAAATACGTTTAGGGTATCCTGAGAAAGACGAAGAGATCGCAATCATGGAACGCTTCCAGGAAAAAGATCCTTTGATTGAGTTGGAGGCTGTAGCACATCCCGAAGAGCTTGTTCAGCTGCAGCATGCCCGAAAAAGAATTCATGTTTCTCATCCTATCGAGGAATACATCACAGACATCGTGAGAGCCACCCGCAGTCACCCCTCCTTACGTCTCGGGGCCAGTCCACGAGGCTCTCTCGGCTTAATGCGTGCTGGCCAGGCGCTNGCAGCACTTCGAGAGCGGGAATACGTGCTCCCTGATGATATCAAATCGTTAGTGCTCNCTGTTCTTGCTCACCGGCTCATTGTTAAGGAAGAAGAACGCCTGCGGGGAGAAACTCCAGAGCAATTCTTGGAAGAGATCATCCATCAGATACCGGTACCTGTTCCTACCGAATAAGGAGATGAGGGTGGAAGGGCAGGATCGCGGTGTGCCAACGATTCTTGTTATCCCGCTGATGCAGTTTTTTGTGGGAGTGCTGCTTTTTATAGCCTTGTTACATGGCCAGAGGGATCTCATCGTTTTGTCTCTCCTTGTCTTAGGGTTGGTTTTCGGCGCAAAACTGTGGACCAGGATAAGCCTTTCCGGAATAAAATCTCATTCAGCTGTTGACAAAAGGAAGGTCTTTCCTGATGAAACGCTCATTCTAAGAATAGACGCAGAAAATGAAAAATTCCTTCCAGTCTGGCTCCAGATGCAAGTCCCTATCAGCGGTCCCATCTATCCTTCCTCTGGCGAAAAGACATTAATAAAGGAAGATAGCCTCTGGTGGTACCAAAGGACATATTTCGAGTGGGAGTTAACGGCCCGGCGGAGGGGGGTTCATCACATAGGGCCACCCCATATCTTGGCAGGTGACTTTTTCGCTTTCTTCTCCAGGGAGAAGAAGGAGCAAGAGCTTCACCAGATCATTGTCTATCCAAGAATTGTCCCGCTGAAATCCTTTCCTTTGCCCAGGCGGGATTTCTTTGGTGTTCCCGGTGCTAAGAGTCCAGTGCAAGACCCAATCTACATCCTCGGGACCAGAGATTATCAACCTGGGCAGCCAGCCAAATATATCCACTGGAAAGCGAGCGCACGCCACCATCGATTGCAGGAGAAGATTTTTGAGCCCACGGAACAGGAAAAAGTTCTGCTCGTTGTTGATGTAAATCAATTCGCTAGTCTTAAGGCGGAGGAAGAATTCGAAAACACCCTTGAGGTAGTGGCATCTCTGGCTGTGCGAATGGACAAATGGGGTTACGCTTTAGGATTGGTGACGAACGGTGCCTTGGTTGGAGGAGGTCCAGCCATTGTTCCTATTGCAAGAAATCGTCAACAGTTGCCTGCCATTCTGGAGGTTCTGGCAAGGCTTCAAATGGAATCCAAGGGGGATCTCATTGACACGCTGCGCCGTGGGTTAGAGGTCCATTGGGGCATGAGCTGCGTTCACTTTTCGTACGAAGAGGATGGGACCCACGCCGCTGCAGAGCAATACTTTAAGCACCGCAAAACACCTGTGATGTTCTTTGTGTGCCAGCCTCGGTTTACCTCGAGAAAGGATCGCTCCAAGGTTTGGCATAGGATTCATTCCGTCGATGATATCCGTATTAAGGAAAGTGGGAGGGCATGAAAACGGGAAAAGGGGCTCTTTTATTCTTTGTCATTGCGGGTATGGAACTGAGCTGGCTTTACGCTTGGGCTGCCTTTCTCACCACTTCAATTCTCAATTGGTCCTTTCCTTTTCCGGAGGCGATCGCTACCTTTGCATTGGCGGCAGCGATCACTCTTCTTTCCCAGGGAAGGGGATGGCGGATTATTTATATAGGAGGCATTCAGGTATTCGGTTTTATACTTGCCGCCTTAAGGGTGGTTTATGTCTTTCACCCTTGGTCACACTCCATTTTAAGCCAGGTCTGGCTCATAGAATTCTTCAACACACCGAGAGGCCCTTTGGAATGGCTTCACCTTATTCTCGTCCTCTTCTTGACCTTTATGTTTTGGGTTGGAGGCGTGACCTTTGCCAGGAGGCCAACGGCTTACTCCACCCTTTGTGCCCGTTTCGATCTGGGTATGGCAGCCTTCGCTCTTCTTTTTCTTACGAAATTTCTCGTGCTTTACAAGGGAGGGATCACGATAGAGGATCCTTTATCGCAACTTTTGTTCTTTCCGTTTTTCCTATTCAGTCTTTTGGGTATCGGCTTAGTCCGGAGTCGAACGACATCTCCAAGGGAATTTCTTCCCGGCTATCAAGCTCTTGGGGTGATCCTGAGTTTTACTGTGGTTGTTGTTCTGTTTGGCACAGGTCTGGTTTTGTTTTTCTTGCCTTACTTAACCTCGGCTGCCGAGACGGGGTACGCCATACTCAAAACCGCAGCCAGGCCATTAGGGCCTGTTTTAGTCAGTATTTTACGTTTCATACTCATGCGTGGGGCCGTCCGGCCAGAACCTTCCTCCGGTCAAACCGAGGGAGGCGCCGGAGAATTAATCACTCCGGCTGAAAGTAGCTGGTGGATGGAGGTTTTGGAAAAACTCTTGGCCTGGGTGCTCGGTGGCATAGTGGGACTCACCGTTCTCATTATTTCTTGTGCGGCACTATTCTTCTTATTCCGATGGCTTCTTTCAAGAGCCCCTGTCAGCCAGAGAAGACAAACCACGTGGTACCTGATTTCGTTGTGGCTGGAAAGATTACGAATACTTCTGGTTTTCTGCTGGACATGGATAATCCGCAGAGGCAAGGGTTACAACCGCGCAGCCCAACACTATACGGCCCTTCGAATTTGGGGACGCCACAGTGGCCTCCCCCATTTTCTAACCGAAACCCCTATAGAGTACGGCTTACGCCTAACGAATCGATTCCCTTCTCTGAAAAAAGAGATCGAGTCGATCATCGAAGCATTCAATCAGGAGGTCTATGCAGAAACGACTCTTGGTGAAAAGCAATTATCCCGAGTTCGGTTTGCATTGCGCAGAATGCGAAGCCCGCTCCATTGGCCATCGCGGTTCAAGAACTGGTTTCTTCGGCCCCACCTTTCCGAAACCATATAATACCGCTATTGATTGCTCGATAGAGTTGAACACCGTGGTTCTTTGAGCGGCGGGAGTTGAAACGATACGGTATGATACCTGCGTCAGAAAAGCCTAAAGGATTTCTCAGGAACACAAAGCCAACAAGGAATTGTAGGTTCTATTGCTGGACCAATTTCTCAATTTTCCGTTCGAATTGACGGATCTGTCTCTGAATGGCCTGACCTCGAGGACTGTTCATCCCGACCCGTGCCATCTGCTCTTCCAGAATATCCAGTCTCCTCCTATAGCTTTCGATAGCGGCAGCTCTGCGCTCCTCTGGAGTTTTTGGTCGAGCAAATGGCCGGAAAGCCTGCCTGGCTCTACTGCGTTGCTTCGAAAGGACAAACACACCTGCCGGGACCTCCCCTCGCTTTTTTTCAGGAGAGGGGGAGTAGATCAATGCATAGTTCATACCCCTAAGGATTCGACGCAGACCCTGTTGGAGCGGCAAATCATTGAAATCAGTAGTAATTGCCTTCTCAAAATCTTTCAGATACCAAACCGATATACCCGTCTCTTCTGCCACGGCCGTCAGTACATGTTTGAGGTTCACATTCTCCACGGACAAGGTCAAGAGGCCTCGATTGTACTCTACATGTAATTCCCGCCCTTGGTCTTGTCCGAGAACCGGGGAAGGGGAAAGCAGGAACATAATGCCAATAAGGAGTACATCCCGCCCTGCCATGACCTACCCTCTTTCAGAGCCCCATTTGAATTGTAAAAGCCCATTGAGCATTCGGATGTCAGCATATATTTTGCCGAACACGGTGGATTCTCACATTTTATATTTGAAAAAATCCGGGTTTAAATTCTGAAGCCATGTCTTATAGGGATCCTCATCTCCTGATTTCATTTTGATTACATGTCCCACCGATAGAAGCCTTTCTGACACATAAATCGGAACCCTCTGGCAAATCGCAAGGGCGATAGCATCGCTTGGCCGACAATCCAATTCAATTTCCCTCCCTTGAGCTTTGATGTGGATAACGGCGGAGTAAACCCCTTGTTTGCGACCCTTAATCGCCACTCGATTTAGCCGTGCGCCCCCTCTTGTGAAGATTTGCTCGATCACCGCTCACCTTCGCCTTTTACGGTCAAAGCCCACCGTGTGCCGCTTTCCGATTCCTTGATGGGTTGCACTAACCCTTGGGACTTGAGAGACTTCAACCGTTCCAAAATATCCTCCTGGGTCATATGCTCAACCGATTTATCCGATTCGCCAAGCTCATACCAGAGCTGCAGCAAGTCGAGATCTTCATACAGGGAGAGGACCCGTAATATGGTTCGATCGATGGGATCTAAAGGGTTACGTCCCTCCATGGATGCACCTCCCTCTATGGGATCTATTCGGGTTCAGGAGCTATCCNCATCCCTTTCGAGCTCCAGAAAGAGATTTCCCGACGNTGGAAACTCGCCACCNTTACGGTCGAGGGTATCGAGGATGCTCTCGGCAACGATCATCCTGTTAACCTTTGTATCCCGCGGCCTTACCTTCCACGAGATCTCACCGCCGATCTTCGTATTGATCCAGCCCTCAAACTGTTCCCAGGTTCCTGAAAGAAAGTTCTTGTCGGCCATCTTCACTACCTCAGCTGTTCTGCAGAGAGACCNATCTCTTTGTTGAGTCCTTTTGGGATTGTTTTCCTTTCCCCCGGCTTGCCATCTTTGGTTTTGCGATTCAAAACGATCTCAGGGGGTTTCGCTCAAGAGGCGGACCACTGCCGATTCAGGATCGGAGGAAGACAATACTCTCTTGAGCCAACGATTCGCCTTCTTCTCGTGTTCGGAATTGAAGAAACGTTCTCTCGTACCCTCCTGAAGCTCTCGTTTTCTTCGGGCGATTTCTATTTCGATCAAAGGGCGCACCATTCGCCACCCAAACCTCTCGGCAATAGCTTGCGAGTCGTGAATGTTTTCGATCCTCTCTTCTTCCCAGCGACTGCGGACACTTTCCGGGATCATATCCAACCCCCTGACGACCGGGTTCTCCGAGAAACCTAGCTTCCAAAAAGCTCGAAGCCAGTTCTCCCCTTCTTAGGAAGAGAAGAACTCATTGGACGTTCGTGAGGCCTTGTTTTTTCTATTCTTGTGACCCCGAATATCCGAACCCACCCCATCAAGCCCGGGAGCGATCCTGTGTGCGCGATCTCTATCAATCCATGGGGTCACCCTATGACCCGAACTGCCGGACTTACAAGATCTCCAAGAGCTGAATATCGAAGACCAGATCATTTCGTGCCAGCGGATGGTTCGCATCCAATGTGACCTTCGATTCGGTAACACCCGTGACCAGCACCTCCGTTATACCTCCATCCGTTTTTTCGAGCCGTAACCGCTTACCGATCTTCGGATCCATCCCCCTGGAATCCTCCCCCGATCAATTTCCACTACCAGTTCTTCTCGGTATGGGCCGAAGGCTTGATCAGCTGGAACCTTTTCGGTCCTTGAGTCACCAGGGCTCATACCCACAACCGCCTGCTCGAAACCAGGGATCACCGTCCCTTGACCTATGGTGAACTCTAAGGGCTCGCGGCTTCCCGAGGAATCGAAGACCGTCCCGTCCTCCAATTTGCCGGTGTAGTGAACCTTGACGGCATCACCATTTTTTGCCTCTGCCATTTCTCCACCCCCTCTTTTCCGTAGGTAAGCGTCCGTGAATATGGTTTTCCGGGGAAAACATCGAACGAGATGCCACCTGTGTTTCTGGTTTCCCAGCAGTGTGCACATTATCCTGAGTCGTTGGTCTCTAAAAGACTATGAATTTACGGTCTGAAGCCCCCTGGTTTTATCTCGTCTTCCCTTCCAATAAAAAAGCCGGGGAACCCTTTCGGTTCACAAACCCGGCTATCTTCAAACCCCACAGATTTTTATGGCTTTTTGACTACTGCGGTTCTACCAACCCGCTTCCGACCCTCGCCAAATCACGCAGCGCCACTTGAGAATACCCAATGAGATTCAAAGGCCCGTGGCTTCCGGTCCCCACCCTCACGAGTGGTTTGGATTTGTTGAATTTTTTTCCACTTTATCAAACCATATAGCTCTTGTCAAGGAAAAAAGCAAAAAAGATATTCTATAGAATAAACCAGAATCAGAGGACATCTGATAAGCTAAGGAGTGACAGAGTCCTTCTATGACGCCGCCTGTTTTCGGTGATCGTTTTGAACCCATGGGGAAAGAATACTAACTAGTGTCCGTCCGGAAACTCTAATTGATTGATTTAATTGAACATTTGGTCATTTTTTTGTTGTATTTTCATGCTGTTCGGTGTATCATCTTCACAGTAAGGTATTGAAATAGTTGGATAAATCTCTATTCTGTGGGGATGAAGATGCGTGAAAAACGGATTTCTCAACTGAGCCTTTTCCACACCATGCCGCGCAACGAGGTTGCCAGGGAACTGGAGGCCATCTCGAGAGTTCTCGATGACAATCCAGGCATCTATGAGCTTATTTACC
>JGI24422J19971_10001784_pt1 | contig 13228 bp, 14 predicted proteins | sample DeeMarSWOR152_54_FD_19971 | JGI IMG/M metagenome (IMG submission 19971) | reverse complement strand
TATCGCCTTACCTCCCTCCAGAGATATCCGGTCGGAGTCCATGGCGGTTATGGGATAGTATTCGTAAGCAACCGCTGGCTCCAGGAGGCTTTCCTTCTCGACTTCAGCCAGCAGCTCGGTAATTACCTTTTTTATCTCCGGCCTGACCCTGGAACGCCCCCCCAGCCCCTGACGGCGAAGTACTTCATCGCTGTAGTCCAGGCTTAAGTGGATATCGCGGATTACGGGCACTTTCATCTCCCCGGGGTCTTAGTCGCAGCTAAAGTCTACCAAAAAAGCAGACCCCGAGGCAAAAAGGCCGCCCCGGGGTGTCGCTGCTCTAATCAATTCAGGCGTCTATTTGTAGGCTTTGCTGCCGTATTCCATGGCGGCGTCAACCATAGCGTGGACGTTCTCAGCCTTAGCCTGGTCAAAGAAAGCGCCGTTGCTCACGATATAGCCGCCGCCCGCAGCGCAGGTATCGATAAGTTTCTTGACGTAGTCTTTCACCTGCTGGGGTGTGCCGACGACCAACAGGTCAGAGGGCACGTTGCCGAACAGGCAGCCAACCTTGCCCAGTGTTTTCTTGGTTTTAGCTATATCGCTCTGGTCAATCATCCATAGGGTCTTACCCTTGGGTAAGTCGCTCATAACCTCCATACGCGTCGTCCAATGCCCCTCAGCCGCCGGCATTGGTACTACCCCCTCAGCAATCAAGCCCATCATGACCTTTCTAAAGGTAGGCCAGTAGAACTTCTTGAACTGCTCATCGGAGAGGAAGCCGTCAGCGCCTTTATGCAGAGGCATGAATACTAGCGGGTTTCCGTTCATCAGAGCTGAGCCTACCCCCATCTTAATCATGATTGGGGTCAGCCTGTCCATGGCTTCGAGGAGCTTATCGGGGCAGCGGTACATATCCAGCATTACCCCTCTGGTTCCTCTCAGGGTATCGCCAATTACATCAAAGGGTGCCTTGGTATATCCGGCGACGATGATGGGGAACCCGGCGGCGGTTATTTCACCATTCCAGGCACCCATGGCNCCGACCCATTTCAGGGTTTCAGNGCCGGCATCAAAAAGCGCCTTATAGGTGGCTTGAACGGGGGGCAGCCCGAAGGGGATGAAGTTGAGGGCGACGCCATACATNTCCAGTATGCCGGGGAGAAGCGGGAGCATCTTAAAACCCTCTAAGGCGCCGAAGACACGCGGCAGATAGGTATTGCTGAAGAAATTAGAGGGGTCATCAATCAGGGCGTCATACTCATCGGCCGTCATGTATTCGCCTTCGTTAGCCTGGTACGACTGTTCTTTGGCTACCCCGTGGCCCGGCCAGGAATATAACTTGTAGTCAAGAATCTCAAAGAACTTCCCCGGCCCGGGTACATACGCGCCCAAGTTGCCATCCGGGGCAAATTCAAACACGAAATCCCTAAACGCCATGCAGCATTTCTCGTAGTCATACATGGCGTCATAGGGAGTTATTCCAGCATTATAAACGGGGAAGAAACTAGGAGTGACAAAAAACGGTACCCTGTCCGGCAGCTTCTTCATCTGGATGGCGTCTTTTATGCGGGTTGTTCTATCTTTATAATCTTTCTCGGTCTGGGGGCTCTGGAACTTAAGGTCATTCCCCTCTGGGTCCTTCGGTGCCATCCACCGGGCAAACAGCGCTTCCTGCTTTTCTTCCGATGACAATTGCTTTTCCATTTTTATTACCTCCTGACCTTCTTTTAGAGGATTATCAACCAGCGCCTATCCACTTTTGGGCCAGGGATACGCCGGCCATGGCGTCTTTACCGAAGGCATCAGCGCCGGTGTACTTTCTTACCTCCTCGGTAATCTGGCCGCCGCCAATCATAACCTTAACCTTATCCCTCAAACCAGCGCTTTGTATGGCTTCTATGGTCTCTTTCATGGAATCAAAAGCCAGAGTAAGAAAGCCGCTCAAGCCGACGACAGGAGCCCCCGTTTCCTTAATCTTGTCAACGAACTTCTGCACCGGTACATCGACGCCCAGGTCATATACCTCAAAGCCGTTAACATCGAGCATGAAGACGACGATATCCTTGCCAATGTCGTGTATATCGCCGGCAACGGTGCCGAAAACAACCTTCCCCAGCTTCTTGGTTCCCGCCGCTTTGGTCAGCTTGGGCTTAACCAGCTCGCTTACCGCCTTCAAGATTTCCCCGGAGTAAACCAGGTCGGGGATAAAATACTGGCTCTCGGCAAAGCGCTTGCCCACGATTTCCATACCCTTGCGGGCATCTTCCAGGATCTTTAAGGCATCCTCCCCCTTATTCAACCTCTCCTTAACAACCTTAAGAGCCTCTTGTTCCTTCAAATCAGCTAATAGGTTAACCAAATCTCCAGCCATTTTCTTTTTACCTCCTTAAAACTTTACTTGAGCTCTTCCGCCGAAGAGTCTCAATGTATTAATTCCATTGGCACCCTCCTCAATCTAGCTGCTCCAGAGAAGCTAACTGCCCTGGCTGGACTAGCTCAGGGCAGTTAACGGGCTTTCAGAAACATATCCGCCTTTTTTAAAGTGCCTGCGGCTGCACCAGCCCTCGTTAGAGAAAAATATCTCCTTACTGCCTGAACCCCTCACGGATATAGTATACACAAAGAAATAATAACTCCACCACACCCACCGCAACATTATAAATCGGGCTTAAAGCCCTAGATAGGCTTTCTTGACCATGTCCTCTTCCAGGAGATGTTGACAGTCTCCCTCGAGGACAATACGCCCGTTCTCCAGCACGTAGGCCCGGTCAGCTATCTCCAGGGTGCGTGGAACGTTCTGCTCGATAAGCAGTATGGTCATCCCCTGCTCACGCAGGTTCTTGATAACATCGAAAACCTCTCTCATAATTATCGGCGCCAGACCAAACGACGGCTCATCAAACATGCAAAGCTCCGGCTTGGGCATCAGACCCCTCCCCATCGCCAGCATCTGCTGCTCGCCGCCGCTCAACGTCCGGGCCAGCTGCCTCGCCCTCTCCTTCAAAATGGGGAAAGACTCATAGACCCGCTCAAACGTCTCATTCCGGCTCTTCCAGGCTCTAGAGCTATAAGCCCCCATTTCAAGGTTCTCATGCACCGACATTTCGGTAAAAAGCCTTCTCCCCTCGGGTATATGCGAAAGGCCCATGTCCACAATTTTGTGAGGCGGCAAGCCGTCTATCCTCTGGCCCTTGAACTCTATAGTACCCGAAGCCGGTTGCAGCAAACCCGATATAGTTTTAAGCAGCGTGGTCTTACCCGCGCCGTTAGCCCCGACCAGGGCCACTATCTCGGCCTCATCAATGTTTATAGAAATATCCCACAAGGCCTGTATCTTGCCGTAAAAGACATCCACCTTGTTAATTTTTAGCATAACCCTACTCTCCCAGGTATATCTCGATAACCTTCTTACTGGCGGCAATTTCCTTGGGCGTTCCTTCGGCAATCTTCTCGCCGTGATGAAGCACCATAATTCGGTCGCAAACGCCCATAATCGCCTTCATAACATGCTCAATCATAAAAACGGTAACCCCTCTATCCCGAATCTTTTGCACCAGTCCCATAGCCTCGGCGGTCTCGGTAGGCGTTAGTCCCGCCATCAGCTCATCAAGCAGTATCAGTTCCGCCTTGGTGGCTAAGGCTCTAGCCACCTCAACCCGCTTCTGGTTAGCCAGGGTCAAACCCCCGGCCGGGATAGTCTTAGGCACCGAGAAACCGACAAAATCCAATAATTCCTCGGCTTCCTTGGTAGCCTCCGATGGCGACACACTCTTCGGCGTACCGAACAGCGCGCCCAACCTCACATTTTGTATAGCCGGAACACCGCCGAAAATTTTAACTTCTTGAAAAGTTCGGGCCATGCCCATCCGGCATATTTTATGCGGTTTCAAGCCGCTGATTTTTTCACCCTTAAATTTTATAACCCCTGGTTTAGGGACAAAAGCCCCCGATATCAGGTTAAACAGCGTTGTCTTACCCGCGCCGTTAGGACCAATCAGGCCAAAGACCTCACCTTTATCCACATGAAAGTCCACGTTTAATACCGCCGCCAGCCCGCCAAAATACTTGGTAACCTTCTCACCTTCAAGTATCTGCATTCTGTACCGCCGAACCTCCTCTCCTCAACTTTCGTACCACCCATTGAACCACCCCTACCAGTCCCTCGCGCATGAATAACACAGTGGCTATTAAGACAAAACCGAAGATGAGCATATATATTTCGGGGAACCTGGTTTGTAACTGTTCTTGCAGGTAGGCAAAAATAGCTGCGCCTATTACCGGGCCGTAGATTTGCCCCATGCCGCCGAAGATGGCCATCAAGACCGGCAGGAAGGAGTAGAGTACACTAAAGGCGACATATGGGTCGATATATGTCAATCTTGTGGCCCAGATTACCCCAGCCGCCCCTGCAAAGACGGCGCTGAGGGCAAAGGTGAGAACCTTCACCATGGTGACATTAACGCCGCTATGAGCCGCCGCTTCCTCATTCTGACCAATACCCTGCAAGGCCAAGCCAAACTTAGAGCGTCGGAAAAAGAAGAAGGTAAGTATCGTGACCACAAAAATACCCAGCATGACGTAAAAAATAGTATCGTTATCCACCAACATGACGAATCGACCACGTCTATGGGATACAGTATGCTCCCACCAGTTGAGAAGCTCCAGGATTAGTATGACGAGTCCGAAAGTGAAGATGGCAAAATATATACCCCTCAGCCTTAGAGTCAGAGCGCCAACGCCAAGGGCAACTAAGCCGCTGGCAATACCGCCAATTAAGACTGCCACCAACAGAGGTACTAGCTGCCCCGTGTTCGGCAGTAATACGGCCCCAACATAGATACCGATTCCGAAGAAGGCAGCCGAAGCCAGTGACATGTAGCCGCTAGGACCGGAGAAAAGGACCCAGCTCACCGTGAGGATGGCATACATCAAGATGGTGGTTACCAGTACGACAGTATAACCAGCGAGATAGAGGGGTAAAGTAGCCAGCAGGATTAATAATACGAGACTAACTACCGCTGGTATCAATAAGCCTTTGGATTTAAATCTGGTAATATCCATCTATCTACTTCCCAAAAATACCTTTCGGCCTCACCAATAGCAGGAGCATGAAGATGAAATAATAGGCAGCCAGTGATAAGCTCGGTTCAAAATGGGTCACCACTTCGCCTATAATACCCAGCATAAAACCCCCGATAAAACTGCCCGGGATACTGCCCAGCCCGCCCAAGACGATAATGATGATGGCGATGAAGGTATACTGCATACCCATAGCTGGATTGAGGGGGACCCGCATGCTTATAAGCACGCCGGCAATACCGGCCATTAAAGCACCAAAACCAAAGCATATCGCCAGCACTTGGTTGATGTTTACCCCCATGAGGCTGGCCGTTTGTGGGTCTTGAGCTGCTGACCGGATGGCTTTTCCAATGCGGGAACGGGCTAGAAACAGGTAGAAGGCCACACCTATGCCGACGGCAAAACCGAGGATTACCAGCTTGTTGATAGGAAATATCGCTCCCCCAATACTGACCCCTTCGTTTAAATAAGAGTACCCCCTATAGTCGGCGCCCCATCCCATCAAAGCTATATTTTGAATGATGAAGAGAAGCCCGAAAGTAGCTAACAGAGAGCTGGCCTCATAGGCACCCGGGTTTGGCGCCCTGAGGCTAAGTTGGTAGAATAGAGTACGATGAAGTAGAAAACCGATTATGAATATAATAGGCCCAATAATGGCCAGACAAATAAGTGGGTTGATGCCCACTACGGTGTAAAGCGAGAAGGTGCCGAAAGCCCCAATCATTATGAATTCGCCGTGACCTATATTCAGTACCCGGGCCACGCCGTACTGCAGGCTCAAGCCCATGGCAATCAGGGCATAGATACCGCCCAGCAGTAAACCGCCAATCACTATATTGAGGATGGTTACAACGCTTTCAGGCATAATGATACACTTCTAACTTTAATATTTACGGATGCAGGCTGCCCGAGCAGTGCAGGATAAATCCCCTCCGGAGAAAATAACCACCCTCCCCGGGCGTCATCTTCTACACACCCTCAGACAGCCTGCGCCCTATTACCGCTAAATTCTCCTAAACCCCAAAATTTCTATTGTGTTGGCCAAGGTGGCTTGGGATAGATCCACTCTGACGTGAGCACTACGGCCGGCCAGTCACCACCGCCCACTATTTCACAAATCCCGTTCTGCCACTGACCAATCTCACCGGGATGGGTTTCCTTGACCAGAAGCCCGCCGCCGTCACCGAACATCTCGTAATAGGTATCTCCCAGAAGGGTATCGAAATGGTTCGTGGCAAAGTAATCCCTTATCGTATCTTGGTCAAGGGTTCCGGTCTCCTCGATAGCCTGCTCCCACATCTGAGTTATAGGCTCGTAGAACGGGGTTCCCCACCAATCCAGGTTGAATGGGCCAACCATAGCCTCGAGCTCATTAAAATGCCTTTCAAACTCGGGGCCTGTCTTGCGATTAGCCGCGGCAAAAACGCTTACGCCCTCTATTACTTGGTCACCGCCCACCGATGGTGCGTAATAGCTGAAATTGGCTCCGGGTCCACATATCATGGCCGGCGGGTTAAAGCCAATGGCCATGGCCTCAAGGGTAACCGGAAAGACTATAGGCGGATAGGCAAAAACGCAAAAGACGTCGGGGTCAGCCGCCTGGGCGTCCTTAACCAAGAGTGAGAAGTCCGTATAGGTTATGGGAACGCTCTTGTTGGCCAGTATCTCAATTCCTACCCTGCCGAACTCCTGAGCGGCCACGCCGCCGTATTCCACACCGTGGAGGTCGGCAATAGTAATCATATAGGCCGTCTCGGCGCCAACTGCAGCACACATGTCAGCGAAAACCGGCAACTGATAGTGGTCCGAAAAAGGCAGGTTGATAAACACGTAGGGTAGGCCGGGAAGCGCTTCCTTCATAATGGTGGCGCCGCCCTCGGCTGTGACCAGTACCATCCCGTACTTATTGGCTACCGGGGCTTGAGCCGAAATGAAAGCTGTGCCACAGGCGGAGAACAGGACGTCAACCTCGTCCTCCAATACCAGTTTTTCTGTATTCCTCACCATGGTGCCCACATCAGTGGCATCATCATAAATGAGGTACTCTACGGGCAAAATCTTGCCGTATTCGTCAACATATATACCGCCATCGGCATTGACCTTTTCCTCCCACACCATCATAATCGGCCCAAATGCCGCGTCTCCGATAGGAGCGTTGGCACCAGTTATGGGCCTGGAGGCGCCGATAAGGATGCTATCTTTGGTGACCGGGGGTGGTCCGCCGTTGCCGCCGTTGCCGCCGTTAGTTGGTTCTTCCTCTTCCTCGCAAGCAACGAACAAGCCGCCGACCAGCAATACTACCACCGACAATATGATCAATATCTTCTTGCTCACTTGTATCTCCTTTCTTGAGTATCAAGGATGGTCGTACTTCACAACGTCGAAAAATCTCACATAGGCTCACCCCCTATTCTTTTGATAAAGTACATCGACTTTGGTACCCTGGTAAAATTGCGAATACAGTGCCTTGGCCATTTCCAGGCAAATCGACCTTGCCAGAATAATACACCCCGTTATGGCTGTTGTCAATGCACCTAGCCTCTTACGAGATATGCTCGGTTAGCTAAAATATTTCTCCTGCCCGCTTAGGCAGCGCAGGCTAAATTTTAGTTACTGTGAGAGTATAAATAACCACCGCCACTTTGTCAAGATGGTGGGCGATACTGGACTCGCATCCCTGGTGGAGTGGTGGGTGAAGGCAGTAAGGGACGAGACCTGGGGTAGAGGTGGGTGGTGGGCGATACTGGACTCGAACCAGTGACCTCTGCGATGTCAACGCAGTGCTCTAACCAACTGAGCTAACCGCCCACAAGGTAAAGGATATTCTACTAGATACCCCGACTGCGGTCAAGACTCTTGCCCCTCACCCTGTTATCGATAAAGCTGACCGCGAAAAGAAGCACGCCGCTGGCGAACAGCCCCCCCAAATCCAGGTACTTTATCTCAAACAGCTTGCTCACCAACGCCATTCCCCCACCCCCGATAATCGCCGCTAGCGCCCCCAGGGAAGTGACCTTCAGCTTATCCTTATAAAAGCCAGCCAGAACCGGCAGAATCACGCCAGCGGTGTAGACGGTATAGGCAAAGAGCAGGGAGCTTATCACACCTTTAAGCGCCAGCGCCACCAGCAGCGAGCAAATACCCAGCAGCACTATCCCCCAGCGGGAAAGCGCCAGGAGCTTACCCTGGCTCAGCGAGGGCTTAAACCGCCCTATGATATCCACGGATAGTATGGTACTGGCCGTCAGCAAACAGGTGTCGGCGGAAGACATCACCGCGCCGAGCAAAGCCGCCAGCACTATATAACCCAGCAATGGCGGCAAGACCTCGGTTATCACCGTGGGAAAAGCCTGCTCCGCCGAAATGCCGGGGAACAGAGCCGAGGCCCCCATGCCGATTAAGGTAATGCCCAGGGCAAAGGGGATAATCAGCGCCGCCGCCCAGAAGACCGATGTCCGGGCCGTCCGGCCATCTTTGGCACAGAACAGGCGGGAATACATATCGGGCCCCACCACGTAGGTCAAGCCCACCAGCAGGAGCAAGGAGACCAGCTCGTAGCCGCCGAAAGACTCGCTGACGGGAAAGGCGAACTGCCCCGCGGGCAAGGTTTCCTGCAATCCCCCCCACCCCCCGACGCGGGTCAGCACCAAGGCCAGCCCGCCGAAGATGCCCAAGAAAATTATCCCCACCTGGATGATATCGGTGCGGATAACGGAATACTGCCCGCCGAGGATGGTATAGGCGATAAAGACGGCGCTGAAGATAATCATCCACATCGTCGGGTCGCCCATCCCCAGCACGCTCAATATCTTACCCGAAGCCACAATCTGGGCGGCGATAACTCCAACCCAGGAAATAACGATAAGAATGGATGCAGCTAAGCCTATGCGCTTGNCGTACTGTTTCTCCACCAGTTCGGGCAGGGTGTAAAGCCCGAACTGCCGCACCTTGCCCGCCAGGAAAATCCCCAAAACTATCAGCCCCACCGTGCCCACCAGCAGCCACCACATCCCGGTCAGCCCCTGGCTAAAGCCCAACCCAGCCATGCCCACCGTGGCTGAACCACCGATAATAGTCGCCAGCAGCGAGCCGGTAATAAAAAAGGAAGAGCCACTCCGCCCGGCCACAAAGAAATTAGTCGCTCCCCTCGCCTTCCGTCGGCTCCACAGCCCGATGGCAATCATGGCCATAAAATAAGCGACGACGATTATCAGTCCCGTCATTACCCTATGTCCGTCCTTTACCTGAAAATGGTAATAAGATAATTGGTATGCGCTAAGGGCATAATGGCTCTATCGATAAAAAGACTAGCTCGGAACAATATCGCACTCGGGTAGTTACTTGCCTGGCTTGGCGCTGCCGATAAGGGCAACCTCTATGTTCTTACCGCAGTGGGGACAGCTGACATTCAGGACAACGGGGTGCAGCATTATGCGTTCGGCAACGGCGGTAACCATCGAGTCGATACTATCCAGGCGGTTGTCCAGCATGTCGAGGCGCTGCTTGATGCGCTCGAGGTCCTGCGCCTTGCTGGCTCCCGCCGTCGCGGTTTTAGCTTTCTCCGCCAATCAGACACCTCTTAAGAGGATTACAACAAGCCAATTATATGGGTAAAAAATCACGATGTAAAGCCCCCTTCGCTTTCCCCTCACCCAGATTCCATCTATTCCCACCCCCCACCCTTCAAGGAAGGGGGCTTCGCCCCCTTTAAACCCCCAAATAAGGGGCTAATAGGGGTCTAACCCCTGTAGGGTGGGTATTGGGCGGGACAATAATAGCACGCCAAACAAGGTGGGGCGGAAGATGGGACAAGAATCTAAAAAAACCACACCGATAATCTATTGATTTATTAAAAACATCGTCCTATACTAGGAAATTAGGAAATAAAAAAATTGAAGGAGGGAGCCAATGCCCGAGAAAGAAATCGGCAAGGTAAGCGACTTCTTCGCTCGGCCGGTGGTGGCTGGCATTGAGATGAGTGGCAGCATTAAACTGGGCGACAAGATCCATATCAAGGGTCACACTACCGATATGGAACTAACTGTTGACTCAATGCAGATTAACAACGCCGACGTTACCGAAGCCAAGGCCGGAGACTCGGTTGGCATCAAGGTCAGCGAGCGGGTAAGGCGGGGTGACACCGTCTTCAAGGTTACCGACTGAGGCCAATCTTAAAGCATCTAGAAAGTAACAATATGACACTAAAGATACTGATAGAACGGCATGTAAAAAAGGGTAAAGAAGGCTACCTCATCGAGCTATTAAACAACCTGCGCACCGAGCTAATCGAGCAGCCGGGCTATGTCTCCGGTGAGCTGCTCCAGAGCCAGGAAGACAAATCCACCATCTTTGCCCTCAGCACCTGGCAGAGTGAACTTGACTGGAAGTCCTGGGAAGGCGACCCCAAGCGCTTAGAGCTTGAGGCCAGGATTGAACCCCTCTTAACCGAACCGTCAAAGTTGACTGTAGCTACATCCTTTTAAGCGGCTAGACTATGCCCTTAACCAAGTTAGCCATCTCGATGGCGCTGACAGCGGCTTTAAAGCCCTGGTTCCCCTCTTTTGTCCCAGCCCGCCCGATAGCCTGCTCCAGGCTATCAGCCGTAATTACACCGTAGATAACCGGCAGCCCCGTCTCCAGCCCCACCATAGCAATCCCCTTGGTCACCTCGGCGGATATATATTCAAAGTGAGGCGTTCCTCCCCGCACCACCGCCCCCAGGCAGATAACAGCATCATAGCGATTGGTCTGGGCCAGCTTCTTGGCGATGAGGGGAATCTCGAACGAGCCCGGCACCCAGGCGACATCGATATCCGCCTGGTTAACGCCGTGGCGGAGCAGGGCGTCCTGCGCCCCGTCGAGCAGCTTCTGGGTAATAAAATCGTTGAAACGGGAAACGACCAGCCCGAACTTCAGCCCCTTCCCCACCAGCATTCCTTCGATAGGCTTGCTCATTGCTTTCTCCTTTATATTAATTATCGGTGATATCCGGTATCTCCAACCGGTGACCCATCTTCTTCTGTTTGGTCACCAGGTAGTTGCGGTTATAGGGGTTGGGAGGGATAATTACGGGAAGTGTCTCCACAACCTGCAGCCCGTAGCCCTCCAAACCCACTCTCTTCTTGGGGTTGTTGGTCAGCAGCCGAATCTCACTCAAGCCCAGGTCGGCCAGAATCTGGGCGCCGATGCCATAATCCCGCGGGTCCGGAGTAAATCCTAACGAGAGATTAGCCTCCACCGTATCCAGCCCCTCGTCCTGAAGGGCGTAAGCCCGTATCTTATTATGGAAGCCGATGCCCCGCCCCTCCTGCCGCATATAAAGGAAGACACCCCGCCCCTCCTTGGCGATAGTCTCCATAGCCAGCCCAATCTGGTCGCCGCAGTCGCAGCGCAGGCTGCCGAAGACGTCACCGGTGAGGCACTCGCTATGCACCCGCACCAGGACGGGCTCCTCGGTGTCCAAATCCCCCATCACCAGCGCCAGGTGCTCGTCGGGGTCGATGTCGCTGCGGTAGGCGATGGCGGTAAACTCGCCGTACTTGGTGGGCAGCCTGGCTTCAGCCACGCGGTGCACCAGCTTTTCGTGGCGGCGGCGGTAGGCGATAAGGTCGGCTACCGATATTATCTTGATTTCGAACTTGTCGGCAATCTCCTCGAGCTGGGGCAGCCGCGCCATGGTGCCGTCCTCGTTCATAATCTCGCAGATAACGCCCGCGGGATAGAGTCCAGCCAATTTGGCCAGGTCGACGATGGCCTCCGTCTGACCCGCCCGCACCAGCACCCCACCCTCTCTGGCCCGCAGCGGGAAGATATGCCCCGGCCGTACCAAATCGTCGGGCTGGGTGGCGGGGTCGATAACGGCTTTGACGGTCTGCGCCCGGTCCGCCGCCGAGATACCGGTGGTGGTGCCCTGCTTGGCGTCCACTGAAACCGTGAAGGCGGTGCCAAACTTGCAGGTGTTCTCGTCGACCATCAGGGGCAGCCGCAACCTGTCCAGCNGCTCCCCGACCACTGGCAGGCAGACCAGCCCCCGACCGTATTTGGTCATAAAGTTAATTGCCTGGGGGCTCACTTTTTCCGCCGCCAGCGCCAGGTCGCCCTCGTTCTCCCTGTCCTCGTCATCGACGATAATGACGAACCGCCCCTCTTTTATATCCTTGACCGCTTCTTTAATGCTCGATAAACCCATATTCATTCCCCCGTCTTAACTCACCAGGAAGCCGTGCTCCTGGAGAAAGTCAATGGTTATGCCGCCGCTGTGCGGCTTATTTAATTGTTCCACATATTTGGCAATAATGTCCACCTCCAGGTTGACCACCTCCCCCACCCCCCTATTCCCCAGGGTGGTATGCTGGCGCGTATAGCCAACTATCGATACCTGAAACGAGCTGGTATCTCTGGAGACGACGGTCAGGCTGACCCCGTCAACGGCGATAAAGCCCTTCTCCACGATATAGGGCATGAGGCGGGGTGGCGTATCGAAGCTGAGCAGCAGAGCTTCGCCGCTGCGGCTCACCGAGCTTAGGCGCGCTCTGTCGTCGATATGCCCCTGCACAAAATGTCCCCCCAGTTTTCCATTCGCCGCCAAAGGCTTTTCCAGATTAACTCCGTCGCCGGGGCGCAAAAGCCCCAGGTTGGTCTTTTCCAGTGTCTCCGGCATCACGTCGACAGAAAAAGACTTAACATCAAAGCTGGTTACAGTCAGGCAGACGCCGTTGACGGCTATGCTATCGCCTTTTTGCATACCTTCGAGAACGCCGTCGGCAGCGACGGTCAGCCTTCCCGCCGAAGCCGAGATGACTTTACCCACTTCTTCTACGATTCCGGTAAACACAATAGCCCCTCTTTATTTGGCGACATAGCCGCTGACCATCAGGTCGTCCCCCAGCCTCCCCACCTTAACCCTCTCCAGACGGAACGCGTCGGTAACCTTACTCACCCCTTCGCCAACCACCGCCGACCTAGCATTGGCCCCCCCGATGATGATGGGGGCGATAAAGGCGATAACCTTATCCACCAGCCTCCGGTCAAAAAGGGAGCCAAGCAGGATGCCACCCCCCTCCACCATAACGCTGGTGATTTCCCGCTTGCCTAGGTCTCTAAGCAATATCTCCAAATCAACCTTGGCGTACTCTTGGGGCGGTTCCATCACCTCAGCGCCCGCTTT
>JGI24422J19971_10001781_pt1 | contig 13231 bp, 9 predicted proteins | sample DeeMarSWOR152_54_FD_19971 | JGI IMG/M metagenome (IMG submission 19971) | reverse complement strand
TCCTCCTCCGCAGGGGCCTCCTCCACCTTTTCCATACGAACAGTGTTTTCTCCAGCAGCTTCCTCTTGACCGGATGGGCGTTCGGCGCCAGGGCCCACGGCCTCAAATGATTCACTAGGCCCCTCTTTTACCTCAGCCTCTTCTGACAGAACTCCCTCCTCAACAGCCTTCACCCCTTGAGATGGGGCCGCCTCTTTTTTCACCGCTTCTTCTTCGTCCGACAAAAGCTCTTCCAAGCCCTCTATATCTTCCTCAACCGACTCGGGTGCCCGGCCTCGTTCAACTACATCAACGAGATCTATGACTTCCTCCTCTGCCTCTTCACCAAGGAGATCTTCATCAAAGTCAAAATCGAGGATATCTTCCTCCCCTTTGTCATTTCGATCTCTTGTATCGTCCTTATCCTCGGCCATGACATCTCCCTCTTTATTATTATTTGATCACGACCCTTCTTATGTAACACATATGTGCAAAAACTGTCAAGGTCTTTGAAAAATTCACTATTTCAGTCGGCTGCTGATGGCTGAACCCTGTTCATATCCTCGTCAGGTTATAGCGGGCTGTGGGGATAATACTCTCTGCAACCTCCCTCCTCAGGGCAATGGTGTTTATCGGGGTAAAGCGGGTCAACTTCTTCAGACCCATTAGCCCTGTCCTGAGCTCTTCACCCTCACTCACAGCGGCAAAGACCTGTCTTGCCATCATATCCACCTGTGGAAATCTATCATTGAGATAGACCTTGGTAGCAGCAGTGTGTATTCTCGATTTCTCCTCGCCCTCCTTCTCTATCTTTTTCAGTGTCCTCAGGTAGGCACTCTCCATGGCAAAGACCTCGATGATAATATCAGCTATCAGGGCGACAATTTCCTGTTCGTTCACAAGCCTATCCATGTATCTTTGGGTCGCTGCGCCGGCTGCGAGCAGGGCTATCTTCTTTGCCATAGCCACCATTTTCCCCTCCCTCTCAAGAATTCCCTCTCCCTCCCCCATCTCTGGCCTGTAACTGATAAGTTCTCCCGCTACTTTTCTAATAGCCTCAATAAGGGGAAGCTCCCCCTTCATGGCTGACCTCATAAGCATGTCTACAATTAAGAGGCGATTAATCTCATTGGTCCCTTCCCAGATGCGGTTGATTCTCGAATCCCTATAAGCGCGCTCTGCCGGGTTGTCCTGGATATACCCATACCCACCCATAATCTGCACACCTTCATCTGCCACATAATCGAGCATCTCCGAGCTGGAGTTTTTGTTTATGGAACACTCTATCGCGTATTCTCTGAGGGCCCTGCCTGTCTTCTGGCCCGCATCCTCTTTAGATTGGTCAATCCCCTGTAAGGCAAGTGCGAGGAGACCTGCAGTGCGATAGACCATGCTCTCATTGACGTAAATCCTAATGACCATCTCGGCAATCTTATGTTTTATCAGGCCAAATTCGGAGATAGGCTTCCCGAACTGGATTCTATTCTTGGCATATTTAACACACTCGCCAATCAGAAGCTTGGCTCCCCCAACCGTACTCGGAGCCAGCTTGTATCTGCCGATATTGAGCGTATTGAGGGCTACCACATGGCCACGGCCAATCTCGCCCAGCACATTTTCTACAGGTATCTTGACATCTTGGAAGATAACGGATCGCGTAGAGGTGCCATGGATCCCCATCTTCTTCTCCTCCTGGTCAACTGAGACACCGTCCCACTTACGCTCGACAATAAAACCGGTAAACTGCGTGCCATCAACCTGGGCATAGGTGAGGAAGAGATCAGCAAAGCCCGCATTGGTGATAAACTGCTTCTGCCCGTTCAGGATGTAATATCCACCATCCTCGGATAAGACCGCGGTGGTTTCCGCACTGAGTGCATCGGACCCATGGGCAGGCTCTGTCAGGGCAAAGGCACCGATCACCTCTCCGTTGGCCAGTTTTGGGAGGTACTTCTTCTTTTGCGCCGGCGAGCCAAAAAAGACAATGGGCAGACTACCAATACCTGTCTGGACCCCATAGGCTATATCGAAGGCGGCTATTCCCTGCATGATCCGCTCTACAACCAGCACGGAGCTTATAGTATCCAATCCCGACCCCCCATACATCTCAGGGATATCCACAGAGAGGAGGCCCAGCTCGCCCGCCTTTCTTAAGAGGCCCCTCACTAATTCCGGGTTGAGCTCCTCAAGCTCCTCCTTTCTCTGCTCAAGCTCACCTACACGGAACTCCTCGGCCGATCTGCCGATGAGGCGCTGTTCGTCGGTAAAATCCTCAGGGGTAAACACTTCCTCCGGTAGCGCATCCGTAATGAGGAATTCCCCACCTTTGAAAAGCCTTTGCTTTGCCAATTTTATCACCCCGGTATCAATTAATAATCCTCTATCTCAAAGATAGCAGCAGCTCCCATGCCAAACCCGATGCACATGGTGACCAATCCCCACCGAAGCCTTCTCTCCAGCATTTCATAGACGAGCTTGGTTGTTAATTTCGCCCCCGTGCATCCCAAGGGATGACCTAACGCAATGGCGCCCCCGTTCACGTTGGTGATCTCCTCATTGATCTCCAGCTTCTTGATACAATAAATTGACTGTGCAGCAAATGCCTCGTTCAGCTCGATCAACTCTATTTGATTAACCGTCATGCCAGCCATCCGCAGCACCTTAGGGACCGCCACTGCCGGTCCCACACCCATGTATTCCGGCTCACATCCCTCAACGGCATGAAACCGAAAGGTGGCCATGGGCTTCAGGCCCAAGTCCTTGGCCTTCTCCTTGGACATGAGCACAACCCCTGCCGCTCCATCACTCGTCTGAGAAGAATTCCCTGCAGTCACCGTACCGTTCGGTTTGAAAGCCGGCTTGATATGGGCAATACTCTCCTTTGTCGTTCCCGGGCGCACACCCTCGTCGGTATCAAAGGTGACCTCTTCGAACTCAAAATGCCCGTTAGGCAGCTGCCTCTGTCTTTTGACCTTCAGGGGGACAATTTGGCTCTTGAACTGACCAGCTTCAATCGCGGCCTCGGCCTTCTGTTGACTCCTGGCCCCGAATTCATCCTGTTCTTCACGGCTGATATTGTACTTTTCCGCCACATTTTCCGCAGTGAGCCCCATCCCGGTAAATGAGCCCGGTCTTATATCCACCAACGCTGGGTTGGGATACATCATGCTCCCCCCCATAGGGATCTGGCTCATACTCTCCACACCGCCGGCAATCACCACATCTGAGAAACCACACATGATCTTCTCAGCACCAATGGCAATGGCCTGGAGCCCAGAGGAGCAAAATCTGTTTACTGTCATTCCTGGGATACGATCTGGCCAGCCCATTGACATCACCAGGACTCGACCCAGGTTCAGTCCCTGGGTGGCCTCAGGGAAGGCGCATCCAATAATCACATCATCGATGAGCATGGGGGCGAGGTCCCCTGCCCTTTTCAGCAAATCAGTCAACACAGCACATCCCATCTGCTCCGGGCGAGTGTCCTTCAGTGTTCCACGGGGTGCCTTTCCGACTGCTGTCCTACAGGCGGCAACAATCACGGCCTCTCTCATCCCATGTTCCTCCCTGCTGCTCTTTCTAGTGGTTGTTGAGTCTCATGTGAACTCAATAGATCCTAGTTCCTCAGGGGTTTACCTGTGGTCAGCGTGTGCTGAATCCTTGCCTGGGTCTTTGGATGGCCACAGAGGCTCAAAAAGGCCTCCCTTTCCAGATCCAGGAGGTACTCCTCACTTACCTTGGTATCAGCGACTACATTCCCGCCGCACAGGACATATCCAACCTTCGTTGCCACAGTCACGTCATGATCGGTAGCGTAGCCTTGCTCGTGCAATGCCCAGAGGGCTAGCTTTATCATGGCAAAGGTACTTTCGCCTGCAACGCGGATCTCCTCCAGAGCCCTGGGCGGTGTATAACCCTCCATGTTCATAGCCAGAACCGTCTTCCTGGCATCCTCTATCAGAAGATCACGGTTAACGGTCATCTTATCCGTCGGCCTCAGGTAGCCAAGCTTCACTGCCTCCGGACCGGATGTCGACACCTTTGCCAGGGCAATGGTCTCAAAGGCCCTCGCCACATAGGGCATTAGCTCGATCTGCTTTGGGTAAATTCCGCCTTTCTGAACCTCAAACAGATGTTCCGTATTGCGCAGGAGCAACTCCTTTGTCCCTCCACCAGCGGGTATCAAGCCGACCCCCACCTCCACCAAACCCATGTAGGTCTCCGCTGCATAGCGGACTCGATCTGCAACCAGGCAGATTTCACAACCGCCTCCAAGGGCCATACCTGCGGGCGCTGCCACAACAGGCCTGTCCATGTACTTCAGCCTCATCAATGCATCCTGAAATGCCTTGACCATCCAATCCAGCTCGTCCCACTCCTCCTCCTGTGCCGTGAACAGCACGAGAGACAGATTAGCCCCCACGGAGAAATTATCAGCATGATTGGCAATCACCAGGCCCTGGAAATCCCTGCTCACAGTGTCAGCCGATTTGATGACCATGTTGACGATGTCATCGCCTATGGCATTCATCTTGGTGTGAAATTCCAAACACGCAACCCCATCACCGATGTCAATCAGGCTTGCACCTCTGTTGCCGGCCACCTCCTTTTCCCGATCCTTGAGAGAAGGCAAGAGGATAACCCCTGGCCTGACCGGGACCTCCTCGTACTCCCCGGAGGTGAGATCGTAGAAATAGAGCTTACCGGCTTCTCTCTTGTAGAATGACTCCTTCCCGCTTTCGAGCATCTCCTGGACCCACACCGGGATCTCGTATCCTGCCTCCCTCATTTTTCCTACGGATTTCACTACCCCCATGGCATCCCAGGTCTCAAATGGGCCCATCCTCCGGCCAAAACCCCACTTCATGGCGTTATCCACATTCACAATATCATCGGCAATCTCCGGAATGCGGTTCGCAGCGTAGATCAGGCTTTTTGTCATGGTATGAAAGGTGAACTGCCCTGCAATGTCGTCAGCATAGTAGAGCGACTTGATCCTCCCAGAGGTCCCTGAAATACCTTTGGCCGCCTCCAAAGAAGCCAGCCTTACCTCTTCCTGGGGGCTATACTCTAAGGTATTGTAATCCAGGGAAAGTATAACCCTATTGCCTTCACTGTCCTGTGTCTTTTTGTAAAAGCCCTGTTTGGTCTTTTCGCCGAGGAGATTCCTCTCAATCATCTGTTTAATAAGGTCCGGTGCCCTGAACATCTCGCGTTCTTCGTCACTAGGAGCTCCCTCATACACGTTTCCCGTTACATGAAGCAGGGTATCAAGCCCGACCAGATCGGCTGTCCTGAAGGAGGCACTCTTGGGATTGCCTATCACGGGTCCGGTGAGCTCGTCCACAGCCTCGATCGTCAATCCCAGGCCCATCATCGTCCTTAAGACACATAACATGCTATAGGCCCCAATCCTGTTGGCGACGAAATTTGGTGTATCCTTGGTATAGACGATCCCTTTTCCAAGGCTCTTCTCACACGTTTCAGCCAAGATCTGAATAACTCCAGGGAGCGTGTCAGGCCCTGGCACAACCTCCAGGAGTTTCATATATCTCGGGGGGTTGAAGAAATGGGTAATGGCGAAATGCCCTCGGAAGTCTTTCGACCGACCTTCACACAGGGCCTTTGCCGATATGCCGGAGGTATTGGAGGTAACAATCGTTCCCGGCCTTAAGACCCCTTCAATCTTCTCAAAGACGCTCTTCTTGATCTCCAGCCTCTCTACCACTGCCTCGATGATCCAGTCCGCGTCGCGTAACCATCCAAGATCGTCCTCCATGTTGCCAATGGCGATCAGCCTAGCGCTTTCCGGCACGTAAAAGGATGCCGGTTTTGACTTCAGCGCCCTGCTTAACCCCCCTTGTGCTAGTTTATTCCTGAATTCTCTGCTCTCCTTGGTAAGCCCCTTCTCCCTGTCGTCGTCTGTCAATTCAGGGGGAACGATATCAAGAAGAATTGTCTCGATGCCCACATTGGCCAATTGAGCGGCAATAGCCGCCCCCATTACTCCAGCTCCAATCATGGCACACTTCTTGATCGCCTTCCCCACAGCTAAGCCTCCTTCGCTCCCCACCCCACTCAGCATCTATGAGTACTCTTGCTATGCAATAAACCTGGATGATAAAGGAAAAAGGGGGACACAATGAATGAATCATCATTCATTTTTTAAAAACTACCACCCGCCAGAATTGAAGTCAAACAAATTTTCGGAACCCCCCAGGCGAATAATCTCCTTCCACCGGATCCCACACCTTCACGAAAAATCCCTCTATGTGATCCTCGGGATCTTCCTGTTCCTTAAATATTGCCTTGCAATTTAAAATAAGGGTTGATAAGGAATGTTCCTAACTGCAAGACCATAAGGGGTAAGGATATGGATGGAAAACCTAAGGAAGTAGCGCCAAAACGGCTTCGGGGGTCCTGTGACCCGGATTCGCTTGGCGTTCAATCTACGAGGGATGTAGACACCAGGAAACAGCTGTTGGTGGCCCAGGATCAGGCGGTCAAGGGCATTAAATTCGGGCTCAAGATGCCAAGAAATGACTATAATCTCTATGTTGCCGGACCGGATAGGACCGGTCTGACCTTTATTGCCAAAACATACATTGAGAAAATCGCCAGGAAAGATCCACCGCCCTGCGACTGGTGCTATGTGTATAATTTTCAGGAACCAGAGACAGCGAAATTTCTCAAATTGAAAAGGGGTATGGGGCTCAGATTGAAAAAGGACATATCAGGGTTCATAGAAGAGGTTAAGACGGAGATACAGGATGTGTTTGAAAGCGAGGATTATAACAAGGAAAAGGAAGCTATATCCAAGGTATTCAATTCCAAGAGGAACGAATTGATCTCCCAGCTGGAGAAAAAGGTAAACAAGGAGGGATTTATACTCAATATTAGTCAGGTGGGAATGATGATTATGCCCTCAAAGGATGGCAAACCAATGGATGAGGATAGCATCGGTGCCCTGCCAGAGAAAGAAAGGAAAAGGCTCCAGAAGGTAAGCCAAGAATTGCAGAAAGATATGAAGGAAACAATGAGGGCCATTAGGAACCTGGATAGGGGATTAAAAGAGAAGATTAAGGCGCTTGATAACAAGATAGCCCTCTACCGTGTCGGGCACCTAATAGAAGAGCTTGAGACAAAGTATAGGGATCTGCCAGAGGTACTGGATTATCTGAAAGGCATGAAGGAGGATATTATCCTTAACATCGATACCTTCAAGCAAAAACAATCAATCCATCAGGCTCCATTTTTTATACCCCAAATCGAACCCTCATTCACCCGCTATGAGGTCAATGTCTTGATCGACAACTCAAAATTAAAAGGGGCTCCAGTTGTAATCGAGACCAACCCTACCTACCCTAACCTCTTTGGCAGAATTGAGAAACAGTCCCAATTTGGTACCCTGTTTACAGATTTTACCATGATGAGACCAGGGACGCTCCATAGGGCGAATGGGGGTTATCTCATCATCAAGGCCATCGATTTGCTGCGAAGCCTGGGATCCTGGAATGCGCTTAAGAGGGCGATCAAGAATAAGGAGATTAGGATCGAGGACTTGGCAGAAGAGATAGGATTTATATCAACGAAGACCTTGAAACCTATTCCCATCCCTCTCGATATCAAGGTCGTATTGATAGGCGATCCTCACTTATATCACCTCCTCTACTGTTTTGACGGCGATTTCAAGAAGATGTTCAAGGTCAAGGCCCAGCTGGACGATAGCATAAGAAAGACCAAAAAACGGATTAAAAACTATCTTTCCTATATTGCCAAGGTTTGCGAAGAGGAACATCTACTGGACATTGAAAAAGGAGGTCTGGCCAGAACTGTTGAATATGCGTCTGAGCTCGTGGGGAATCAGCAAAAGATGTCACTAAAATTGCCGGAAATAAAAGACTTAGTGGTGGAGGCGAACTTCTGGGCCAAGCAACGGGGCAGAAAATGTATTGAAGCAAGTGATATCAAAAGGGCCATTGACGAAAAGAGGCAGAGATCAAATCTTATGGAGATGAAAATCCAGGAGATGATCGAAGAAGAGACCCTCCATATCCAGACAACAGGAGAAGTTATAGGCCAAGTAAATGGTTTGACTATCTACGACTTAGGCGACTATACGTTTGCCAAACCGATACGGATAACCGCAACTGCTACACCCGGCAAGGAAGGGGTAGTGGATATTGAGCGGGAGGCCAAAATGAGCGGGAATATCCACACTAAGGGCATCCTGATTATGGAAAGTTACCTCAAGAACAAATATGCACTGGACAAGCCCCTCGCTCTTTCGGCCAGCGTTACCTTTGAGCAAAGCTATGGAATGGTTGATGGAGACAGTGCCTCAGCTGCCGAGCTTTTTGCGATTCTATCCTGCCTGTCAAATAGACCTATACGCCAGGGGATTGCTGCTACCGGCTCTGTGAGCCAGTTAGGCGAATGTCAGCCTGTCGGTGGCATTACCAGGAAGATAGAGGGTTTTTTCGATGTCTGCAAGGCCAGAGGACTGACCGGAGAGCAAGGGGTTATTATTCCAAAGAGAAATATAAACGATCTAATGCTTAGAACCGATGTTATAGAGGCCGTCGAAGGCAATAAATTTCATATCTATGCCATCGAAGATATGGATGAGGGTATTGAGATCCTAACTGGCGTTGAGGCGGGAAAAAGGGATAGTAATGGAAATTACCCAAAGGACACCCTGAATTATCTGGTCATGGAAAGGCTCAAGGTAATGAGCGAGCTAATCAAAGAGTCAGAACAGACAACAAGGAGGAAGGTCAAGAAGGCTAAGCGTTCAGCCAGCAGCCGTCAGCGAGATGAAGATATACAATAGGTTGGCTGCAAATACAGAGAACTCTTTATGTGGGTTATTGGATTGACAATCTACCGTCTTCAAAATTATAATTACTACCAATGCCGGAGTGGTGAAACTGGTAGACGCAGAGGACTCAAAATCCTCCGGGCCCCGAGCCCATGTCGGTTCGATTCCGACCTCCGGCACCAGGACCGTCAAGGGTTTGAGCGTTTTCGCTCACCCCTTTTTTAGTGTCAAAATCACTGACTATAACGCCATAATCCTGCCAAAGTGTTTGTTCCTACTTTTCATAAGCATGTTGCTTAGTCTCAAAAGATTTTGCTTCCTCAACCCTTTGGTATATAATCACCTCAAAGCGTGAGGGGGGCTGCTGCGAGGCAGTGAGAGGCCTTATCCCTTCTTTCGACCTCACTCTGCTCTCAGGCTTTTAGGGGCGAGAAAAGAGGCCTAAGAACAGCCTTAATGCAGAGTGCAAGATTAGCAGTATTTGAACCCCCATTTCCCAGAGAGAGGTAGGGTTTGTGCTTTCGGAGGAACCACCATGAAGCGATTCTCAGGAGCATTGGTGCTCACAGTTGCTTTTTTACTGATGGCGATTTTTCTAGCGGGCGCTCAGCAGTCTACTCCCCCACTCTCACACGAGTGCTCCAGACCTATATGGCCCTCTGATTCGGCTTCTCAGAGCGAAGTTGAAAGATTCTACGAGCAAGTGAAAGCTTACAGGGATTGTATAGAGCGGTTCATTGAAGCGCAGGATGAAGCGATTCTCAGGCACCAAGAGATAATCAAAAGGCACACAGAGGCAGCCGAAGCAGCAGCTAAGGAGTGGAATGAGTTCCGAGAGTCAGTGAAATTAAGACAGCAATCGCGTACGCAATGATCTTGTCTTGGTGCTCTGAGCTGAATACCTAAGGCCCATTTCTCAGAGAGAGGTGGGGTTTCTTATACAAAAGGGACTACCAAGATGAGCCGGTAAAAGGAAGATTTATGAGAGATAAGGCAAGAGATAGAAGGCCTAAGTCCAGAAGGATTATAGATAAGTATCATAGCGTAGAGTTTTCAATAAGTGGCTGCCCTTGTTATCAATTCAAAATCTCGGATATATCATCGAAAGGAATCTGTGTATTGGTAAGGGAAAATTCTTGTTTATTGGATCACTTAAAGGTTGGTGATATATTGAATCTGAAATACTACCCGGCTGATTCAGCAAACCCTCCTGAATTTTTGAAAACAAGGATCAAGCATATCACCAAAGACGAAAAAGGGCATCTTAGAGGCCTTTATTTAGTTGGACTCTCGATCATGAGAAACCAAAATTCTACTCAGTAACGACCCTCATAAATGATAGAATTTAGTGACCACGACCTGCTCTGAAGGTAAGGCTTTGATTTCAGCCTTAATAGAGCGTGTCATGAGGTAAAAGTTGAAACCCCATTTCTCATGTAGAGAGGTGGGCTTTTTGCTCTCCTGGTTAGAAACCTCCAATTGATTAGTTTTTGGAGAAAAGGAAACAAGGGGGATTGCTGAAATGGGAAATGTACTTAGAAAACCCTCTCAGGTGAAAAATGCAGTGTACCTCCTTCTTGCTTATTTAGCTACTAACTGCGTTTTTGGAGTGTATTATATTTTTGGCCTTATTCGGTCTGAAGAGACCCCAATAGTCTCTATTTACTTATACTTCATGGGCTTGGTAGTAGCCGTTGCGATAGGGACCTTTTTGGTAGGTAAGATTTCTAAGGGAAAAAACTGGGCACGGATAATCATACTCTTTTTTTTCATATTCATTACGCTTCGTTACCTTTATGGGACTGCTATTGCATTGCCAGGGTTTCCCTTGAAGCTTGTTGGGGAATTATTATCAAGTGGGTATCCGTTATGTATAATCGGAGTGATACTCCTGTTCCGAGGCCCATCTAACTATTGGTTTAGAGCTCAGAGGCAGTTTAGATAATCAATTCTCAGTAATTCTGCTTACGATACCGCATATTCCATCACGGCTTTTCCACAAGAGATCACTAGCCTGAATTTCCACATTCTGGATTGTGGCTACTTTACCATCAAAGGGCTCTTTAGGGATGATGGTCTAAGTCCACAGGTAGGCATTCACAGTGATGCGGTGGATGCGCCATGTGAGATTTCTATGATGCAGGAAGACACGTGGAAAGAAGGGGTTATTGATGAAGCCATAGTCTATGACAGCAAGCTTGACATAGATGTTGGCGGTTAATCGGGTAGACCCTGAGACCCTTTCTGAACAAATAGGCCTTCGCTGAGACTTGCCATATATCCCTTTTTTTCTTTCTACCCTCTATGCCCACCTAACTATGTAAATCTTTGCCAAAAACTGAAAATTAACTTCCTAAAATACAGGTTTTTTATCACTCGTACTTGGATGGCCTCTGTCTAAGTATTTGAGATTCTTGGCAATCTTTCAAGCGCACAGTCGTGCATGATTTTTGCTTTAGATTTAAGGTAGAAGGATTAAGGGAAAATGATAGCCTTTATAACAGGACTTACTATCGGTTTTATTGCCGGACTTGTGACAGCATTAATTTGGGAGCACAGTTAAACCTTTACCACGTGGTCTTTTGAGCCTTACAGAAGTCGTTAAGAGGTGTGGGAACTGAATTAACTCTACTAACCTCAAAATCCCGTGGAGGAACCCCCCAAATTGTGCCTCCCTTGCTCCTGACACTGTAGATATTCTGTTAGGAGCTTGAGGCATCAAATCCTGCCCGAGGTGGGGAAGGGGGTAATCAGTTAGCGTCATCCTTAACGAATTGAGGGATTATCAAAAATAAGACTCTTTTCCTCCTTAGAGGCAGGGCCAAGGTGGCTCTGCCTTTTTATTGCCATTTTCCGGTTAGTATCTCCACCTGAGCTCCTTTACAGGCTACCCACCCAAGGATCCTAGCTCCTGGTGCTACAATTTATACGCCGTTTCAGCCACGGTGTTATCCAGGGTTCTTAACCACTTGTCTATTCCAAAATTAAACCCCTAAAGCCATAAGACCTTAGGGCTCTAGCTCTACACCTCTGAGCCAAATATGATAGTAATTGATTCTATGGCTTAGTCTACCGGCTCCGATAATCTACTTTCGACACTGAAGGCATACCCCCTCAAATTGTAACCATTTTTGTAACTGTCACGCTCAAAAACAACCTGACAAGACCTAACAAAATCAAAACTTCCGAAAATCGGCAAATCCACAATGGACAAAGGAAGAAGCCCTATTGACAGGACTCTCCCCTTGTTGTAAAAAACGCTATGAAATGAACTCAAAATCTTTCGGGCCTCGTGTCCGTGTCGGTCCGATTCCGACCTCCGGCATTCAGAAGGATAGATCAGTTAGTTTTGGCCAGCTTTTCTCAGAGTTGGCCTTCTTGTCTCCTAGGTATGAAAAGGGGAGTAGTTGTCCCTACAGCTGATGCTGTATTCATTAGATCGTACGGGACTATTTCCATATGCCTTTCGGTAGCTTTGAGCGAAGAAGGGGGGATAAGTGAGGGGGTTCTTTGTGGAAAAGATCTTACCGATGACCGACCTTATATCGATCACGGGTACGGACGCCAGATATATAAGTAACGTCCTGAGGATGAAAAAAGGCGAAACGTTAATCATTATGGATGGCAAGGGGCATTTATTCGAATCAACAATAGAACGCTTAAATTACAAGGAGGTAAAAGTCAAAGTCAACAAGAGTATTCCGCCTCCACCCTCCTCACCAATAGAGATTAGCCTGGGGCAAGCCCTTATTAAATCTCAGGCGATGGACTATCTTATCCAAAAGACAACGGAATTGGGGATAAATTCAATCCGCCTTTTCTATTCAGAAAGAACGGTTATAAAATTGAAGCCAGGCCGTCTGAGAAATAAAATGGAGCGTTGGACAGAGATAATGAAATCGGCTTGCAGACAATGTGGTAGGGCCCTCCTCCCTGCTCTAGATCCTCCTCTACCATTTGAAGAGATCATTAAGAATGCACCGGGTGAAAACACATTGAAGATCCTGCTGTGGGAAAATGAAGATAAGTCAGATCTTAAGAAGGCCCTCAGATCCCTGAGTCCGGTTCCTCGCGTCTTGACCCTCGTAGGACCTGAAGGCGGTTTCACCGAGAATGAAGTCAATCTGGCAAGAGACGCTGGTTTTCAGATAATATCATTGGGACATAGGATTTTACGTACTGAAACAGCGGCTGTGTCATTGATATCAATCGTCCAATATGAATGGGGAGATTTAAACCTAAGCTACGGTCACCAGGCTACAAAAAACCCCTTACTAGCGAGCTAATAAGGGGCATGAAAGTTCCGGCGGCGTCCTACTCTCCCACGCAGTCTCCCACGCAGTACCATCGGCGCTGAAGAGCTTAACTTCCGTGTTCGGGATGGGAACGGGTGTGTCCTCTTCGCTATTGCCACCGAAATATCTTACAGGA
>JGI24422J19971_10001780_pt1 | contig 13234 bp, 15 predicted proteins | sample DeeMarSWOR152_54_FD_19971 | JGI IMG/M metagenome (IMG submission 19971) | reverse complement strand
ATGGCCGCTCTATGCGTATCCACGAATTACGCGATGTTTGGGCTCTGGAACGTCAAGTTAATGGACCTGTTTGTGTTTGTTTCCGGCTTCTGTTTTGGAAGTTTAGCGGGCGGTTTGGTTGGCACCCTCACTTGGGCAGTCTATGGAGTGCTGAATCCACTAGGTTTCTCCCTGCCCATCTGGATTGCTACTTGCCTAAGCGAAACGCTTTATGGAGTCGGTGGCGGTTTGGCTAGAAAATTTGGATTAAGGGTTCCTGATATCTCGGATATTGGAAGGAGGGAGCATTGGGTTTGCAGTGCCAAAATTGCCTTGTTGGGTTTTCTTTTAACCTCTGCCTATGATTTTTTGACGAACCTCGTTTGTATCATATGGGCACCAGCCCTCACGGTGTTCGTCGGCGCTGTTCCCTTCGCGGTTGCGCATATGGGTTCAAACCTCTTTTTCTTCTTCTGGGGCGGAGCGGCGTTAATTATGGCAGTTCAGAAGCTTTCGTTGAGAGGAGGTGATAAAAGTGGGTGATAAACGTTTTTGGATGTGGCTTTGCGTGGCTTTGCTTTGTTCGGTGTTAACTACTTCCATGCTCACGGTCTATTATTATGGAGAGAACCTGAGGTATCAGCAGCTCTATCAGGACACGCTTGGAGACTTGAAGGCTGTAAGCATAGATGTAACCATGATAATAAACTACGGAAACGGAACAAAGGAATGGCACAACAACACAAGGGTGCCCATAGGATTTTCTGCCCTTAATGCTACCCTAACAGTGGCGAAAGTTGACTACCAAGTAGATCCTGTGATGGGAGCATTCATCACAGCCATAAACGATGTGGAAACTGCTGGAGACTTTTGGTGGGCATTGTGGCACTGGAACTCAACAAGTTCGGAATGGGTCCTTCCCTTGGGAACATCAGCTGACAAATTCATTCTCCACAACCAATATGTAATACAGTGGCACTATACATCAGGCTGGCCTCCTCCACCACCGTCGTAGATCCTAGCTACTAACAAAAACCTTATTTGCCGTGGTTTAACCTGAGGCTTGAGGTCGGAGACTGGACGTTGGAGGCTCTTGAACAGAAAGTCGCCGAGTTAAACCGCGAGCTTGGGGCTGTTAAAGAAAAACTTGACGATTTAGACTCTCAAGCACAGAAATGGGCTGAAAAAAGAAGCTCTGTTCACGAACGAATCAAGAAGTTGCAAGCGGAAGCTTCAGATCTCAGATCTAAACGTGATGCATTGAACGAGAAGGTTCACGAGCTGAAGGGCTTACGGGAAAAGGCGAGGAAAAAGCAGAAGGAAAACCGCGTCAAAACTTCAAAATTATCAGAAGAATTGAAGGCGCTCATGAAAAGGAAACCACCCCTGAGTATGGGTGAGACGCAAAGGAAGATCGGAAGCCTAGAGTGGAAGATTCAAACCTCTTCTCTAACGCTTGAGGAGGAAAAGCCGTTAGTTGAACAGGTGAAATACCTCGAAACTCAACTCCTCGTTCATAAGCAGATACAGAAGCTGAAAGGCAACATCAACGAATTGCGAACACAAAACGAAAAACTCGAAGCTGAGGCTAAAAGCTTTCATGAGCAACTTTCGGAAGTAGCCGAGCAAAGCCAAACATTCCACGAAAAGAGCCTTGAGATATTGAACCAAATTCGCGCCATCAGAGTTCAAGCCGACGTCGCCCACACAAGATACGTGTGGACAACGCAGCAATCCCAAGAGCTCCATAAAAAATACGTCAACATCGCCGGTCAAATTAAATCCCTCAAACAAAAGCTCCGTCGAGCAGAGGAGAGAAAGAAAGCTGAACGCCAAACTGAGCTCCTCACCGAACTGGAGAAAAAGGCTTTGGAGAAACTGAAACGCGGCGAAAAGTTGACGCTGGAAGAATTTAAGGTTCTCGCTGAAAAGGGAATTCTGAAGTAACCGTTTCCTGCAGCAGTTTTCACAGAAACTTAAAGAGGGCGAAGACAAAAGTTATAGCGAAAGTACACATTTAATGAAATATAGGAGAAGAGTGATGCCTAAGCCTTCAGAGCCTCCGAAGAAAAAGATAGAGCGGATTCTGATTCTCTGCGTCGACAGAGACGACGACTTAGGCATAAAAGCAAGAGTCAATACGCCGATTCTAGGAAGAGACGAAAACCTAAGCGCCGCCATCAGCCTCGCCCTAGCGGACCCGGAGGAACCTGACGCCAACGCCATGTTCGAAGCAGTCCGAATTTACGACCGCCTAAAGCAGAAGGCAGAACCCAACGAAGAACATCAGGTTGCCACTATTGCTGGTTCGGAGCTGGTCGGTGTGGAGGCAGACAGAGAACTTGTATCCGAACTCACCTCAGTGATGGAGGCTTTCCCAGCGAACGGCGTAATCCTCGTCACCGACGGCTTCACGGATGAAGCGGTCTTGCCGCTTATCGAATCCAGAGTGCCCGTGAACTCTGTGCGGAGAATAGTCATAAAGCATAGTGAATCAATTGAAGAGACATGGGCAGTGTTTTCCAGATACATCAAAATGCTATGGCAGAATCCCCGTTATTCCAGATATGTTTTCGGATTGCCAGGGATCCTAATAATCCTCCTAATGGTCTTGTATGCGGCCTTCAAAGAGCCTGGGCTTTACTATGCTGGGTTAACCTTCTTGCTAATTTTAGGCACGGTCTTTTTGATAAAGGGCTTTGGCGTCGACAGAAAGGCTGCTGGCTTCTACAGGTGGATTCGAAGTTATTCTCCTCCTCCGCTTCCGAGACAGGTAACAGGGCTTTCTGCGGCTGCTGGAGTGTTATTGATTGGGATCGGCTGTTACATAGCCGCAGTATATGTCGCAAATCAGCTGGCTGGAGTTCAGCCTCCTCCGGCAAACCTCGGTCAATGGATTGCAGTGCTCCCTAAGATGATAGGGTGGTTCATCGAAGTGGCAATAACACCTGTCGTGATCGGGCTTTGTGTTATGCTCATCGGCGGAACGATCCGATTTTTCTTGGAGCGCGATTCTAGGTTGTGGCGTTCCATAGTCTTCGTGGTTGTTACAGCGTGGTCACAGCAAATCTTTTATGATGTATCACAGATCATCATTACCCCCGAAATAGCTTACGACAAATTTTTGGCAGCCATTATCGTGGGCATCCTTTTAGCTATAGCCTCTTCTTTAACAGTCTTCCTGTTGCACCGAAAATATTCCGATTTCTTCAAAGAGGAAGAGGAAATTGAAGAGCTTAAAGAAGGTTAAAGTGGCGATAATCGGAGGCACCGGTTTAGACGTCCTCTTAAGCGCTACCGAACAGATTCGCATAGGAACTCCCCACGGGATTCCTCCCCCGATTTCTGTCGGCTCAGTTGAAGGAAAACCAGTTGTTTTTCTCCTTCGCCACGGAGTTCATCATTCTCTGCCTCCCCACAAGATAAATTATAGGGCTAACATTTACGCCCTGTTTGAACTCGGTATTGAACGCATAATTGCAATTAATGCTGTGGGTGCCATAGACGTTAACCTTAAGCCTGGAGACCTCTTGATTCCACACGATTTCATTGACTTCACTAAACTTCGACAGCCCACCTTCTATGATGAGACTCCGGTAACCCATATTGACGTTTCTCAGCCGTACTGTCCCGAAATCCGTGCACTTCTAATTAAATCAGCGAAGAAATATGCCAAACGCGTGAGGGACCGGGCGGTTCTCGTTTGCACGGAAGGCCCTCGCTATGAGACCCCCGCGGAGATCGAAATGTTCAGGCGATTGGGCGGTGACATTGTGGGTATGACAGGTGTGCCTGAGGCGGTTTTAGCTCGGGAGCTTGAAATTTGTTATTCGAATCTCTGTTTTGTTTCAAACATGGCGGCTGGGATACAAAAAAGATTAACTGCTCGAGAGGTGGTTAAAGTGGCGGAGGAAAAAATGACGGTTATTAAGAAAGCTTTAAGAGAAACGATTCAAAACCTACCAGAGAACCGTAACTGCCCCTGTGCACATGCACTGGAGGACGCGAGGTTTAAGGGCTGAACCACCTCTTTAAGGTGAAGTCCAAGAAATGCTCAGAACTTTGGCACGAATACTCGGCGTTTACCGCATGTACGACAAATGGCTTTGGCATCAAATAAAAGACGGAGAGAAACCGGAGCACATCGCCATCATTCTAGACGGAAACCGGCGTTGGGCTTCGGAACGGCTACTGAATGCCTGGAGTGGCCACCATCACGGCGCTAAGAAAATCGAGGACCTGCTGAGGTGGTGTTTGGATTTGGATGTGAGGTCGATTACGCTTTATGCGTTTTCCACCGAGAACTTCCAGCGACCTCCAGAGGAAGTTAAGGAAATTTTGAGCATTGCTGAGGAAAAGCTCGTGGAGGTTCTTACAAACGAGGATGTTCACAAGCATGAAGTTCACGTCAAGGTTATCGGGCGGATCAACCTGCTGCCGGACAGCCTTCAAAAAGCGATCAAGGAGGCGGAGGGGGCAACGAAAAACTACGATGAACACTTTCTAAACGTTGCAATCGCCTACGGCGGAAGGGCGGAAATCGTGGATGCCGCTAAGGAAATCGCTCAAAGAGTGGAGAACGGAGACTTAACCCCTAAGGAGATTAATGAAGGAATTTTTGAGCAGCACTTGTACACGGCGCACATGCCTAAGCAGGACCCCGACTTGATCATTCGGACTTCAGGTGAAGAGCGGCTCAGCGGCTTCCTCTTATGGCAATGCGCTTACAGTGAACTGTGCTTTTTAGATGTTTATTGGCCTGACTTCAGGCGTATCGATCTTCTGAGGGCGGTTCGAACCTATCAGAACCGGAAGAGGCGTTTCGGACAGTAGACTTCGAAAAATAGACCCCTATAGTTTTATTTGCCGTCAAATAGGCTACAAATATGCCTTTTTGCTGGTTTATGCTCTTTTTCTTGCGCTGACTATGGAGACTACGTCTCTGTCTTTCAACACGTGGTTTTCTCCGATTCTTCTCTTCTCTCGAGCCTCAACCGCGTAGATGAAAGTTTCCCCAAGCTCCGTGTGGATTATGTAGGCAAGTTGACGAGCGGTTGTGCCGTAGGGAACCATGTAGGCGTCCGGGAGTATCCTGCCCTTGTGGTCGCTGAGATGTTCAAGGTCTTCAACCGGGTAAACAACGATCATGCCTAGAAGCCTTAAGAACGCTGCGTTAATGGCGTCTTGAACGCCAGCTGATCCGAACCTTAGCAGTATTCTCTCTCGAATTGCCTTCAACGCCTTCTTTTGGGCTTCCGTTAATTTTTCAGGTTTCAGAACCTTGAAGTTGCAGTCTCCCGGGCGGTAATCAATTAGTTCCTTTTCTGCGGCTCTCCTTAGCGCCAGTTCTGCCTCTGCAGAGCATGGAATAACTGTGTAACCTGTTTTCTTCAGTCTCTCAAGATTCTCTTCCGCTGGCGGAAGGTCCATCTTGTTGGCGGCGATCAGCATAGGCTTAGCAATTTTTATCAGGGCGTCCACAAACGCAGTAAAGTCTTCTTCGCTCCATTCAGTTGGTTTATCCGCGTTCAGCCCAATTTTCCGTAACGCCTCGATGATGTGAGGTTTTCTTATGGTTAATCCGCTTAGCATTTCTTCAAGGGGAGTGACCAAGTCCTTTCCGCTAGATTCAACGGTTCGTGCAAGCTTGGGCCAGTTTTTCTTCATTATCTGAACCAGCCACATGGTCATCTCCACCTCTAGGAACTTAACGTCTTCAAGGGGGTCGTGAGCGCCCGGCTTGCACGGTTTTCCCTCTGAATCGGTTGCTCCAGCGGCGTCAACGATGTGAATGAGCGCGTCTGCCTTCCTAATTTCATCTAGAAACTGGTTTCCTAATCCGCGTCCCTTCCAAGCTCCGGGAACAAGCCCAGCGCAGTCAATCAGCTCCACGGGGACGAGACGCACACCGTTTAGGCAAACTGAGTTAACTGGCGTGTCTTCCACGTTGAATTCTTTGCATACGCACGGGGTTCGGATGTACGCTATCCCTCGGTTGGGCTTTATGGTTGTAAAGGGATAGCTCGCGATTTCCACCGGAATCAGTGTTGCAGCGCTGAAAAAAGTGGACTTTCCGGTGTTAGGCTTCCCCACAATGCCCGTCAGCATTAGCGGTAAACACCACGATGTAAGGTATACGTCTTTCTATAAATTGCTTATGATACGCCGCGGCGAGCCTAAAGCGGCATCCGTCTTTTAGAGAAAAGGTAAACGCCCAAGGCGAGAATGAGGCTGACTGCAAGCATTAACCCGACGAAACCTAATGGAGTTATTACGCCTCCGAAAGCAGCCCGAGGTAATGGTGGGCCTTTGTCTTCAGAGAAACCGTTGATGCCGGACATTGTAAGAGTTCTGTTGACGGAAGCCCAAGGAAGAATCATTATCACTGCGCCTAACAGAACCGCCGTCATCACGTACGCCAAGGATTTTTTCATGGTTTCTCAGTCCATCCCTATCATTTTTGAAGTTAAGAGAGATATTTAAGACTACATTTTAGAACGGTTTCTTCCTCCACAATCTGACGGTTTCGAGCCAGAGGATGAGGCAGGCGAGAAATCCGAAGAGGAGGGCTATTATGCCATGGATGCCACCTGTTTGCATGGGCGCATAGAGCATTAGGTAAAAAGCCAGCATGGTTGTAAACAGCACAGAGTAGAACAGGTAGCGCGGAACGAGGAACCGCCCCAACCGAGTGAAGAACCGCAGAATCCCGACCTTAACCTCCTGCACTAAGAAATACTCGCCTAACCTGCTTTTTTCAACCAGACCTAAAGAGCAGAGCTTATCCAGATGGTAAGCGGCAACGCTCGGACTTGAAAAACCCAAGGAACGCTGAATTTCACGGACTCCCACGTTTGTGCCCGAAGTGCCAAGCAGATACCAATAAACAAGCAGCGTTTTTCCCTTAAGCTCAGACTCAACCACCGCCGAATCCGGAGGAGAAACATCCGACATGAAACCTCGCCTGAAAATACAATATCGGATAACACGTATTAAAGCCTAAATCAGAAATTCTTAAATGAACCAGCGCAACTAGCCAACAAGACGAAAACTGTAGCTGGGATTAGGTATTTCAGAGGTTAAGTGGAGATATCTCCTGTAAACTGCCCTTTTTTCTCTTTTCCATCGCTTCTTTAACCCTTTTTTGTGCGATTTTTAGTGCAGCATCTCTAGAAGTTATCTTTTCTTCTTCGACCTTCTTTAAAACCAATCTTACGTTTCTAACGATTTTTCTTTTTACCGTCTCGAACATTTTATGCGGGTTTTCGCCTATGTATTCAGCGTAGGATGATATCACGCCGCCAGCATTTGCAATAATGTCTGGAACAACCAACACGCCCTTTTCATGGAGCCGTTTTTCAATTTTATATGTAGCCGGAATGTTGGCTGCTTCTACAACAAGTTTCGCTTGAATCTTATTCACGTTTCTCTCATTAATCACGTCTGGAACGGACGCAGGGACAAGTATGTCAACAGGCAACTCGAAGAGTTCTTCATGCTTTAGAACTTGGCCGCTTTCATAGTTAATTACAGATTTGGTCTCTTCCTTCACTTTCTTCAGTTTTTCATAATCTAATCCATCTTGATTGTATATGCACCCTTTACTGTCGCTTACTGCCACAATTTTTGCTCCAAATTCGCTGAGGTACTTTGCCAAGAAGGAGCCTACGTTGCCGAAGCCGTCAATGGCTATTACCGCTTCTTTTAGGTTTTCGCCTATATGTTCTGCTGCTACTCTTGCTGTGTGAAAAACACCATATCCAGTTGACCCGTACTCGTGGGGAATGCCGCACTTCTCGCCCGGCTTAACACACATGTTCGCGGGCTTTCCAGTACAAGACCTTAAAGAGCCGTTTGCGAGGGCATAAGCCGCCATCTCTTCTTCACCTGTGTTGATGTCCGGAGCTGCGATGTATTGACTTGGAGACATGGGCTTCAACGCTACGGCATAGGCTTTAATCAAATCAATTTTTTCCTTTTTCGAGATTTTCTTGGCATCTGCTATTATGCCTGATTTTGCTCCTCCGAATGGAAGTTCTGCCAGAGCGCATTTCCAAGTCATGGTTCTTGCAAGTCTGAAAACTTCTTCGACGCTTACTGTGGGCGTCATTCTTATTCCACCTTTGCCTGGGCCTAACGCAGTATTGTCAATTACCAAGATTCCCTTCATTCCAGCGTGAGGATCATAAACCTGTAAAACTTTCTCAGGTCCCCATTCGTCAGCAAACTTTTCTATGTCAACCATCTCGGTCCCCTATGGTCCTATAATTGGAGCCTCCAATAAAAATATGCTAATAGAGCCAACAGCACGCATCGAATACGTCAGCCAAAAGGACAACCTACTGTTCTCCAGAAAACGTAAATAAGGATTGTTTCAATAGTCGGGGTCATACAAAAGTGGCCGGGATGAGGTAGCCTGGTAGCCTATAGGCCTGTGGAGCCTGGTGCCCGGGTTCAAATCCCGGTCCCGGCCCTCCAACTTCAGGGATGCATAATCTATTTTTTATGTCGGATTTGGAAACGAGTTTTAAATGTTGTTTGGGGGCAATTACATTGTCGGGGATTGCTTCGGATGGGGTTTAGCGAATCTTGTTTTTCGCGCAGGGGTAAGCCGGATATATATGCATGTATACTTGAAGCTGCGGTTAACGGTGTGGTTAAGAATCGGATACTGTTAAAGGCCAACTTGAACTTCACGCAGGCTGAAAGGTTTCTGGACTATCTGCTGGAGAGGGACATGCTGGAGGTTACGAGTGTGCGAAGGAAGAGGCTTTTCCGCGTGACGAAAAAAGGATTGAAATATCTCCACGAATACCGCGAACTAAACTCTATCCTGTCAGTCTGAACTAGGGCGAACTCGCTTTAAATCATAGTCTCTTTTTAGTGCTTTTCTCCTGAAAGAATTTTTATAGGCAGGCTATCAGTCTTAAGTTAAAGCGTGGGCCGGTAGTTCAGTTCGGTATGAATGCCTGACTTGCACTCAGGAGGCCGCGGGTTCAAATCCCGCCCGGTCCACTTTTTGCCTTTATGTAATTGTTATCTATTTTCTCTACGCATTATGCATAGGTTATGGTTGCGCGCGCATAAAATCTAAAAGCAGAAGAGTAGTAATGTCAATATGTGATGTAAATGTCAAAAGAGGATAAAATGTTAGAGGAACTGAAGCGAATCAGAGAGCTGCTTGAACCTAAGCCCGCTCCGCCGCCACCGAAAGGACTGTGGAAAGAGTTCATGGACTTCATTTCAAAATACAAGGTCATGGGGCTCGCTGTCGCCTTCATCATAGGCCTTTATCTAGGCGCTCTAGTACAGGCGCTCGTCAAAGACCTAGTAATGCCGCTAATAGGCCTTGCCGTTCCCGGACTTGGCGATTTAGCGACCTACACATTTGAGTTCAACCAGCAATTATTCGGCATAGGAGACTTCCTAGTGGCTTTGATAACCTTTATCATCGTAGCCTTCGTAATCTTCATCCTAGTGAAGGTCACCAAACGATGGGGAATCGAATAGCGAGTACGCACGCTAACCTCCCCTCTTTTTTCAGTTATGTTTTTGTTTGATAGCTAAGTGATTGTGACTTTTTCGTTCTCTCCACTAAAACTTATAAATGCCGTGAGGGAAACATAGTATTCTCTTAGGGGTTTAACATGAGTGAAAGGAAAGCCCCGGGTTGGTTACGTATTTTGGGCATCATCTTCGGCCTGATCGCTATCGTATTATCAATTGTGGTTCTAGCGTATCCTGAACTTGCTATCTTGACACTAATCTTCATACTTTCGACCGCTCTACTAATTATAGGAATCGCAAGAGTTGTAATCGGTGGATTCAGCAAAGTCTTTCCAAGCTGGCTTCGAGGTTTACTCCTAGGGGTCGGCTTATTAACTATCATTTTGTCTTTTGTGGTTTTTATATCTCCAGCATTCGGTTTCCTAACCTTGGTCTTCATACTCTCTATTGTTTTCCTGTTGAATGGTATAGCGAGAATTGTCTCAGGCATAACAGGCGTACGGTTAGTAGCTCCTGCAAGTTTAGAACAAAGACTTATCTTGTAAAGGCAAAGAAGTATGATATGGTGGCTAGCCCATGGCAGATTTGGTAGTAGATTCACATCTCATCTCTTTAATCGTGCAAGCCGTCGCGATAACCATAGCCAGCTTTATATTAGTAACGATTTTCAATAGATTAGTAGTAAGGGTTGCTGAAGAGAGAATTAAGGTTAAGAAGGGCCGCCTTGTTCACATTCGGAGATTCTTTCAGCTCATTGTCTATTCTATAGCGGTCATTTTGATTTTATGGACTTTTGAGCTTGATGTGACGGGGTTAATTGCTGGTCTAGGCATTGGCGCTCTAGTGATTGGCTTTGCGTTGAAGGATATAATTGAAAATTGGGTTTCGGGGCTTCTTATAATCTCAGGTAAAACCTACAAAAGCGGTGATGTGATAAAAGTTGGGGATCTGACTGGTGTAGTTACGGACATAAGCCTGAGAACGACTAAACTTAAGACATACGATAGAAACGAGATCATCATCCCAAATTCCACGCTGTTAAAACAGAACATAATTAATCTCACTGGTGGCAAGAAAGAAACCGTAGCATCCATCACTTTTTACATCGACTATGTTTTTAACATTGAAAAAGCTAAAAAGGCTATCGAGAGCGTTCTCAGAGATCACCCAAACGCTGTGGTGGACGAAAAGAAAAGACGAGAAATAAGGTTTATCGTACGGAGTAAAGAATGGACCACAGAGATAGAGTCTCTGTTCTGGATAAATGACCCCGAAAACGAGGAATTCATCAAGTCCAAGATCACAGAATTGATAAAAAAGAAATTTGAGGAAGAAAAAATATTACCACCGATCCCCGGGCTTATGAGGAAAGAATTTCTAGAAAGCAAAAAATAATTCTATGTCTCCTCTGTCTTAGCAATAATACATTAACAGAACCTTCGTTATGGATTGGGAAAGGCACTCACAAGGGAAGGCTATGAGTTTTAGAGAGTTCAACCAGAGTCATCTATGCAAACAGGATCCAAGTATGGGTTATAAAATATTTTAAAAGACGGCGTGTGTATATATCAGAAGGGGATTCTTCCACATGAGCCTATTAGATTTTATTGAAGCTATAGGCGAATGGATTTCATCCAACTTTGACAAGGTCTTGTTGTCGGTTGTCGCCGTAATTGTGGGATATGTTCTCTATAAACTTGTTGCCAGAGAAGTCATAAAGCTGAAGAACCAGAAAAAGCTGGAGGAACACCTTGCTTACACTTTGAATAGGGTCGTCAAGTGGGTCATCATTATTGCAATTGTATCAGTCATTTTGGCGCAGTTTGGAGTTACAATCGGTGTAATATCTGGACTCTTAACTCTTCTCGGCGGTACTATCATAGGTTTTGCAGCCATAAACACTATTGGAAACGCCATCGCGGGCTTGATTGTGATGATCAGCAGACCCTTCAGGGTTGGAGACAGAATCTTCTTTAACGGCCAATTCGCGGACATCGTAGCAATTGAATTAATCTATACCAAGATGCTAACTCTTGACAATGTTTTAGTCTCCGTTCCAAATCAAGAATTACTAAAGGCGGAGATCGATAATTTTGGAAAGAAGAAAGTAGTTAGAAGACATGTGACGGTTACGCCTGGGTTTGAGTATGACAGCCAAGATGTGGAAAAAGCCTTGCTAGAGGCTGCAGGCAAGGTTAAGGGGGTCTTGAAGGAACCTAAACCTTACGTGTGGATAACAAAGTTTCAAAATTATGCCGTTGAATACGCCCTTTATGCGTTCATAAACGACATAAAAGGGCTGCCAGAGATAGATGCAGAACTCCACCGAAGAGTTTTGGAAACATGCAAAGAGCATAATATAGACATAAGCACGCCTCTACTCCTTAAACAACTTAAAGACTAAAAATGATGGCTAGGAATGCGCGTGCATCAAACTTTTTGTAATCCATTTCCTATTTCTAGGTCTATCATATCAGTTTATCTAATAAGTCTAAGTATTTCCTCGTTTCCTCCAGAGTCATACTCTTTGTTTCATCCTCGTCTTCCAGCAAAGTTTGATTTAAATAGGATTTTGGCAATAAGGACTAATGGAGGTCTGAGAGTTGGTTTCTGGCTATGTTCTGATAAACGTGGATAAAGGCAAGGCCTTAGAAGCTGCTGAAGAAGTATTGAAGGTTAAGGGCGTTAACTGTGCTTGCGCGGTGACAGGCGACTACGACATAATCGCCACCTTCGAAGTTGAAAACATAGCGGACGTAGGCAAACTCGTGTGCAAGGGAATACACAGCATACCAAGCGTCTGCTGCACCAAAACAGCCATCTGCGCCAAATGCTGCTGCAAATAACCACGAAAATTCCTCCCCTTTCTTTTTCAAAGTGTTTATAAACATGCGGTTTTCCTAGTTTTTGCTATGCACTTTTACGTTACGTTGACATTGAACTGCAATCTCGAATGTCGATATTGTTACGGCAAGTGCTGCGAAGACTTTGACAGCAACTTCGACTTTGACGTTGACTATTCTCTTCCGATTTCGCTCAGTCACGATGTTGAAGTGCTTAAGCGGTTCTGCGAGGAAGACCCGGATTTAACCTTGATTTTCTACGGCGGCGAACCTCTACTGCGCATAGACAAAATCAAGGAAATCATGGATAAAATTAAGGCAAAACGTTTCATGATGCAGACAAACGGCGTCCTCCTCAACAAGTTAGACCCAGAATACGCTAACAAGTTTCACACAATCTTAGTTTCAATAGACGGGAACGAAGAACTGACGGACATCTATCGAGGTAAAGGAACGTACAGAAAGGTCGTCGACAACGTTAGGTTGCTGCGTCAACGCGGATTCACAGGCGAAATCATCGCCAGAATGACCGTTATGGAGCAGACCGACATCTTCAAGCAGGTAACGTGGCTAATGTCCAACAGCGAATGCGCCTTCTCTTCTGTGCATTGGCAGCTGGACGCTTTGTTCTGGAAGAGCGACTATGACAAGGCGAGGTTCTCCGAGTGGATAAAGGAGAAATACAACCCTCAAATCAGAAAACTCGTAAACTCGTGGGTGTCTCACATTGAAAAACAAGGCGAGGTCCTGCGGATTTACCCCTTCGTGGGTTTAATGCAGTCGCTGCTGTTGAACGAGCCGAGTTGGCTGAGATGCGGGGCAGGCTGGACAGAATTCAACATCCAAACAGACGGCAACATCACCCCGTGCCCCGTTATGGCGGGAATGAAGGACTACTACTTGGG
>JGI24422J19971_10001779_pt1 | contig 13237 bp, 11 predicted proteins | sample DeeMarSWOR152_54_FD_19971 | JGI IMG/M metagenome (IMG submission 19971) | reverse complement strand
CTTTGACAGCTCCAGTCGAAGATTATCCTCTAATCCAGCTGCCAAGCCCCTATCCAGGCATCATTCACAAACCATCCTGGACGTTCGAAGACGAGGTTGACTCCACGGGAACTTATTGGGTGGCTATCTGCACTTTAGGAGGCCCGTATTTCAATGGCAGTGGAACTGCTTTCACCATGACGTTTGAAGTGGCCTATCAACCTGAACCAGTAGAAGAAGATGTAGTAACGAGGTTGCGGTTTCTTTCGACAGACCTTGCTGGTGGACCCCGATCAGAACCTATACCATGTGATATCCTAGAGGGCATCGTGATTATTTACGCGCTTACTCCACCACCCAGCCCCCCAATAGGTGGGTTCTCCATATCGGTAGAGTCTGGGCAATTCTCCTCTTGGTTAGCCACAACATTGCTGATAGTAGCTTTCTTCTTCGCCTCAGCCATCCAGTTCAGACGTAAGAATGTTCGAGCAAACTAACGGGCCTTCAAGGTTCTGTTTCCGAGTTCCATGCAAGCCTTCCCTCTCTCTCCTTGCTAGCCTATTATGCTCCCGTCCAGTTCATGCATGCATGTCGATGTTGCATTTGGAGTCATAGAGGAGCTGGCTATTTGGTTATTACGTTGAGCTTGTCGATGACGATCTTCGGCGTTATGAAGGTGCCTAGCTGTCTAGATTTTTTTCCTATGAGTGAGATTTTTTCCATCACGTCATAGATATTGCCTGCAATCATCGCTCCCTTTACTGCGTGGGTGATTTCGCCCTTCATTATTCGCCATGCTGGTGCGATGGCTACAGAGAATTCCCCAGTTTCAGGGTTTGATTGGTGCGCTCCCTGAACGTCCCTGACGTAGTAACCATTCTTTACTTGTGCGATTAGTTCGTCTTCTGAAGCTGTGCCCGGTTTGAGTATGATGTTTGATGGTTCTATGGTCGGGAGGGTTCCGTATGGGGGGAGTAGGAGGCGTCCGCCGCCTCTTGTGGCGTTTCCAGTGCTCTCTCTTTCTTCTTTCTTGCCCCAGTAGTTGTCGTATAGGAAGCCTCGTAGCGTTCCTTTCTCTATTATAGATGTTCTTTGCTTGGGGACTCCCTCCATGTCTGCTTTTCCGGAGCGTAATCCTCCTGATAGAGTGCCGTCGTCGAATAAGTCGAGGTTTTCTCCAGCTATTCGGCTTCCAATCTTGTCCTTTAACTTGCTTTTTCCTCTGGATACGTTGTCTCCTCTGACTGATGGGATGAGGGCGTACATGAATATCGATTCGAGGGCGAATGCATCCAACAAAACGGGGAACTCTCCGGCCTCTGCTTTGCCAACGTTTATCGATTGTATAGCCAGTTTTCCCGCTTCGCTTCCCACCCAGTCGGGTTCAGGCTCATACACTCTAGAAGCCTTGAATTCCAAGCACATTGGTGAGACTTGTGTTTCAGATCTGGCCATTGTGCCCAGATAGTAGACAAAGACTGTTCCCCTGTCTTTCACTTCGACACCGTGACTGTTGAAACAGGCCATCTCGTTCGTCTCAAGTTCGACTCCTCCAAAGGCTGGGATTACCCTTTTGTCGACATCAACAGCAGCCGCCATCATCTTGAGGCATACAGAGACGGCTTCGTCTGGCGTGACCTCTGTAAGCCTTTTGTCATAAGTGTCTTCTACGGTTGGATACGCTTTCTTCTCTGGAAGCTTTTTCCAGTTCTTATCCATTAAGCTTGCCTTACTGGCTCGGGTCGCTGCTCTTGCAGTCTTCTCCACTTCGTCGATTGTCAATCGATTCGTGTAGGCAAAGCCTATCCTGCTTTTGGTTACAGCTCTCACCGCTATCCCCACATCTTTAACGTTAGCAGCAGTCTTGATCTCTGCCCTTTCAATTCCCACATTAGTGGAATATCTGTTGAAAAGCAGCGCTTCTGCCTCTTCAGCCCCTGCGTTGGACGCTGCCTTTATTGCATGTCCACAAAGTCTGAGGCTCATCCTATGCGCCTCCTATTAGAATGGTCTTGACACGCAGTGAAGGTCCACCGTCGGACGCGAACATGAGTTGTCCCTTTCCACACCGCCCCATCTCCAATCCAAAATCCTTTCCACAAGCGTCAACTTGTTCCAAAGTTTCAAGCGTATTGCCTGAAACTCCAAGGTTTCTGACGGGCTTGCCGAGTTCACTTTTGTTGATTTCAAAGGCGCTTTGAACGCCTATCGTGAAGGTTCCATCCAAATTAGCTTGGCCGCCTCTGAAATCCTCCAGATAGTATCCAAATCTCACTCCCTCGAGGAGTTCTTCGAAGCTATGGCTACCCTCCTTAAAGCAGGTGTTTCTCATCCGTATTATGGGTGGCACTCTGAAGTCTTGAGCTCGAGCGTTTCCGGTTGGAGGCACGTTCATCTTCCCCGCAGTCTCTCGATTGTGCATGTAACCAACGAGAATGCCGTCCTGTATGAGAACTGTCTTCTCCCCTGTAACTCCTTCATCATCGTATTTTAGAGCACCGAATCCTTCTGGAATTAGGGCTGAGTCGTAGATTGTAACCTTCTCGCTGGCAATCTTCTCTCCGATCTTCCCCATAACCGCGCTGCCTGAAAGGGCAAGATCTGCTTCACAGATGTGGCCGAGAGCTTCATGAGCTAGGACGCCGACGATATCAGTTCCGATAATGGCTGGGTGAGCGCCGCTCTTTGCCGGTTCTGCTTCGAGTTGCTGGATTACCTTCTTGCATACCCTCGTAGCAATCCTGTCGGGAGGATGATTTTCATATAATTCGTATCCGTGGGCTCCAATCTCATCCCTTGCACTGGCCATGACAGCCCCGCTTTTTCCAGTTACCCAGCAATAATTCCAAACAAACATCTTCTCATGTTCAATGAAGGTACCGTCGGAGGTTGCCAGAGTCTGCTCAGTAGTCAGATTTGCGCTGTTTAGAGTGACGCTCTTAATTCTTTTGTCAAAGTTATAGCAGCTCTTGTTGATGTCTAATAGGTTGTTAATCTTCGTTGAGATGTCGATGTTTCGTGGGTCCTTCTTGACGGGTAGAGTAACCCTGTCTTCCAGGGCTTTCACCTCTGCCAATCTTACAGGCTCGCGAACCTTTTTGCCAGCGGTTGACGCCATTTTCAGAGCCGCCCTGAGCGATTCCGCAAGGTCCTTGCGAAGCAAAGAATTAGTCGTTGAGAATCCCCACGCGCCTTTTGCGAGAACTCTGACTCCAGCGCCCACTTCGCTGGCTACTGTGACAGCTTCCATCTGTCCATCCTTCATCTCTAAGATAGTGTTGTCATTATTCTGGGCTCTTATTTCGGCATAATCCGCGCCAGCGCGCATGATTTCATCAATGACTGAGACTAAGATATCCTTCAATAGACTCAACTCCATCTGATTGGTGAAGAACCTCTCTTCTGAGATAGTTAAGTCTTAACCTCGATAGTCCTTCATCCTCCTTCGTGCAGAACGTACACTGTCAAGCATGCGCGCTATGGCCTACCCGACTTTTTCATAGATACAAGCATCATTCTTGCTTTGTTGGCTGGATGAGAAGTTGTGAAAAAAGCTGCCCAATGCGTGCGCAGGAACATGTTATGCATGCTCAGTCTTGTGATGTGTGCGGCGCGTTGGTCGCCTACAGAAGACTCTCAAGAGGCCTGCCTTTAAGGCAGTGGGCACGAGTGAAACTTCAAAAGCGCACAAGTGTGGAAGCTATTAGTCTCTTTTTTCTTCTGAAACTCTTTGTCGAAGAATGCCGCGAATTTCCTTGCATAGGCGAAGTCTTTCCTTTTGTGGAAGGTCAAGCAAGTTGACCTTGTGGACTTTCTTAGGATTCTGCATATCCCTCGCCTAAACTACAGTGTATCGCGAATCTTAATAAAGGGCTTTATTTCGAGAATCGATATATATCGAAAAGCGCTGCATACACTTAACATTACAGAAGCAATTCTATGATCGTACGCACGCGTCTCCTTGAAGAGCTCAGGAATAGGCAGGTGCTTGCGTGCACGGGTAATCCTTGAAATCTTGATGCGAGATTCATAAAGGCTATGCGTGCTAGGGGCTTACGTGGAAATATGTCCTCTAGTGGTCCGCTTTGTTCCTGGTGGTGTTAGGTTGGCATCAGCTTGGGAAATCGTGGCGATTTTCGCATTAATGTTTACGGGAATCACGGTTGCGGCGCTTTGGTTCGCCCATTCCTCTTCGAAGATACAGAGCAAAAAGGAGATTCAGAAAAGAAAAATCGAAGTAATAGATAGGCACTTCAACGAAATGCTGAGGATTGAGTGTCCGTACTGCAAGACAGTTTACAAGCCAAGTGAGCCGCAGTGCCCCAACTGCAGCGCCAATATTAAGGAACTGCTTTTTCCCGAAATGCCGGAATAGTGGTACGCCTGCTTCCAAAAGATGTGTGCAGTCGGCTCTGAAGAAACGTGCATGGGAAAGCACGGGCATGAAGGAAAGAACTCCTTTTTAGAAGGGTAAGCTACAGAACCAGTTATGCTGCGCGATTTCAACCTTCTTGTAACGACGGCTCGTGGAAGCGAAGCCGAGGCTTGCTCTGAGATGTGGTATTTGCTGGGTGAGATCGGTGACGATGCGCCGAAGGTTGACAAAACGGGGATATCAGGCATGGTGACAACTAAAACATCCTTTCCTCCCCTGCAGGCTGTTGAAAAACTACGCAAGATTCTGCAAGATAGACCTTACGAGTTTCGCTACTGTCTTCGCATAATTCCAATCCAAGAAGTTGTGGACACGGGCATAGAGAATATCGAACGCAAGGTTGCGAGCCTCGCAGACAAAATTGAAGAAGACGAAGCTTTCCGAGTCACCGTCGAAAAACGTCATAGCAGCGTATCCAGGAAGGACGTAATCGAAGCTGCGGCGGCAAAAATCGAACGCAAGGTAGATTTGACAAACCCAGATTGGATCGTATTGGTCGAAATAGTTGGTGGATCCACTGGGATATCGGTAGTCAAGCCCTCCGATATAATGTCAGTAGTGAAAGAGAAAGTCGAGGGCTAGCTTGCAGCGCCCTGCAACGCGACGGGGCAACTACCGCTGAGTCACCAGAAGCGCTACGTGCTCGATAACCAAATCACAGAGCGCCTTTTTCTCGTCCTGTCCATCGAGCTTTGTCGCCAACTCAACATCGGAAATCTCGAAAAGCCTTCTAATCGAAGCCACTTTTTCATCCGAAAGTTCAAGAACGGTATCATCGCGCTCTCCTGGAATCAGTCTTGTGAGATCCTCGATGTTTTCCCGAGCAACGTTTTTTTCATCTGCCACTATCAGCAATGCTATCCTACGCGAGTTGGATTTGATCCCAACGAGATCTAAGGCTACTCTAATCTGTCTCCGAGCAGAGGCATAAAGTACGGTTTCGATCCCCAAGCTTTTTGAGATTTCTGTCCCGTTCTTGAAAGCCTTCAAAGCGTTGACTCCGGCGAAGTACAGATGCTCCCATCCTGAAATCAAATCAGCGTTGAAGAATTGAATCGTTGCATCGCTTAATCTTTCTTGAGCGAGACTAAGAAGCCTATCTACATCGTCTATGCTAACATCTCTAAAGCCAACTACGCCGATGTACTTCTTGAACCCTTCAACTTTTCTTATCACGCGGAATCCTCGGAGATTTCACGAATGAAGCGTGCTGCTAACTCCCTCTGAAAACCGTATCTTACTAATGTCTTTCTTGCCTCTTCAACTGATCTCCCGTTTTGATGGAATTTGTCCGCAATCTTCTTTAGGGCTTCTTTTCTCTCCCATGGGAATATTATCCATTCCCGAGTCGTTCTTTCGTAGTAGTCAGGAACCGTGATGCTCCAAGGTTTGAAGTACAGCGTTGCGATCTTTACAGCTTTGGCGGCTTGGTCAACCAGGTGGGTCTTTATTAGACGCAGGCTGCTGCCAGTGTCGGAGACGTCGTCGACAACAAGCACATTTTTGTCTCTAACGTCCACCGAAACCGGTTGGGTTATCACAGGTTCCAGCTTTGTTTCTGCAACCCCCACATAAAACTCAGTTCTCACGTTCGCGATTTTCGGGTTCTCAAGCAAATCCGACAAGACTCTTGCAGGTATCCAACCGCCTCTTGATACTCCAACTATTACGTCAGGCACATACCCGTCATCTCGAATCTTTTCAGACAAATTCAGAAGGAATTCATAAATCTGTTCCCATGAAGGAATCTCAAACCCTTCCCTTTTGCGCGTCACAGCTCCCTCCGCAGGCATCGAACTAAGGAAAACCGGTCTGGATTTAAATATTGTAGTTCTATCGGTTGCACGACGGCAAAGCCTAGCCTTGATAATCTTAATTACGTGTAAAGGCGATTTTAGACGTATCGAGCTTGAAGGAAGGATCATGTTGCGAAAGGTCATCGAATGCGTACCGAACTTCAGCACGTCGGATCCCGAAACCGTTGAAGCCATTCTTTATGAGGTGAAGAAGACAGCGAATGCCCATCTTCTTGACTATACGTACGACGATTACTACAATAGGCTGGTCGTTTCATTCGCAGGAGACGAACGCTCTGTGGTTCAAGCAGCTTTGAATTCAGCCGAAAGAGCAATAGAGCTGATAGACATGAAGAAGCATAAAGGCCAGCACCCTCGCCTCGGAGCTGTTGACGTTGTGCCTTTCATCCCCATCTATAGCACTTCGATGGAGGATTGTGTGAAGGCGGCCCGAAGATTCGGGCAATCCCTAGCCCAACGATGCGACGTTCCAGTCTATCTTTACGGAGCTGCGGCTCGCCCTGAAAGAAGCGACTTGGATTGGATACGGAAGGGAGAGTATGAAGCCTTGGCTGAGATGATTAAAAGGCCTGAACGCAAACCAGATTTCGGGCCTGCTAAAGCCCATCCCACGGCTGGCGCAACGATTACGGGAGCACGCAAGATTATGGCTGGCCTAAACGTCAACCTAGGCACCTCGGACTTGACAATAGCTAGAAAGATCGCCAAAGCCCTGCATTCAAAACATGGCGGATTCTCAGCCGTAAAGGCCATGGGAGCGGAGATACCGGAGAAAGGGATTACGCAGATAGGCATGAGCATAACGGATTTCGAAAAGACTCCTCTGTACAGGATTTTCGAGATAATCAAACTTGAAGCAGAGAGGCATAACGTGCCCGTAGTGGGTTCCGAGTTCTGCGGCATGGCACCTCTGAAATCCTTGATAGACATCGCGGCTCACTATTTGAAGATCGATAACCTTGCTGATGACAGGGTTCTGGAAATCGCCATACACAGAGCGATGGAAAAGGGCGAGCACAGTGACTAAAGAAAAAGTGGATCTGCTGATCAAGGAAGCTAACGAACTATTAACCCTCCGCGGCAACAGCGAAAAACCAGTCACAAAGGGCGATATGCATAGCCTGAGCATACTGGAAAGCGGCGCTATTGCAATTCAAGACGGAGTGATTGAAGCAGTCGGCAGAACTGACAACGTCGAGCAGCGCTTCAAGTCGGAACAAGTCGTCAACGCTTCCGGAAAACTCGTAATGCCAGGCTTCATCGACCCCCACACCCATCTGGTTTTCGCAGGAGCAAGAGAAGACGAGTTTGAACTTCGACTTCAAGGTTCAAGCTACTTGGAAATCCTGGCAAAGGGCGGCGGAATACTCAAGACCGTGACAGAAACTAGAAAGGCCTCAAGAGAGCAATTGGTTAACAAAGCGAAGAGAACCCTCGACATAATGTTATCCCACGGCACAACCACGGTGGAAGCGAAGAGCGGTTACGGACTAACAACCAGGGACGAAGTCAAATGCCTAGAGGCCACCAGACAGCTAGACAAGACTCATCCCATTGACATCGTGCCAACCTTCCTCGGAGCTCACGCAATCCCGCAGGAGTACAAGGGTAATTCTGATGGGTACGTGAGGTTAGTGACAGAAGAAACCATTCCCAAGGTTGCCCACCGAAGACTTGCAGAGTTCTGCGACGTGTTCTGCGAAAAAGGAGTGTTCAGCGTCAGTCAATCAAGAAAGATCCTGACCGAAGGAAAAAGACATGGGTTGAGGCCGAAAATTCATGCAGACGAGTTAACGGGCTTGGGCGGAGCAGAGCTAGCCGCTGAAGTTGGCGCCATCTCGGCCGAGCACTTGCTCTTCGCGTCAGAAGACGGATTAAAGGCCATGGCAAGACAAGCAGTAACTGCTGTCCTGCTGCCTATGGCATCATTCGCTTTGATGACTGGGAAGTACGCTGACGCGGCAAGAATTGCCAGACTTGGAGTGCCTATCGCAATTGGCACAGACTTCAACCCAAGCTGTTGGATTGAGAACATGCAGATGGTCATCGCTTTCGCTTGTCGCCAAATGCGGCTTACACCAGCGGAATCAATTGCCGCAGCAACAATAAACTCAGCNCACGCGGTTGGGCGAGCAAGAGAGGTTGGAAGTCTAGAAAGGGGCAAGAAAGCCGATGTACTAATNCTCAACGTTCCCAATCACAAGTTCCTAGGCTACAGGTTCGGAGTGAATCTTGTGGACAAGGTTGTTAAAGAAGGAGAAATAGTAGTGAATAAGTCAGAGGAGTAAAAATGGCTAGACGTGCTGTAAAATGCATCACTGGGCCTAAACTACACTGTAGAAACTGGCAGATCGAGGGCATTTACCGCATGCTTCACCACGTCCTCGATCCTGAGGTTGCCAAGGATCCTGAGAATCTAATTGTCTATGGGGGCACGGGAAAAGCTGCGCGCAACTGGGAATGTTTTGATAGAATCGTGGAGACCCTCGAAGAGCTTGGAACCGATGAAACAATGCTGATTCAAAGCGGCAAGCCCGTGGCAGTCTTCAAGACTCATGAGTGGGCTCCTAGAACCCTGATCGTAAATTCCATGCTGGTGCCGAAATGGGCTACGTGGGACTACTTCTACGAACTGGAGCAAAAGGGGTTAATCATGTTTGGACAAATGACAGCCGGCTCGTGGGCCTATATTGGCACTCAGGGAATTCTGCAGGGAACCTACGAAACCTTAGCAGCTGTAGCTGCGGAGCATTTCGGCGGTAGCTTACGTGGGAGAGTTGTTTTGACAGCAGGCCTGGGAGAAATGGGCGGTGCGCAACCTCTTGCAGTCACCATGAATGAAGGTGTAGCATTGGTAGTGGAAATCGACAAGAGAGCCATTGAGAAGCGAATCAGGCACAAGTACCTGCAGACTTGGACTGAAAACCTTGACGAAGCCATTGGTCTGGCTATGGATGCCAAGAGAGAGGAAAAACCAAGAAGCATCGGGCTCCTTGGGAACGCTGCGGAGGCGTATCCAGAGCTTCTAAAGAAAGGAATAGTTCCAGACGTTTTGACGGATCAAACCGCGGCCCACGATCCTCTTACTGGATACTACCCCGCAGGGCTTTCCAAGGAAGAAGCAGACAAGCTCAGAAAGGAAAAACCCAAGGAATACGTGGAGAAAGCGATGAAGAGCATGAAGATCCAGGTCAAAGCCATGGTTGATATGATGAGGAAGGGCGCAGTAGTCTTCGACTACGGCAATAACTTGCGTCAGCAAGCCTACGACGCTGGGTACAAGGATGCTTTCTCATATCCAGGGTTTGTACAACGCTACATTAGGCCTATGTTCTGCAAGGGAAAAGGCCCATTCCGGTGGACGTCGCTTACAGGCTCTTCTGAAGACATCTACAGGCTGGACGACTCAATCTTGCAGGAATTCGCGCACGATGAGGGGCTGTGCCGCTGGATAAGGAAGGCGAGGAAGGAAGTGAGGTTTCAAGGTCTGCCTGCTCGGGTGTGTTGGTTAGGCTTCGGAGAGAGAGCAAGGTTTGGAAGGATAATTAATGGTATGGTGAGGAAAGGAGAACTTTCAGGACCTGTGTGGATAGGTCGAGACCACTTGGACTGCGGAAGCGTTGCTTCGCCGAATCGTGAAACGGAGAGCATGATGGATGGAAGCGACGCCATCGCGGACTGGCCGATCCTAAACGCCCTACTCAACGCAGTCGGGGGTGCGACCTGGGTGTCGGTTCATCACGGAGGAGGCGTAGGCATAGGCTACAGCATTCATGCAGGCATGTGTCTCGTTGCAGATGGAACGAGAGAAACGGAAAACCGTCTCACAACTGTGCTGACAACAGATCCAGGAATAGGAATTGTCAGGCACGCAGATGCGGGTTACCCAGAAGCCCGACATTTGGCAAAGGAAAACGCAATCAAAATGCCTATGTTGCGTTGAGACGGAGGGGAAGGCGCTTGAAAAAGGTGACTATCGACGGAGAAACCTTGACAATCGAAGACGTTGCCCAAGTTGCTCGACATGACGCTAGGGTGCTAACCTCCGAAAAGGCGAAGGAGAAAGTGAAGCGGACACGAGAAGTCTTGGAACGTTTTGTGAAGGAAGGGAAAATCATCTACGGAGTGACAACAGGGTTTGGAGCCCTCGGAAATGTGTCAATTCCGCTGAAGGACTTGAAACAGCTCCAATTAAACCTCATAAGAAGCCATTCCTCGGGTGTTGGTGAGCCCCTAAGCAGAGAAGCAATTAGGGCTCTAATGCTTTTGCGAGCAAATACATTGGCAAGAGGCTTCTCTGGGGTGAAGCTGGAAACCTTATCGACACTAACGCAGATGATCAACAAAGGCGTGCATCCAATTGTTCCAGAGAAGGGTTCAGTAGGGGCTAGCGGAGACTTAGCTCCTCTTTCCCACATGGTTCTGGCAATGATTGGGGAAGGCAAGGCCGAATACAACGGTGAGATTCTCGATGCAGAAGAAGCAATGAGCAAAGCCGACGTCCCTACTATCACACTCGACGTCAAAGAAGGTCTTGCTCTGAACAACGGTACGCAGATGATGACCGCGCTCGCGGCCCTTGCAGTCTATGATGCAGAAAACCTCTTGAAAACGGCTGAGATCGCCGCAGCAATGAGCCTTGAAGCCCTCTGCGGGATTATAGATGCTTTCAGTGAAAGCATTCACAGAGCGAGACCTCACAGGGGACAGATTGAAAGCGCCAGAAACCTTCGCAGGCTCGTATCTGGCAGCCAATTGGTGGAGTCAGGGGACGATGCCATAAGAAAGTCCAAACATCCACAAGACCCCTATTCCCTCAGATGCGTTCCCCAAGTGCTTGGTTCAGTCCGCGAAACAATAGGCTTCGTCAAAGGCATAGTGGAAGTGGAGATCAACTCCGCAACAGACAACCCTCTTATTTTCCCTGAAGAAGGAGCTTGCCTATCCGGAGGAAACTTCCATGGGCAACCGATATCCGCTGCTATGGACTATCTGGCAATCGCTTTGACTACAATCGGCAACTTCTCTGAAAGAAGAACCGCAAGACTGATAGATGGAAACTTGAGCAGAGGACTTCCACCATTTCTGATTTCAGAAAAGGCCAAGACGGGGTTGCAGAGTGGTTTCATGACTTTACAGTCTACAGCTGCAGCGCTTGCTTCGGAAAACAAATCCCTAGCTCATCCGGCAAGCGTTGACTCAATTCCCACATCAGCGAATTTTGAGGACTTCGTGAGTATGGGTCCGATTGCCGCCAGAAAAGCTACGGAAATCCTCAGAAACACTGAAAGCATAGTGGCAATCGAGCTTCTGGCAGCCGCGCAAGGCGTCGAATTCAGAGTGAAGAAACCTGGAAAAGGCACCAGAATTGCCCTAAGTACAATAAGAAAACATGTGCCTCCGCTAAAGGAAGACAGGGCACCGTACAGAGATATGGAAACCGTTCGCGCGTTGATCCATGATGGAGGATTCGCAAGCATAGCTTGAAACGAACTCTTCTTCGTGTGCAAATGCCTGTTCGCGCGAAAAAGTATCTAGCAATGCATACTGTTTCGCGATCACTGGAATGCTTGGAGAGCTCTCAGCCGTTTCACTATGTTTGGGTGGCTTGAGAACAACTCTAGAAATCTATCTACGCCTGTAACCTTTCTTCGCAGAACTTCCTCGACTAGTTTTCTGTCTCCAAGTCCGGATTGGGCTATTGCTTTAGTATCTGCAATAGCTCTGTCTGGGTCTGATATGAAAAGGGCTTTGAAAGAGCTTAGCTGCCCGGTTCTCGACTTTCTAGCTTTGATTTTTCCGCTTGCCTTGACAATTTTCGCCAAGCCTTCTGAAAGCTTTCTAGGCCCCTCATCCACAATGGAGGCGCTGTGGCGGTCAGCGTAGTATTCTCGAAGGCGGCTTAGGTACAGCGTGAAGAGAGTAAGTATCCAGTACAGGAAAATGCTGATTATTCCGATTACTGCCCCTAGGGCTGAGCCGCCATCGTTTCTGCTTCTTCCGCCAAACATTGACGAGAATATGAAGGAGTAGCCAATGAAGTAGAATATTGCCGGCAATATGGACACGAACATCATGACTTGAACGTCTTTGTGTTTCAAGTGTCCCAGCTCGTGCCCGACAACTGCTTCAACTTCTTCGCTCTCAAGAGTGTCTACCAGCCCTTCCGTTATCGCCACTCTGCTGCCTGCTATTGGAGAGCCGTAGGCGAAGGCGTTTGGAATCGGAATACGTGCAAGCATTAGCCGCGGCTTCTTGATACCGCTCTTCTGGCTCAGGGTTTCAACCATAGCGTGCAGTTTCGGGTTCTCAGTCCTAGAGATCGGACGCACTCGATAGATGGCATCCACCAAGTACGGCGCGATGAGCCATTGCAGAATGTTGAAGCCAATCACGAATACCAGAAGCCATGTGACACTGAAAGTTCCGGTCAAGCTCAACAAAACGGTGAAGAACAGCGTTGAGAGTCCTATAATAATAGCTAGAGTTCCAACCATGGATGCTCGAAGCTTCAAGAGAGAACTCATGTCTAACCCAAAGAATCTTCCCAATACAGTCTCGCTTATAATCTTTACTCCAAGACTGTTCCTTTTCCTACAGCCAGAACATCCTCGATGCACGCATGCTTATTGTTAGGGAAGGCTGGAAGATTTCGATCCCTTCATCTAGAAGTAATTTCATCCGTGCATGGTGATGTCAAGATGGCTCCTTCTCCACTCTGTGCAGATTGCCAACTCTAGTTATTCTGAATTTTACGTCAAGGATTTCTTGGGCTAGCCAAATGTTTGTTTCCAGATGGTCAGTTAGCAAGCGGGTTAAGAAGACCGATTCGCCTTTCGAGAGAGCCATATATGGCACCAACATGTCCGCGAGATGTACGTCTACCGTTGCCTTTGCTTGTAGTTCGCTCACCAGGTTTTCTGCAGCTTCCTTTCCGACACTCTCGCTTGGCTTTCTTAGTTCGCCGATGGCATCGCCTCCCAGAAGAGCTTGGGTGCTGGTTTTC
>JGI24422J19971_10001775_pt1 | contig 13248 bp, 11 predicted proteins | sample DeeMarSWOR152_54_FD_19971 | JGI IMG/M metagenome (IMG submission 19971) | reverse complement strand
GACACCCGAGAAGTACTTGATATCTACGATGGTTACAGCATAGAACGAGTTCCAGCCCTGCGAGCCATTAGCTGTCGAGGAAGTGGGCGGAAAGGTCATACAGAACTCATCATAAGCAATCAGTAATGCATGCATGCATCCCTGAATCTTGGTAGCAGACAGCTCTTCCTGACTATGTCATATGGCTCCAAGCAGGAGCACGATTGTAACAGTTATCAGGCCAGCAGCCAATGTTTGGACTCCGTACAGCAACATATTTTCTCTGGCTGTTCTTCCGAGATACATTCCGAGCACGAACAAGGTGACTAGTGTTAGAACGAGGGAGAGTATGTACGCCTCGCTAATCGCTATCAAACTCCCTAGAGCAAACGCAAAGGGTAAGAGAGAGAAGATAGCGGTCAGCATGGGCGATCCCCCGTCCACTATAGCTGCATAAAAGGATACAAAGGAAGAAGCCTCGTTCAGCACTGATTCCTGAAGATTCGTCATCATCGCGTCTTCGAGGGTTTTAAGATCCCTTTTTCTTTCAGCCCTTTCGGTCATGTATGCTCCAAACAAGCCTGAAATACCCATTGCTAGACAGGCGCCTAGACCAGCAGTCACGATTATCTCCGGGCGTTCAACACCCACAACCCAAGACCCAACAATAATCCCTAACATTGTCATGGAACCGTCAAAACCGTTCTTCACGAAGTATCTTCTCGCTATAGGACCCATCCCAGTAATCCTAATGTACATTCGGATACGCTTGAACAAGCCTCTTAAACCGCTAATCACCATTTCCTCCAATGAGAAAAACAACGCTTGGAAACAGCAACACAAGTGAGACAAATGTCTATACCCAATATAAGTATTAGCTAGTCTTCAGCATTCATGAAGATACGATCCAGAGGGTTCAGTACGTCCATTTGCTGCAGACCATCTTGAGCTAGCTTGTGGGATTGCATTTCTCTGCGTTGGAAAAGAAGGCCGAGAAGAATGGGATAGCGGACTGTACTTGGGAAAAGGTGCATGCATGCATTCTCAGCGTCTCTACCGTGATCGAGAGCATCCATCCTAGCGACCACCTCTACGTCCTCAAGTCTCATAATACGAATATTCGGCATCAAACCTCACCTCCTCCATGATTTTTCAAAAATCACGAATACGTCCTCTAGGCTAATACACGGCCAGCTGAGTTTCCCTAGCTATTGGGATCCATGGCAAACGCACCTCAGAAGGAGCTTCAAGAAATGCTTGAGGTAGGTGAATAAAAACCTTGCCAATCTCCGTAGAATCTGGTCGTAGAGAAGACAGATGCCCGCAAGAATACTTCAATGAACGCGTTCAAGTTTGAATATAACTGGTCTCAGCCCATCAGTGCAGCAGTGTACGGTGGGGGCTCCTTTCTCTTCCGCTTCCGGCTCCCACTTTACGCCGTGCCTCAAAGCGGTCACTATCTTATACAAGTCGTTCCAAGCCCAATGACAGAACCCTTCGGGCATGTCACCATCTTCGCCGACGACAAACTCTTGACCTACCTCGTAAACAGGACAAGCCTTTACATTCCTTCCCAGGGGAGGGTTGTCGCCAAATATCTCTCTCGAACTTAGTTTCTTTAGGACCGTGATCCTGACCTCGCTCTTTCTTGCCATAAAACCACAAACCTCCAACAGCTCTGCCCTCGTATAAATCTAGTGTGCACACATGCATTCCGAAGCTAGCGACAGAATCATCCCACTTGTCCACCTGCAACTAAACGACGTCACTAAGTGGGCAAAGGCTAGTATGCCCGTGGAGAGAGCACAAAGGAGAATATTACTCGAAAAGCGTTGATGTCTCGTAGGAAACGGATTTCGATGCCTCACAAGTTTTCAAAACAGCTTTTAAGCCATGCCCCACTTCTCTTCGTCCATGCGGTTGCCAATACAAGTTGAAGCCATAATCTACCGAAGAAATGGCAACAGAATAGAATATTTACTCCTGAAAAGAACCCCGGAGAGAAACGGATTCTGGCAACCAGTCACGGGTGGCGTGGAAGAAGGAGAGACCAGAAAGGAAGCCTTGTGCAGAGAGATTAGTGAAGAAACAGGAGTGAAGAGTGTGCTCACAGTATTAGAAGGTCTTGACTATTTTGAATTTTCAGATCCTGGTCCATATCAAGAGTACGTCTACGGCGTAGAAGTCGCTCCTTCGGAAGAGATAGTGCTGGACGGAAAAGAACATAGTGAACACAGATGGTGCAGTTTCCAAGAAGCTCTGCAATTGCTGAAATGGAAAGAAAACAAAAGAGCCCTGAGAAGACTGAACAAGACCCTCACGCAACAAAGCCGACGCACGTATGCGCGCGACTACTGAGGGCGTGCTCGGCTCCACGTCAGTAGAAACTTATGTCCCCTTTCTTCAGGGCCTGTTTCTCAGCGAATCTCAAACCCCAAATGCCCAGCAAACCGAAGATGATTGTGTGCATTATTAGTCCTAGGATGTCGAGCCGGACTGTAGCGAGGGAGGCTCCTGCTAGGCTCATTCTCCTGAACGCGTCGATACCAAACGTGATGGGAATCAACGCTGAGAAGAAGAGGAGTAGTTTGGGAATCGCGTTTACTGGAAAGCTCATACCGCTCAAGTACTCTATTGGTGCTTGGAGGAAATTGGCCAGCAGGTTTGCTGATCGTGTAAGTACAAAGAAGCTTGTGAAGAAGATGCCAACTGCGTAAAGGGCTATGACTGTGAGGATGAAGCACAGTAGTATGCCAATGGGATCAACAGCGTAAAGGTTCATTCCGAAAGCTAAGCTGCATAGGGTAACCATTGTTCCTATGGTGAGGGAAGCGAAGGCAAAGTCTTGGATGGCCACTCCCAAGAGAAGAACTGCTTTGTTTGTTGGGGTTAAGAACAGAATCTCGAGAGTTCCTGCGCTCCTCTGATTCTCTATGAAATATCCTGTGCCCCAAAGCATGAACATCCAGAACTGGGCTATCCCCGAGCCTAGAATGACAAACCCGGCGATATCCGTTATTCCTCCGGATACCTGTGAGAAGTTCTGGATTGCAGAAGGCGAAATCATCGATGTATATGTCAGTATAGTGGTTGTGGTTAAGACAACTGGGCCGAGAAAGAGGTGTAGAAACCATGTAGGATACCTGAACCTCTGCATCATTCCTACGATGAAAGCGGCGTGAATCGTTCTAAGATCCTTCAAGACGTTCATTTGGGCTCGCTCTCAAAATGTGGACAAAAATCCATGCTTTCTGATTATACGGTCGAGATATCTGAAGGAGAACAGACCGATGCATACACAAATAGCCGTAAGGACAGTTAGATAGGATAAGTCTCCAGCTACGTCAGCGATGCTTTTTCCATAGAGAAGGGCGTCTCTTGCCAGCTTGTACCCGTAGTATGTGGGTAGAGCTTTCGAAATGCTTTGCAGCCAGCCTGGCAGGATGGTTATTGGATAGTAGACGCCGCTGAGCAGGAATACGTAGGGTTGTATGGTGTTAGAGAAGGCCCAAGGTTGTTTGAGGACTAAGCCGATTCCTGCGAAAGCGAAGCCTAGGGAGTATAGACTGATCAGAGTCAGGCTGAGCGACAGGGTCGCGGTTAAGCCATTGATTGCTCCAAAGGTGAAGCCGAAGGCAAGGTAGGCTAGGGGGAGGCTTATCGCGATGCTTGTCAGCGCGTCGATGATTCCTGAGAAAGACTTCGCGATCATCCAGGTATAGAGATTGACTGGAGATACGTAGAGGATTTCAAGGGTTCCAGCTATTTGCTCGTCGTAAAGGCGCACAGCTGAGCCCCATAGAATGGAGCGGAAGAAAGCGTCCACTAGAAACGCTACAATGAAGAAGTTTACCATTGCTTGTGGGCTTACTGGTCCTCCGGCCATGACTGAGTAGATGGTTGCAGTGATAGCTAGCCAGAAGATTGGGCTGAGTATGCTGAAGCAGATGAAGGTTACGGGGGTCATCCATCTGATCCTTTCTATCTGAGACAGCTTTACAACTGTTACGAAGACCCGCAATTCGTTTAAGAGGTTCATTTCCCGCCCGCCCTGACTAGTTTTATGAAGACATCTTCCAACGTAGGTTCAGCGGCTTGAAACGACAGGACTTTTACTCCATTCTTCACGCAACTCTCGATCACCTCGGTCACAACTCGGCTCTTACCATCGGTTTGAAGCCTAAGCTGGGACAGGCCGCTTTCCGGATCGTCTCTGCTCATGACGTCTTCAACTCCTGAAATGCTTTTCAGAGCCTGAATGCCGCGATCTGAAATTCCCCTAACATTCAGCTCTAAGACTACTGCTCTCCTCACAAGCGCCTTCAGCTCCCGCGGAGTTCCCAGAGCGATTATTTTTCCTTTGTCGATTATAGCGACTCTATCACACATCTCCTCAGCTTCATACATGTAGTGGGTAGTGAGCAGAACCGTAGCCTGCTTCTCCGCAACGAGCGCCTTGATGTACTGTCTAATCTTCCTGGCCCCATCTGGATCCAGACCAAGTGTCGGCTCGTCTAGGAACAGCACCTCTGGATCATTGAGCAGTGCTCGGGCGATGTGTAGTCTTTGTTTCATGCCTTTGGAGTAGCGTTCGACTCTGTCATCTGCCCTATCCGTGAGCTCCACGAGTTCAAGAACCTCCTTGATCCGTTCGTCTGCAGCGCTGCCTGGGATATTGTAAAAGCGTGAGAATGCCCATAAGTTCTCTCGTCCAGTAAGTCTCCAGTAGAGGGCTCTTTCGCCCCCTAAGACCACATTGATCTTCTCCCTGACTTTGTCTCGTTCCTCTACGACATCGTGTCCGTCTACCCATGCTTTTCCGCTAGTGGGAAGGAGAAGGGTGCAGAGCATCTTTATGGTGGTTGTTTTGCCAGCCCCGTTGGGTCCGACTAATCCGAAGAGCTCTCCTCTGTTTATGGAAACGTTGATGTGGTCAGCAGCCAATATGCGTTCCTTCTTCCGCCTTATGTTGCCTAGAAATCCTGCACCTTTCTTCTTCACTTCGAATACTCTCGTCAGGTTGGACGTCTGAACCGAAACTTCCACTAGGAATCCTTCCATTTTGCCCTAGCGATGTTGGTTTCTACTTTGGTCTGAACCTTGAAAAAGGCAGCTCACGTCTCGTAGTCACACCTTGAAGTCACAAGTTGCTACTACGTGCACGCGGGTATTCAAACGGGTCAGGTCAGCATCCATTACGTTCAACTCAGATTATTCTGCGTCTAAATCAAATACATGTCATTTTAAGTATTTAAAGCTTCTTCAAATCATAAAAGAATTTCGTGTACTCGTTTGCTTACGTGTACTCGTTTGCTTACGAGAGCGACAATTAGCACGCGTAATCATGGCATGGATGGTTGGCCGAGTTTGGGCTCGGGTTGCTGGCTCGAATCCCATCCTGCTTGGAACTTTTTTATTTGAGAAAGAAACTAGGCAATCGGGCTTGGGTTTTAGCCTTTGAACAACTCGGAATATTGGAACTTTCTGAACTTGTTTTTGCATGGAGGACCAGCACAAACAGCAGCTTCATCCTTTCCTGGTGAAAGGATCCCTGACCAGCAGATACCGTAGTGAACCCGCTCATCATAGTCATGGGTACACATCTTATTTTCGTGCATGCATGCATTGCTTAAAGCTTAACTACGTGTCGTTTTCTATTCACGGCAGGTGTGAGCTTTGAGTGCAGATGAGAAATTTGAGAAGCTGAAGGAAGAGGCCTGCCGCAGATTTTTTGAGGAAAACCCCGTTTTTGCCAGCTACTTGGGTCTTCACGATCCCTTCGACCTCCAGCTGCCAAAGGGAGACACGAGCCACGTCCTTGCAAACCTCAAGATTCTCGAGGAATCTGTCGAACGTATGAAGGAGACAATAGACTACAACGCTCTGAGTGATGTGAACAAGATTGACTGGCATGTATTGGAGAAAGCTGTTGAAGCGGATAGATTCGATTTCCATGAACGGCGACAGCATGAGCGTGACCCCGATGCCTTTGACGTGATTGGCGGTGCACTCTTTCCAATGATTACCAGGGACTATGCTCCACTGGGAAAGCGAGTCGAGGCCATTATCACAAGACTCGAAAAGGCCCCTCAATACCTGGCGGAGTTTCGAACGAGGTTTGACAACTCCAAGCCTGTGAAACTATGGACCGAAGTCGCAATCGAATCAGCACAGCAGATACCAGGACTGTTCCACTTCATTGCTGGAGCATCAAAAGGCAAAATCCCCGAAGAACTTCATGGGAAGCTTATGAAGACAGTGGAGAACTTGAAGCAACCGATCCAAGAACACATGCAATGGCTCCAGAGCCTGAAGGCACGAACAACCGAAAACTGGGCCCTAGGCAAAGAGAAATTCGAGAAACTGGTTAAGCTCCGAGACCTCGGAATGACCTCAGAGGACATCTATCAACTGGGAGTGCAATACCTAAGAGATTTGAAGAAAGAAAGAGAACGCACAGCGGCGCAAATCGCTCCGGACAAGAGCGTCGAAGAAGTCATGAAGATGATCGAAGAGGACGCCCCGAGAACTTTTGAAGAGGCTATGAGTGCAACGAGAAAGGCAATGGAGGACGCGAAACAGTTCGTCGTTGAAAACGACCTCGCCACCGTTCATGAAGAAGACAAGCTGCTTGTTGAGGAGACGCCGGCGTTTATAGCCCCCTTGATTCCTTTCGCGGCCCTCAACATGCCATCGAGATTCGACAAACCAATGATAGGCGAATACATCGTTACACGCCCCAAAGACATCAAGAACCTTGGCAGTCATCTGAACTACACGAGCATACGCAACACTGCCATCCACGAAGCTTTCCCAGGACACTTCCTCCAGATGACAATGTCGAACCGAAGCTCCCTGATACATCTCCTCGCAGGAGCAACGGAGACGGTTGAAGGATGGGCTCACTACTGTGAGCAGATGATGATGGAAAGAGGATTCGTCACAAGTCTAGAAGCCAAGCTGGTACAGATTAACGATGCAGTCTGGCGTGCTGTCAGGATTATCGTAGATGTCAAGCTCTCGCGTGGTGAGATGAGCTTTGACGCGGCTGTGGAAATGCTGGTGAAGGAAGTCGGAATGTCCAAAGAGGGTGCTATTGCTGAGGTACGTCGCTACACAAAAACACCAGGTCAGCCCTTCTCCTACCTCCTAGGAAAGCATCTAATCCTTCAGCTTCGGGAAGAGGTAGGGCAGAAGATGGGAGCGCACTTCAACGAGAAATTCTTCCACGACGTCATCACCGCAAACGGACTTCTACCAATCTCTCTGTTAAGAAAGGTGTTTAATCAGAAGATATCAAAGCTAAAAGTCAACTAGAAGCCCTCTTCGCTGGCGCAAAGGAATAGCTGTGCAATCAAAGGTGTGGCTCCAGATAGACAAGTCATCGTAGTAGCTGGAAAGCAAGCGACAAGAAAACCAAAAAAGGGGGAAGATTGGGTGATATCTCCACGCGGTGGAGGGATTCAAATCTCTCCCAATCCACCACAAATATACCGCGCGCCAGAATTACCTGAAATACTTGCTTTCATGAATGATGCCATCGACACCTAGGGAACAGACTTCTTCTAAAGACATACTCTTCAAGCAATTCTCGATGATTCTATAGCCTGCATAGTATCCGATTTTTGCAGGAAACTTCTCTGGTAGGTTTGACATGGGCCCGTTCATAAAGTATTTTCTGTAAGACTCCATGCCTTCCAATTCCAACTCTTCGATAATTGCTGCCTTGATCATTCTTTCGTTTTCCATACACCAAGTCACTGCGTCTTTTGGCATCATGAACAAGAGGTCGTAGATAGAGAGATCTGTGAAAATCAATCGTGGAAAACAGCTTGCCAATCCCTCATTCACTATATGGAATTTCAGGGATTGATTAAGATGGAGCTTAGCCATGAGCAGACGGAACTCCTGTTCAGGCAGTCTTTCTGTAAGTTCTTCAATCTGCTTGTAACCAGCCAAGTAAGGAGCAAGCAAGCAGTGAGCGTATTCATGAGCTAGAATCAGATGCATCTTTTCCATGCTGTAACGCACTGAGACAACAGCATTCAGCTTGCCATTAGCTGGAATACTACAGCAGAATTTGGGCAAAGGCGTCAAAACAAAGTAGACATCAACCTCGCTAACTGGCTGGATCACTTCTTTGCTTTTTGAAGCAACAGTGTTGTAGACTGCTTCTAGTTTTTCATCATCTATCTCTTCAAGAACTTCAATGTACTGTGATGGCAAAATTGCGGGAATCATTTTTTTGATATCTTCCAATTGCTTGCCCATTGCAATCGCACAGAATAAGTGAAAGTTCCACATTGTATCACCATAGGAATCTATTACCTTCTGTCTGTAGTTCTTCCATGTCAATGGACCCTCTAAGAAAGCCTTAAAATCATTATATACTAAATGAAGCATTTTACGTCGACCTTGCCTGCAGGGTTTGAACTTAGTGAGGGGATAAATATGTTTTTTATGTAATAGGTCAATAATTGCTCTTATTGTTCCATAACGCATCGCACGTGCCTTTGAAGTTGTTGATGTTCCTGTTGGAATACATGAAAAGAAAGTTTGCGAGTGGTGTCTCCACCGCAGGTGATGTTCGAATCCCACCAACCAACCACGCATAAACTGAAGGCGTGCAAGCATTACTGGTGGTATCTCAGACTTCTGGTTAGTTCAGCTATGCGTTTTCTACCCTTATCTGTAATAATGAAGTCTCCGTTCCGCTTGGTCAGGAGATCATTTTTGAGCAGCTGATTAACAAGAGTGTCGAATGATTCCCCGAAATCGCGCCTTTTCCTAAGCTGAACTTGAATTCAGTTAATACGGGAACGTATTTTGGTTTGAACGTACGTTCTAGCTCCCGTACAAGTTCATCTCTGGTATTCAATTTGAGTTCGTTGACATAGTACAGTATCCAGGTTCTAAACGTTTCAAGCTTGCTCAATTCCCAATGCTTCTCAAACGGGATCTCATATTTCTTGAGGTCTATCTCCTCTCCTTTGATCGAGGCAATCGTTTCCTTGGATAATTTAGTGCCATCTATAAGGATTCTAGTGGCGACAAAACCCCCAACGAAAGCATCTATGAAGTGTATTCTGAAAACAGAGAAAATTGCACCTATGATGACCCCTGTAGCAACATAGATGTGGTTCTTCGAGTCAATCGACTACGAGATGAGCACTAGGCTACCATTTCTTTTGCCTACGAATCTTTGATATAGGAAGAGAATCCAGGCAAACAGGAGTACAATAATTTCGGTTAAAATCACCAAGTAAGGCATAGCTAAAGGTGATAACGTTCCAAGGAATGCTTCTATAATTGATATAGCCGACTCATAGCTCACGCTAATGCCAGTAAGAAACATCATCGAGAGAACGATTAAGGTTCCCAAAACTTCTCTTTTAATTTTCATGCCTAACCACACTATTGCAGCTGAAGCAGTGTCGACTGCAGCATCAGCACCGTCAGCTAAGAGTCCAACACTGCCACTGAAAATACCTGAAGAGAGTTTCAATGAAGCAAGGAAAAAGTCGACAATAATCGTGTTGCGAGCTGCAGCAGATGGACTAAGAATCTGACCCTCAAGAATATCTGCGCTCTTCTTTAGAGCCTTCTCAAATTCTTTTGCTTTCTCTTCTCCTTCTGTAGTTGGTTCGTACTTGCCCACTTGATTTATCCTTATAAGACCCTTTTCCTGCAAATCCCGACATTCTGATTTGATATCTACTTCTTGTTTGCTCTCCTTCCGTTTAGCTCTGCTCGACCGAACCGCTGCTGGGCGCCCAAATCTGGAGAGGAAGCTAGACACAATTCTTGAACCAAACCCTATTCCAACCATCTCAAATCGAGAGATCAATATAGATTTCATTTTCTCCAACTCGTTAAGGTCTAGTGAACCCTCTTTCGTTAAAGCAAGGAGAATGAATTTACTGAAGTCTCCGTGGCGGCGTCTCTTTTTACTCAAGCCTATATTTCACAACCTATAGATTATTCATCAGTTGGCACGCGCTGCTTGCGCATGCGCACTGGGATGGTTCGAAATCCTCTACTGTCGGATCATTGTTGGGATTTGGATGCGGTTGTTTTTCTGAAGTTTTGTCAGGAATATTTCCTCGTGCTGCAGGGGCAGGCTGGTTTGGCCTTTCCTGCCTCTAAAGTCCTTTCCCTGCCTTCTTCTGATGGCATTTAAGCCTGAAAAGCTTTGCTTCTCCAAAAACAGCCTGAAACTGGGAACATACAAAAAGGGGAGGGGGATCGCTGCATTCTTACGCCAAAGCTCTGTACACACGTTTGCTCCTGAAGCTTGCCACAAAGCTTCATTCTCCAAACAATCGTTTTCATTCTTGTACGCATTCTACGAAGGTTCTGATAGGCTCCAGAATCTTAAGCGATGGTTTCTAGATGGATGATAGCCTGTCAAACGGTAATGCATGCATGCGCGCGCATCAGAAGCCTTAGATAACTACACTACAGAGTTAAATATGAACCGAAGTCAGGTTTTCAATACTCGCGCGCAGAGATGCCATGATCCTAAAGCAAAGGAAATTTTAGAGCTAATACGTGGATGCGTGCGCGCGCGTTGATCCAACTTTTACGTGGAATTCCTGATTGCATGAGTTGCCGAATGCACGCGCGCTGGATTTTTTTCGAAATGATATGCGCGCAACATATAACAAGGGTGGCNATNGTNGNGCGTGCNCATTTGTCTAATTCGACGTGNATGNTNTATAGAATTTCATATGAAATAATCTAAAAAACTAAAGTAGAACTTGTTTACTCTGATGCTTCGAGAGTTCTCAGGTGTCTTTTGGAACCACCTGTAGGCTGTCAGAACATTGGAAAACGGTAAATACACAGGGATCTAGAGTGGTAGAGTTTGTAAGGAAAAGAGATGGGAGATTAGCAGCATTTGACCAAAATAGAATAACCAATGCCATAAGAAAGGCATTTCAAGCGGTAGATGCAGGAAATGCGGATAAGTCTAAGGAGCTAAGTGCTGAAATCGTTGCATCCTTAGGAAATAAATTCGGTGAAGACGGGGTTCCAACGGTAGAAGAGATACAAAACGTTGTGGAAGAGAAGCTGATTGAAAACAGGTTCTTGGAGGTTTCCAAGGCTTACATTCTCTACCGACAGCAACACGCCGACATGAGAGAGTTGGCATTTCTGCTAAGCTCCGATGACATGATGGATGGCTACCTAAACGGTACAGACTGGCGGATCCGCGAAAACGCCAATATGAACTTCTCTCTCCAAGGATTGAACAATCATCTCTCTTCACGACTCGTGGCTCACTACTGGTTGACAAAAATGTATTCTCCTCTCATCAGGGAAAAACATGTGTCCGGAGCTTTGCACATTCACGACCTTGCTGTCCTAGGAACATACTGCGTGGGATGGGACTTGAGAGATCTACTGCTCTCCGGCTTTGGCGGGGTTTCTCAGAAGATTGAGAGCAGACCCGCGAAGCATTTCAGGACAGTACTAGGACAGGTTTTGAATTTCTATTTCACCCTGCAAGGCGAAGCCGCGGGTGCTCAGGCATTTAGCGATTTTGACACTTATCTAGCTCCATTCATCCACTACGACAACCTAAACTATGAGCAGGTTGTTCAGGCAATGCAGGAATTCGTGTTCAACATGAATGTACCTACTCGCGTAGGATTTCAAACCCCATTCACAAATCTTACGCTGGATATCTCAGTGCCCAGATTCATGAAAGATGAAGGCGTGATCGTAGGAGGACGTATGCAACATGAGGTCTACAGTGATTTTACCGAAGAGATGAACATGCTGAACAAAGCCTACGTTGAGGTGATGTCCCATGGAGACAAGAGAGGCAGAGTCTTCACCTTCCCCATAGTTACCTACAACATAACTGAGGACTTCGACTGGGAACTTCAAGAACTGTTCGAATTGGTGGCGAGATACGGTACTCCATACTTCTCCAACTTCATAAACAGCGAGATGAAACCTGAAGACGTCAGGAGCATGTGTTGTCGACTGAGGATAGACAATAGAGAACTGCAAAGGAGAGGAGGCGGATTCTTCGGCTCTAACCCACTAACAGGCTCCATCGGAGTGGTCACCATAAACTTACCCAGAATAGGATTCCTCAAAAAAGATGAAGATGAATTCTTTGAAGAGCTAGGTAATCTAATGGACATAACTAGGGACAGCTTAGAGGTCAAGAGAAAAGTCATTGAGAACTTAACGGAACAAGGGCTGTATCCCTATTCCAAGTTCTACCTGCGCTTCATAAAAGAAAGGTTCGATAAGTACTGGAAGAACCATTTTTCCACAATAGGCCTGATTGGAATGAACGAAGCCCTTTTGAATCTTCTGGGTTGCAGTATAACTTCAGAAGAGGGGTTGAGATTCGCAGTCAAAGTTTTGCAGTTTATGCGAAACAGGCTCTCAGAATATCAACAAGAAACGGGAAACATTTACAATCTGGAAGCCACCCCAGCAGAGGGAACATCCTACAGACTGGCGAGAATCGATAAGGAGAAACATCCAGATATAATCGTTGCCAACGAGAAGTATCTCAAAAATGACGGGATCAGACCATTCTATACAAACTCTTCGCAATTGCCAGTAGACAATGAACTTAACCTCTTTGAAGCCTTGACCCATCAAAATAAACTTCAGACTCTTTATACTGGTGGGACGGTCTTTCATATTTTCCTTGGAGAGTCCAATCCGTCGTGGGAGAGTGTTTCCGCTTTGATAAAGAAAGTGGCTGAAAAAACCGAATTACCCTATTATACAATCACACCCACCTTTAGTGTCTGCCCAGTTCACGGATATCTAAGTGGGGAGCATTTCCTTTGTCCCAGTTGCGGTGAAAGATGTGAAGTGTACTCAAGGGTTGTAGGTTATTTAAGACCGATCAGCCAATGGAATGACGGAAAACAGAGCGAATACAAAATTAGAAAAACATTCGATAGCACTCTATCTGTAGACAGTCCTTCGTGAGAAGCTTAAATTTCCTGTACGTAATAATTTGGTGCCTGAGTCATAAGATTCCTCCAACCTAATGCACTATATGCATCACCCACCGTATGCATGCATGCATACAATAACTCGACTTTCGTCTAATCATCGCCTTATGAAAGACGGTGATCCATACTTCATTTATTATATGACTTTCATGTCCGTATCAACGTGTCCTGGTCATTGGAGTTCCACATTTTGGACATTTCTGTTGGAAACAGGGTGTACCCAGTCTATGAGGTTCGGTGTATCCACAGTTTGGACACACACAAGATCCACCCG
>JGI24422J19971_10001773_pt1 | contig 13255 bp, 14 predicted proteins | sample DeeMarSWOR152_54_FD_19971 | JGI IMG/M metagenome (IMG submission 19971) | reverse complement strand
TGGATTCGCCAGTGACCGGATTCAGCGTGAAGATTACACCCGCAGCCTTGGCGTTGACCATTTTCTGAACGCCTACACTTATCAGGACCTGTTCTTGACTGAAGTATTTCTGGTTTCGATAGTAAATGGCGCGTGGCGTGAACAAGCTTGACCAACATTTTATGGTTTTGTCAATGAGGTCTTCTGTGCCTTTGACATTCAAGAAGGTTTCCTGTTGACCTGCAAAAGAAGCGTCTGGTAAATCTTCGGCTGTGGCGCTCGAGCGAACTGCTACAAAAACGTCTTTCATGCCTATTCTTACTTTAAGTTCAGAGTAAGCAGCCTTGATTTCTTTCGCAATTTCATAGGGCATAGACGTGGATTCAATTAGTTTCCGGATTCTCTTAGAAGCTTCTTCGTATTGTTTGGGATCGTTAACATCAGTGACGATTTGTTCAATCGTTTTGTAGATTTTATCAGCTATACTAGTTTTTGTAATAAATTCATGATACGCATGGGCAGTAATGGCGTAGCCAGGTGGCACGCTAATCTTCGCCCGTAGCATTTCGCCCAAGTTGGCATTTTTTCCCCCAACCAAAGGGATGTCTCCTTTGCCGAGCTCTTCAAACCACAGGATTCGCTTCCTTTTTCGCTCAGATTGCAACACTTCCACCTCTAATCTTAACTAGTTTGGAGCCGCCTATATTATCATACGGTAAGGTATAAGTAACTCGTCTGAACCTCGTTTTAGGGCTTCTTTTGGGGGCCCTAAGCCAATGAGGTAAGGTTTTCGTCTAGCCGAAGAATGTTGCTGCTATTTCGTAGAGCTTCAAATCAACCGTTTTTCGCTTGCCGACAACTTCCTTCAAGGGCACGGACACCATGGCATTTCCCTGGATGGCAACCATCTCGCCGAATCTGCCCTCGTGTACTAGGTTAATCGCAGCGATTCCAAATCGGGTAGCCAGAACTCTGTCAAACGCGATCGGAGAGCCACCGCGTTGAAGATGACCCAGAACCACTGCCCTAGTATCGATGTTTTCGAATCTCTTTTCTATTTCCTTTCCTATGTAGTAACCCACGCCGCCAAATCTTGCGTGTCCAAACTCGTCTACCCCACTGCTATAAACGATCTCTTCGCCCCCTTTTTGTTTGGCGCCTTCAGCGGCGACGATTATGCTAAAGTTTCTACCGCGTTTTTGCCTCTTCCTGATACATTCGCAGATCTCTTCAATTTCGAAAGGTTTCTCAGGAATTAGGATGACGTCTGCCCCTCCGGCAATGCCGGCCTCCAAGGCGATCCAGCCGGTGTGTCTACCCATGACTTCAAGGATTATCACCCTGTGATGCGCTTCTGCCGTTGTGTGGAGTCTATCAAGTGCTTCACAAGCAATTGCAACCGCCGTTTGAAAACCAAGGGTATAGTCCGTGCCAACAAGGTCGTTATCGATTGTCTTGGGGACTCCGACGACGGGGAGCCCCATTTCGTAGAGTTTGTAGGCTACGCCAAGCGTGTCCTCTCCGCCTATTGCGATGACCGCTTTAACGCCGTGTTCGGAAACGTTCTTTAGAATGCGTTTTGCTCCGTCTTCACTCTTGAAAGGATTAGTCCTCGTCGTGCCCAGTATCGATCCTCCTCGAGGAAGCATACCCGCAAGATCCTCCAAATCTAATGGTACGAAATCACCTTCGATAAGCCCTCGCCAGCCGTCTTTTATCCCAAGGGTCTCATACCCGTAATCTTGAATTGCCTTTCTAACGATAGCCCTCAACGTTGCGTTTATGCCAGGCGCGTCTCCGCCGCCGGTCAAGATACCAACTTTCATGTCTTCTCCTCCTTGTTACTATTGTTTCATTCCCTCATCATAATGTGTAAACTGCCACTATTATACGTAAGGACCAGCTGAATACTGCTGCAAATAATGCGTGCTTTACTTGGAGGGCGCATGCACGTGTTCATTCACTAAAGCTCTCTTTTTCAGAACGTTGAGCTGCTTGAAGAGGAAATCAAACTTATTCTCGAGTTCAGCCGCAATCGCATTGCGCGTCTCTTGTGGCAGATTCATAATTTCCTTCTTGAAGGGACCCAACGCTTTTTTTTGAGTCTTGTAAAGGAATTGTTCAGATTCGCCTTTTTTAGCCTCGCTTGCGGCATTGGTTTTTAGCCATTCGTAAATTCTCTTCTTTAGATCAGCTGGAAAGTGCTCAGATTCGTAGATCATGTTCTGGAACTCCGTGGCCAAATGCACTTAAGCAGTCTCGTATTCGACAAACTTGTGGATTGCTTCAGGAGGCAGGGTTGATGCTCCATGCAGCAGTAAATTTTAATCTCCAAACCAAAGATTAGATTTCAATCTCTAAAACCAGTAACTCATTACTAAACAAAGCTAGAAAAAGCAAACATCTTATTCTCTTCTTTTCAAAATTATTTCTTTACCAATCTTTCTGAACTTTTCTCCTGAATCATGAAGTAACGGCTTTATCTCATCTAATCCGCCTTTTTTTGCTTCGGCATAAACAACTTCTCCAACCAAGATTATGTGGTCTCCATCATATTCCAGAAATCGAGGTACCTTGCATTCCAAAACCGCCCTAGCTTCTTTTGTCCTTGGAACTTTGACTTCTTTAGATGCAAGCCATGTTTCTTCCAAAGCTTGTCTCCAGGTTTATGGCTTTTTTCGCAGCTAACTGCTTGTTGGCCAAAATCCTCGGAAACAACACAGACCACAAATTCACCGGTCTTTTTTGAGTTGATATAACTCAATTTGTGTTTGCCTCCGATACCGACTCCAATTAATGGAGGGCTAAAGCTTAGAGGAAAGATCCAAGAATACGGCGAAGAATTCAATTTACCCCCCTCATCCACAGTATTTATCAACACAGTCAACCTGGGAGAAATGAGCTTAACTGAATTTGAAAGTGGAATGTTGATCATAAAATCCCCATCATTCTTCAATATATAAGTAATTATTACCTCGAAAAAGATAAATCTTAATCTTCAACGCCCAAAAGATGGAAAAACAAGCTCTACGAGGCTAGGGCAACGCCGCAAAGGTAACCCTACTCACATTTTTTAACAGGAACGCCTATCTTTCTCTCAAATTATGAGTAAAGTGTAGACTTTCGTATATTTGTGTTTTCTGCATTAACCAAAATACTATAAGTGAATTTCTGTTCGAAGTGAGATTCCACGATCTGGCTGGAGATGATAAGTTTTAATTGATTTGTTGTTATACTAGGTTTGGTGGTTTTTTGGAATATGCGAATTTAGGTCGAACCGACCTGAAAACATCCTTGATTGGTTTAGGGACCGGTTTCAGAGCAGGAATAACCAAAGATTCATCAAAAGTTATAGGCGCTGCTTTAGATCAAGGCGTAAAATTGATTGATACCGCCGAGATTTATGGAGATGGGCTTTCAGAGAAACTAGTTGGTGAGGTGATAAAGGGTCGGAGGGACGAGGTTGTCTTGGCAACTAAGGTTTCTGGAGATCATCTGAAGTACGATGAAGTGCTGAAGTCAGCTGAAGGGAGTCTCAGGCGGTTGGATACTGATTTCATTGATTTGTATCTGGTTCACTGGCCTAACCCGAACGTTCCTTTAAGCGAAACGATGCGTGCTATGGAGAGGCTTGTGAGTGAGGGGAAAGTGGGTTATATTGGAGTAAGCAATTTTGATGTTGAGCAGTTGAAGAAAGCAAACGAGGGATTGTCTAGACACGAGATCATCGCAAACGAGGTTAAGTATAATCTTTTGGAAAGAGAGGTGGAGGACGAAGTTATTCCTTTTTGCCAAAAAGAGGAGATTGCTGTGTTGGCTTACGGTCCATTGGCAAGAGGCTTGTTGACTGGAAAATTCACAGATGAAAATAGCATTCCGGAGGATGATTGGCGAAGCGGAGACTGGTTCTTTAAAGGCGAGAGCTTTAAGAAGGGATTGGAGATGGTTGAGGTTTTGAAAGAGATAGGGGCGGATTACGGGAAATCAGCGGGGCAAGTGGCTATTAACTGGCTTTTGGCTAAACGGATGGTCTTCCCGATCTTTGGTGCAAGCAATGTCAAACAGATTGAAGAAAACTGCGGCGCAGCAGACTGGAGCATGGATAAGGATGCCCGAGAAAAGCTTTCAGTTCGAAAATCAGGTTAAACTTATGCCTGATAAATGACGCTGGTAAAAGACTTCTTGTTGCTGTCTTTTAAAAGTTACAAGCGCTTAATTGTTTATTGCGGCATATTTCTAAAGGCTGATCCGCACATGCTTCTCAGAGTATGCCCAGGATTGACAAAAGCATTAAAGGCAGTAGGCTTGTACAAGCCTTTTCGAAAACTTGACCTACTTACCTTGCTAAGAACGGACAGAAGAAACAGATAGCAAAATAATCCAGCATAAACGCGGGCTATAGTCAATCTAATAAAATATAAAAAGATGGTCTTGCATGAACAAAAAAATAGTAATATTCTTTTGGTCAGAATACGTGGCTAGGAGACCCCGGCAGCGCGCGCGGGGGGAACCATACTCCAATTTTCAGCATTTGCTGAATGATGACAGTTGGCACGCAATTCATCTAACATACATTGAATTTAAAGTTTTGTGAGAGCAGCAATTCAGCAATATGATTAAGTACCTGATAAAGATCTAACAAGTCAACTCGTGCTAATTGGAAGGTTTAATAGTGACGGCGATTATAACATAATGTTCTGGTTTGTCAGAACTAGTTCATTCAACTAGACTCTATCTTGGGAGAAGGAAACAGTCTGGTTTTTATTGCCCCAGATTGAAAATAAGACTTACAGAAAGAAACGCAAAATGTTAATGGGTTCTCGAACTTCAAAAAAAGTCTGTTTACTTAGCACCTACCCTCCGAGGAAGTGTGGGATAGCCGTTTTCACCAAAAATTTGGTCGATGCAATGGATCTCTATTGCGATTCTGTTTCTTCCACCCTGATTGCTTTAAATGAAAACAGCACCTCCTGTCACTATGATGAACGAGTTGATTGGCAGATAAGACATGACAACGAAGAGGATTACATTAAGGTCGCCGAAGAAGTCAATTCTTCGGATATAGATGTAGTTAATATTCAACATGAGTTCGGCATTTTTGGCGGAGAATGGGGTGGCCATATTCTTTCTTTTCTTGAAACTCTGAGGAAGCCGGTGGTAACAACTCTGCATACGTTGCAGCCAGACTTTGATCCTGAGGGGCTAAGAGTTCTAAAGCAAATAATATCTCGAAGCAACGCAATTGTAGTCATTAGTAACGTAGCAATAGGGATTCTAGCACAGCTTGGAATTAGTTTCGAAAAGATCAATGTTATACCGCACGGTTGCCCAAACATACCCTTCATTCCCAGTGACTACATCAAGCCCTCATTGGGTTTAAAGAACCGAACAGTATTGTGCACTTTTGGATTAATAAGTAGAGGCAAAGGCATCGAGTACGCAATTCAAGCGCTGCGACCCATTGTAGCCAAACATCCAGAAGTCATATACTTGATTGTTGGGGAAACTCATCCTGTGGTGAAGCGAAATGAAGGCGAGAAATATCGCAGAATGCTCCTTGAGCAGGTAAGAGAACTGGGACTTGAGAATCACGTATTATTTCAGAATCGCTTTCTAAGTAAAATGGAATTAATTAGATACCTTCAAGCCACAGATATTTACATAACTCCCTACCCTGGCATGAATCAGATAAGCAGTGGAACACTGATTAATGCCCTCGCAGCCGGAAGAGCTGTGGTATCCACTCCCTATCTCCATGCCAAAGAGGTTTTAAACAACGGACGAGGGATATTATGTGATTTCAAGAATTCAGCTTCAATAGCTGATGCGGTGGAAAGCCTCCTATCCAATCAAAGCTTGAAAAGGGAGGTCGAGACAAAAGCCTACGAATACAGTCGGAGTTTCATTTGGTCTAGAGTTGCCAAAAAATACGCAGAATTATTTAATCTAATTTCAGGGCATAAGGTAGAGGAATATCCAGTTGAAGTTGCCGCCCGTGAAGCTTGACTTCATCATTTCTCTAACGGATGACACAGGTCTACTTCAGCATGCAAAATTCGGGATTCCAAGACGCCAGGAGGGTTACACAACAGATGACAACTCACGAGCCCTCATCGCTTTAACAAAATACTTCCAAGCAAATGGCAGTTCAAAAATCGTTGATACACTCATAGATACCTATCTTAGTTTTGTTTTGCATATGCAAAAAAAAGATGGCAAAATGCACAACTCACTAAGCTATGATAGGCGGTTCTTGGATTATGAAGGCTCCGAAGACTGTATGGGCAGGACGCTCTGGTCCTGTGGTTTCGTTATGGCCAGCAATCTCTCCTCCGAGAAACGTCTAGTTGGAAAAGAGATTTTTGACAAACTACTTCCTTGGGCTTTCTTCTTTAAATCGCCAAGGTCAAAAGCATTCACAATAATGGGACTAAAACACTATCAAAAGGCTTACCCAGAAGACCAAAATTTGAAGAAAAGTATCAGGGAATTTGTTGAGAAGCTTCTGAGACATTACAGAGCTGAGCGTGTCAAAGAATGGCGTTGGTTTGAATCTTATCTCACCTATGCGAACGGCAGGTTGCCTCAGGCGCTGTTTGAGGATAATCAAAAATTTTCGCACTCCCATTCTCTACAGATCGCCAAGGAATCAATTGATTTCCTGCTGGAAGTGCAAATGGTTAATGACATATTTGTGCCTATTGGCAATCGCGGATGGTACAAAAAAGGAGAGAAAAGAGCAGTGTATGATCAGCAATCGATAGAAGCTGCCGTTATGACAGAAGCAGCTATGTCAGCTTTTCGTGAAACAGGCGACACTAATTTCAGATTGATGGCTCAAGCAATTTTTAATTGGTTTCTTGGAAAAAACACTCTAAAACATGCGGTCTATGATTTAGACAGCGGTGGTTGCTATGACGGGATAACCCCAAAGGGCTTAAACCTCAACATGGGGGCAGAATCTATCGTTTCTTACTTATCCGCTGCACTAGAGATCCAGTCGGTAAAACGCAATCGCAGAACTGCAGTGGCTTCACACACTTAGACGCTCCACCCACGTTAACAATTCTTGGAAATCGTATCTTTTGGCAAACCTATTCGGGGTTTGCAAGCCATTTGTTGAAGATTAATTCACAAAGCCTATATATATTGCCAAGTAGACACAAACGTAAACTATGTGACACAGCAATTAAGTTTTGAGTAGAGGAGACAAAATATGCTTATGGTAAGACACGTAATGCTCAGAAATGTTGTTACAACAGATCCTAAAACTTCTATAAAAGCAGCCATTGAGACGTTGCATGAGAAACACATAGGCTCCTTGCTAATAACTGATAGAGATCAGAAATGTATTGGCATATTTACCGAGAGGGATGTGCTTAGAGTAGTAGCCCAAGGCGTTAATTTGGATACTCCAATCGAAAAAGCAATGACAAGCAACGTTGTTACAATCGGAGAAGAAGCTTCGCTTGAAGAAGCTCGGCGGTTGATAGTAACACATGCGGTTAGACACTTGCCCGTTGTTAACGACCAAGGGGAATTGGTTGGCTTACTTTCGGTCAGAAAACTGCTCGATGAATTCTTCGGGTTACGGTCTTCGAAATACTGCTAGGAAAACGCTGCAAATGAAACGTTATGATGGTAATCCCATTCTTCAGCCAATTGCTAAAAACCCGTGGGAATCAAAACTGGTTTTTAACGCAGCAGCAATTCTCCTTGAGAAAAAGATTCACATACTCTACAGGGCGATTGGAAATGATAGCATTTCCAGATTTGGATACGCGGCCACATTAGACGGATACACCATCATAGATCGTTTATCAACTCCGGTTTTTGAACCCAATGGTGAAGTAGAACATCGCGGGTGCGAGGACCCGAGACTTTCCATTTTCGGAGAAAAGATAGTCATGGCTTATACTGCTCTATCAGAGCATGACCATGGGCAACTTCCGCAAATCTCTTTAACTTCTATTGCAGTCGAGAATTTTCTAAACAAATCTTGGAATTGGAATGAACGATTGCTGCCTTTCAGAGGCATAAGAAACAAAGACGCTGTGCTTTTTCCAAGAAAAATAAGCGGTAAATACGTTATGTTTCATCGTATTGAGCCCGACATCTGTGTCGCCTACTCCGACGACCTTAGACGATGGTATGACATCAAATCTGTTTTCGGACCGAGAATTAAGAGTTGGGACAGCTGGAAAGTTGGTGCAGCTGGACCGCCAATCGAACTCAATGAAGGATGGCTAATGATCTATCATGGCGTGAGCTTCGAAAAAGTTTATTCTCTTGGCGTGGCATTGCTCGACAAGAACGAACCCGAAACCATTTTGCATCGCTCTGAAATACCCATTCTTTTTCCAGTTGAGGACTATGAACGCTTCGGGAAAGTGCCAAATGTTGTATTCAGCTGCGGCAATGTTGTTATGGCTGATACATTACTGGTTTACTATGGGGCTTGCGATAGCGTTTTGTGTGTAGCAACTTATGATATTGCCGAATTGTTACCTAAAAAATAGACTGCTGATAACATGATGATTACCTTGGCTAATCTTAAATGTAAAGAGTAAATCAGCAACAGTTTAAGGAAAGTGAGACCAAAGACTGTTGTGAGTCTTACACATAGTTTCTAATAGCAAATATCCAATTTAGGTCTATTTAACTAGATCTTTTCAGGCAATTCGTAAAGAGTCAATAGCTATTGGAATGAAATCATACAAACATATAAGGAATGAAATCCTATTACTATAGGAACTCATTTCTCAGTTTCAGAGGGAGAAGCTTAAATGAGGGGGCATTGTCTGCTTGAATTCCTCATTCAGCATGCGAATCTAAAGAAAGGAAAGAATATGCTAGACGTAGTGATTCGTAATGATGGGGATGAAGTGTTGCGGAACATAGTACTTCTTTTACGCCCACTAGACGAAGACACCATATCAGTTAAGAAAAGTAAGCAATTTATTCACGCTTTGATGCCCGGAAAGGGAACCAATATTGGCTTTCAGATTTCTCTGAGGGCTAGTTGCTCGGTATTTTTCTCAGCGACTGGGTTTGGCAATGCCGACGATTATTTTAGCATAACATCTGTACCCATGAAATTGGTTGTTGAAGATGTAACGCACAATGATATTCTTGCATCCTAGAAGCCGGATTTTAAATAAGTGTTTGTCAGCTCTCCGTAGATTCTAGAGAGAATAGTTGTTGCGCTTGGACAATCGCAACTATTTAATTAGAGGCAAACATTTTGTTCTCTTCGATGGTGAGCCCGCACTGTTCGAATAGTTACTTGGCTCCGATTTCGCGATTAAGCTTTAAGCATGAATATCCCTGCTAGACAACGGTGACTCTGCATGAACGTGAAGCACACTCTCTCGAAACTTCAAAGTTATTCAGACGAGCTCGGCTTCGACCTAACCAAACCGGAGGATAGGTTCAAATGGTTGTTGGCATCCGTACTCTTCGCCAAGAGAATCTCGGCTGAAACCGCCAAAGAGACTTACCTCTGTTTTGAACAGGAAGAACTGACAAGTCCGGACGCCATATTGAATGCTGGCTGGGATCGGCTAGTTGAAGTGCTAGACTCCGGCGGTTATACCAGATATGATTTCTCCACAGCCAGAAAACTTCTGGGAATAGCGAAAACACTGAAAGAAAAGTACGGCAGTCTAGAAAAGCTTCATGCAGAATCCACTAGCCCAAGCGACTTGGAAAACCGCCTTCAAGAGTTCAAAGGCGTTGGTCCAGCGGGGGTGAATATCTTCTTAAGAGAACTTAGGGGAATCTGGGAAAAAGCAAAACCAACCCCCTCGCCCATGGCCGTCCTAACCGCACAAAGAATAGGTCTAGATATAGAAGACGTTGAACGTTACGAATCTCAGCTTGTGCGATTAAACTTGGAGTATTGCAAGAAACATAGAAGCTCAGAATGCCCGCTTGGAAACAACTGCACAGACAAATAGGCACTAGGACTACGTAGCCTGTCATCCTGTTCTTGCCTAAGACAATGCTCACACTAAATAGTTATTTCAACTCAATGATCCCCGTTCTTATCAAAAAGAGATTTCTAAAAGTCTGCTTCTTTCTTGGCTAGGAGAACCCGGCACTGAGCGGTTAATCATGTTTTGCGGTTTTATTATAGTTTCTTCACGCAACTTAAACCTTTACAGAAGCGCTTCAGAACAAGAGAATAGCTCTACTGTTTTTCTGCTATCAGCACGCGGTAGCCGCTTTTTCTTGCCAGAACCGTACAGTTTCCAAAAGTCTCGTTGAAAACTGCGGGCAATATTTTTGCGCCGATTTTGGATCGAATAACCATCTGGAAAGTGGCTTTGTATGCTATTACCTTTGGTGCTTCGGTGATTAGGGGTTTCACGATATCCATGCCAGCGCTCACTGGCGGATTTGAGAGGACGCAGTTGAATTTTGATTCTTTAACTGGTTCATATAGGTAGCCACATCTGACTTCGGCGTTTTTCACCTTGTTTATTTTGACGTTTTGTCTTGCAAGGCGAACAGCGCGCATGTTCACATCCGTCATGACCATACGCAACCGTGAATTAGAAGCGGCAGCCGCTATTCCAACAGCGCCGTAGCCGCAGCCCATGTCCAGAACGGAGCCTTTTTCTGGAAGAACCATGGTTTCGATGAGCAATCTGGTTCCCAAGTCAACTCGTTTTTTGGAAAAGACGCTTGAGGCAGTTAAGAATTCGAAGGAACTTCCCCGCAGGGTTACGCGGATTAAGCCAAGCTTAGTTTCAGACTTTGGTTGCATAGTGAAATAGTGTTCCGTGCCTCTTTTGCGCCCAGTCATTTCGTGTTACCGCTTTTCCAAACTTTTGGGTACGTGCCTCTGGGCATAAGAACCCTCTGGAGAGTAGCCACAGTCCCATGTTTTAAATCTAAAATCTCCTCTGTGGAAATAAGAGCCTTCGCCAGAGCCACGGCTTCTCCTTTTAGGGTGAAAACGGCCAACATTGAACCTTTCTCAATGCCCGTTTCAACTGACAAGATGCCGGGGGCGGTTAGGTTTGCGCCGTGGCATAATGCGTCAACCGCTGAGTCTCTGACCACAATCTTGGGGATTAAAGCCAATGCCGCTTCCATAGGCTGAACAAAACTTCGCAAAATTTTCTCGTCTCTCTTCTCTTCCCATTCTACGAACCAGTAAGCCACATCATGCAACGTCACCCTATTATCGCTGTTTTCCACGAATGGTCCTGCGCGCGTCCTGCGAAGTTCTTGCATGTGAGCGCCGCATCCTAGAATTTCTCCGATGTCGTAGCAGAGCTTGCGTATGTAGGTCCCGGCCTCGCAGCCAACCTTGAAAAGAACATTCCGCCCCTCCATCTCCATGAAATCGACGTAGTAGACGCGTCTAGTGCGCAGTTGCCGCTTAACTGAAGCCCGAAGTGGAGGTCTTTGATAAATCTCGTCTTCGAACTCTCCAAGAACCTTTCTAACACGCTCTTCCTCGGCGTCTCCGTGAAGTTTCATCACGCAAACGTATTCTTTACCACTGTGAAGAAGCGCCTGAACGATTTTCGTAGAATCCCCTAACGTGATGGGCAGCACGCCGGTCACTTTGGGATTTCTCTGGCTTATCAGCTTAAGCCTCTAGAGTCCCGCCGTGACCGANACGCGTCAAATGCATGATTTTCTTTAACCATGCGGCAACTTCGTGGCTCGTCGGACCAGCAGGCTTGTCCAAGTTTATTACGCCGTAGCGTATGTACTCTTCCGCTGGCCTTTCATGGGGTTTGTGCCCGTGCTCGGGGTCGGTTGTATCTTCTGCTTTTATGAGTAGTTCACGCGTAGTTTCCCATGGAGGTACTGTTTTAGGCAAATTTCATTCTCCTTAAATTGTAAAAAAAGAAAGTTTGAAGTATTAAGAGTTTACATTAGTTCCGTAACTGTCGCCATTTCTTCCAGTTTGCCAGCAGCTTCTATCATTTGAGTTACTTCTTCGTCAGAAGCTCCTCTTTTAACCTGGATTGTTTCTTCAGTGGGCGCAATGTGGTTAATGTTTACGCGCCTTCGTTTTACCCCCGTGACCTTTCTGGGTCCGGTTACCAAAACGAAGCTTTTGTCCATGACGTCGACTATTACACATTTTCTTCCAGACTCACGACCAGCTACTTTCACACATACTCTGCCAACTTCTACAGCGGGCATCCCTCAAGACTCCTTAATAAAACCCAAAATAAAAGAACCCTCAGCACATATTTAAGCATGACACAACCTTGCTGTTATTTTTGTTTATTACTTAACAAAGAACCAAGAGTTCCCTCCACGATTCAGCCTTTATATAAGGGTGCTATAGGTTTTTCCGAGTATCAGAGTTCAGTGAATTGCATCTGCTAGCTTATGAATCTCTTGACGGTTTCGTAAAGCACGCTTGTTCCGAAGACGAGGTTTTCTATGCTAATGCGCTCGTTTACACCGTGAACCATCTTGTTCATTTCGCCATAGGGTACATCTGAGCGCCTAGGGTGAAAACCGTAGCACACGCTGCCTACTCTTCTAAAGAAACGCGAGTCCGTACCGCCAGTCATGAGCATTGGCGTTATACCGCAGTTCGGTTCAAAATCTTTAAGGACGCTTGTAATTACGTCGAAAAGTGGAGTTCCCGCTTGCGATTCTGAAGGCTCCTGCACTTGCAGGCTTTCGAACTCAAGCTTTTCAGAGTCAACATCTTTAAGTAAGTCTTTGATCAGCCTTAGGGTTTGAACTGGCATCTGCCCCGGAAGCATTCTACAGTCAAAAACAGCTTCGCACTCCGAAGGAATCACGTTTTCTTTCACTCCGCCATGAATCATCGTGGGCGTAAGGGTCATTCTGATTCGTGGTCGAATTTCCTCTGAAATTTGTGGAGCGGTTTTTGCCAGCGCTTCCAATATTTGGTCGCTTAGCTCGGGATTTGTGAGCAAACGCGAAAACAGCTGTTGCAGAGTCGGATTTTCTCGTGCGATTTCTATGAGAAACTTTTTCACGATCGGGACAAGCAAAATCTGTGAACGGTAGTTCCCAAGCTTTTCTATGACTTTATTCATGCGTATTATGGCGTTTTCAGCCATGTTGGGCAAGGAGCCATGTCCTGGAGTGCCTTTTGCTCTCACTTTGAACCACAGGATCCCTTTTTCCGCTGTTTGCACCGTGTACAAGTTTCTGTTTTGGGTTGGAATTGCCAGTCCTCCGCCTTCGTTCAGAACGTAATCAGCCCGTATTTCCTCCGGGTAGTTGCGAAGGAGGTAATCTGCTCCTGCCAGTCCGCCTTTCT
>JGI24422J19971_10001771_pt1 | contig 13258 bp, 7 predicted proteins | sample DeeMarSWOR152_54_FD_19971 | JGI IMG/M metagenome (IMG submission 19971) | reverse complement strand
CCAAACTCCAGAATCCTTTCTTTCGGCGGTATTATTTGAGATTTTTGATAGGATTTATCTCGTATGTATTCCTTTCGGGGTTTGTACGCTTGTGCGTGCCAATAGAAATGAAAAGGTACAACATCTTAGCGCGCGCTTATGATGAGATGAAGCTAGTTTCAAACCAAGTTTTCATAGCCGTCCAAGCTTCAAAGCGTTTTCAGAACAGTCAAAAGAATTGGATTTCGGCAACAGAAACCAAAAGCGCACGTATCTGATATATTACGATATTGAAATACAGTTTTTGTTCTCCAAACACCCTTCATCTCACCAAAGGAAAGGCACAGTTAAGAAAACCCCAAAGAAACGCTTTCCTTTGCCTTCCACCTCTCAAACACCTGCAGAAACAAAGAAGCACCCTTGCAACAAACATTCTTTTGAATAGGCAGCAGAATCAACTTGCTGAAGCGCGTGCAGCGCTCTAAGGCGGTCTTAAGTTTTGTTAGCATTGTTGTGTTTCTCTCTTGTGGTGAAGAGCCCTGACAATATTGTGAGCGCGCCACCTAGTAAAGCCAGATATGGTCCAGCACCGTAACCTGTTGATGCACCACTAATAATGCTTGTTTGACCTTGTACAAAGATAGAGGTATGAACTACTGATATAATAACGAGGATCCCTGCGATTATTAGAACTGCTGCTTTGAATTTTCTTTTTCGTGTGTTTTTCGGCCTATAGAAAACTGAAAGAGATAGCACACACCCAATTGGTACTAAAAACACCGTCGAGACTGGCCCCGAACTACCTATTACGCTCTGCAAACTTTGATTGACCAGTGAAGGCATTTCTCTTCCTGTGTATTGCAGACCTTCAGTTATCGATACTAAACCAGTGCGGAACGGGTAAAGAGAGATTTCTACTTTGTAGGTCGCGTCGAACGTTGTCACCGTTCCAGCCACCGACAGCCAATCTAATGCAAGTGATGCANCTCCTAAAGCCAAGCCGGCAAGGCTAAGCACGAGCACAATCCTTGACCAGTGACCNTTATTCCGAATCCTTTTGCTCGGAGGTAAGTATACGATTGCTCCTACAGATATGATCATNACTNCAATTAACAGTGGGTTGATTTGCGGTGATATCTGAGGTTCTACTNTGAGCGTTGCCGATGCTTCCGTTACTTCGTGGATCGCATCACTTGGACGAATAGCGGTGATCTTCCATGTTCCGCGGTCAACAAAGAGATCGTACAAGTAGTCCTGATCCAAGTCAAACGCATCCTCAAAAAGGCCTTCATCATCTATGTAGACGATTCTGTTGATTTGAGTTCCGTTTGGCAACCCATAGATTAAGGAAATATCCAGACCAGGCTGAACTGGATCAGTTTGCCCTAGGATGACTATTTTATGACCGTTTGCAATGGTTTCGCTAGATATTTTTACCGTTAGAATAGGCTCTATTTTCCAGTATGCGGTTTCACTGATTGGTTTTTCTATGGTTACTGTCGCTGGATTCTGAATGCCACTGTAAGAGCCTGTGCCCGTACCTGCCCATCCGTGCCACACATACCCTTTGCCCTCAGTGGCTGCGGGGGCGAAAGCCTCAATAGAAACGGTTGAACCAGCATTATACCATCCACTGTGTGGACTTACAACCCCAAGGTTTGTTGACATCGTTAAATAGTATTGAGCCTTCCACTCAAACTCTACTCTGTGAGCAGCATGCACATTAATTAAGGTGCAGCTTGCGCCCTCTAATAAGCTTCCNGCGTCGATTCTGTATCCGATGCATCGGTATCTTGTTCCTGCACCGTTATTGTCTGCAGGGGTTGTTACGCTAACAGTAAGGCTTTCACCAGTGTTTACCCATCGCGAAGGAGTTGGATCATCATGGGAGCTTATCACGGTTATATACCATTGTTCTTGCCAATTTGCTTGAACTACGTAGTAGCTGTCCATGGGGACAGTGGTTCCAGACGCAGCTGGATCTGTAATTAGGGCTTCGTTTTGCCCTATTGAGGTCCATGATACGAAAACAAAGCGGTGGGTTGTTGAGGGCTGGTACGGTGTTGTTGAGATAGTTGCTGAAGTACCGCTATCATACCAGCCTGTGCCCTCAACTGCGGTTCCGCTCACGGCAGTGTCCACTTGCAACCAGAATTGCTCAACCCAATAAAATTCTACTATGTGAGGCTCTTGAATGTTTTCAAATGTATAACTGATGTTGACCGTTTCGATAACGCCGTCTACGCTCAAGCCCACGCATTTCCACTGTGTTTGATTTGAGACAATTTCCGTTGGCGACACGACGATGGCGGTTAAACTCTTTCCGCTATCAACCCACTGCGAAGAAGTGGGTGAACCGTGAAGGCTGATGATGGTTATGTAAAACTGCTTGACAAATAAGGCAGTGGCAGTTTTAGGTGCATCCATTACAATTTGAGATGATGAGTTTGTTGAGTTGATAATGCCTTCTCCAATCCAGTGCTCAAATCGGTATCGTGTCGACGCTCCATCTCCGCCAGTAAGTCTCTCAACCTCGATGTCTGCATAGGTCCCACTGTCGTACCAACCGCTGTATTGTGGGGCACCAAGGCCCTCAGGGTCTGTGGCTACAGTTAGGTGATACTGAGTCTTGAAGAAACCCGTAACAACGGTGGGAGCGTTGACTGTAACCGAAGCATCTGTTGTGCTTCCCGACACTCCAGTTAAAACGTATCTTGTTGTGCCATCATCGTCTGTGATTACAGGTGGATAACTGAAACTTATTGTTGAGCTTTCTTCTACCCAGAATAATTGAGGAAGGGCTTCAGACAACTGCGCGCCATCAACAGTGATATACACAGGCTCGCCACTGCCAATCTGCTCAAAAGTAAGAGCATATTCTGTCAAGTAGTTAATGGTAACCGTCTTATCGTAATCCATAATTACGGTGCCAGAGGGCGAATAGCTATCGAAAACATACCGTACGTTACCGTTGTTTAATGGGCTCTCTGGACTACTTACTGTAGCAGTTGTGCCTTGGTCGCACGCCATGCTCTGTGGCGTAGCAAATACGCCTTCTTTTTGAACACCGTGCTCTGTCCAAGTTGTGCTGAAACTTCCGCCCACGGCTTGATTGGCGGAAGCAGTTACAGTCAAGGTGTTAGAGCCGATTATCCTAAGTTCTCTGTTTACACTGATGATGCTAATCAAGTTGCCAAACTCATCCTCAGCATCGATAACATTTGCACTCTGTCTAACCATATCATCCCCTGCAGCTGCAACAAAATTGACCGTCACCGTGATCTCTTGACCAGGTTCCAAAGCACCAAGATTTTCCCAAAGAATCGTGCCTGCAATCTCGTCGTATGAACTCTCAGATGGTTGGGAGCCAGAGAAGTCGAGGCTTAAAGTTTCGAAAGCGTCGTCCAGAAGAAAGCCTGTCAACCTAGTGTTGCCTAAATTCACAATACGTATTTCATACGTAACAACGTCTCCCTCATATATTGGATTTTCAGAAACAAGTTTCTTATCTAAACTTAAGACTGGTGCCGACTTGACGTTGGTTGTGTCGCTGGCTACGTCGTAGCTTCCACTTGTTACTCCCGTAGCAGTTACAACGGCTGTAACAATTGTGCCTGCAGGCGTGTTATGCGGGACTGTCACTTTGACCAAAACATAGACATATGCGTTCTTGGGAAGCGTGCCAACATCTACGTTTCCGCTGCCATCTGTGTCCACGAGGGCTGTTCCATTCTCAAGCCAGAAAGAATACTCCCATTCCCATGGAGACGTGTAATCTAAATCAATGACCTCTGTTTGGCCGTTATTTACCAATATATGGTAGTAGACGATGGACTCGCCTGGGTTCGCGTATCTCAGGTTGTCTGGGGCGAGAGTTAAGCCTGCTACACTTTTAACGATAGTCGTCTCATCGCTCATGTCTGAAACATTTGGGTCAAGAAGAGATGTGGCAACGAGTTGAAAATCCAGATAGGCATCACCGGAACCGCTGGTTCCTTCGGCCTCGATGACCTTAACTATATACCATGTGCTTTCCCCGCTTTCTAAAATTACGTTCGTGAGCACGCCGTGCTCTATCCAAGAGGATGAATCCTCAGAGTTGTTGTCGTACACTGTAGCCACAGGTGCGTTTTGAGTGTAACCCGTTGAGTTATACAACTTAATTGTCCAGTTGTGGCTGGAGCCTGAGGGGTTATAGGCGACTGATCGGAGTGATATATCGAATGCGTCAATGCCATTTCCGGTGTTTGTTAATGTGATATTGTACTCTGTCCAAGCGCCTGAACTGGGAGGTACACTGTGAATCTGGTCTGGGAGAACCTCCACGCCAGCGGCTTGTGTAACGGTGACTTTCACATCTGATGTGACTTCAATCCTTTCCTCGTTTTCATAGGCCAATTGCACAGTATTCATTATGGTTGTCCCAACTGGGACGTTGTTGACCACTGCTTTAATCACAATGGACCCGTTCTGTCCTGGTAGAAGGTTTCCACGACTCCACTGGTAAAAGCCAGCGTCAGGGTCACTCGCACCATCGTAGAATGGTTTGGAGGTTACGAAAGTTAGGCCCGCTGGCACCCACTCGAATATGGTTACGTTATAAGCGGTTTCACTCATTGTGTTTGAGTATGTGATCGTGAAGTTCAATTTGTCACCTGGCTTCGCAAATGCGTTGCTAACGGTTTGTTCAAACTGCATTCCGTCAAGTTCAGAGACAACTCCTGTGCCAGCAGCGAGTGAAAAGAGCGAAATTGTAGGAATTATGAAAAGAGACAAAAGGATATGAGCATAATTTCTGATAATAAGTTTCCGTAATTTCATGAATATCTTAATTTCTTTAGTATCCACACTGAATCCTCTCTTTTTTTGAGATGAATAGGCTAGAAAGTCTAATTAATATGCTTTCAAAAGTCTGAATATATCAGATTCCAATAATATTCAGGGGCTTGAGCTAATAGCAAAAACAAACAGAAGTCGCTTTTTGAGCTGAGCATATCGAAACGAAATGAAAAAGGCAAAAAGAATCAACAAATTTAACTTGTTTGATTGTTGCACTATGGTTGAGCAGGCGAAGTATGAAGTTATCAAGAAATTGGCAATTTGAAGATCAAGCGTTATCCATCTTGTTGATTGCTAAGGGATGGGTATTGAAGCTTTTTTAGTCTCATATTGCAGCATTTGTCGAAATCAATGGTTTAACTCTGTTTCAGGAATGACATTCAGCCTCAAGCAAGTTGCGAATCGTCAATTCCACTTCTGCCATGGATCTGCTTCCGTCGATAATTAGCCATCTGCCGAGCAATGTCAATGCAAGTCCCTTCTCTCTAACCTTCGTAAGCGCTTCTGGTTTTTCAAACATTTCGAATGGGGTTCGAGTTCTTTTCATGATTCGCTTGTGAGCCTCTTCGGGTTTGAGATCAATAAAAAGCATTTTTTCAGGTTTTGGCACAAGAGCTGCGAAGAAGCAATAGGTGATCTTGTCTATTGGCGAAGGCAAATATGCCGTGCCCATCAAATATCGTACGAAAATTATGTAATCGTAGCTTCGCCAACTGTACTTAAGGACGGAATGCAGGACATCAAGCATGTAGAAAAATGCTGAGGCGAAGTGCGCGCTTTTACCCTTGGCTTGAAGAAAGCGTTTAGCGTTGGCTCCTAACAGATTGTCGTCGGAGGGGTGAACCCTAAGGCAAGTCGTCTTGCCTTGACTTCGTAAGAATCTGATGAGACAGTAGGCCTGAGTGGTTTTTCCCGAAGCATCGAGGCCGTCAATGACTATGAACCGTATGTTATATGCCTCCGCTTATCAGCAGAAAAATTGAGGCTCCAAGCATCGGGACTGCCACGTTGTCGAATCCTTTTGGTGAAAGAGCTTCGGCGAGAGTGGTCGCTAACGCTACTCCTATGGCTGCCAGCGTGAGAACTTGGGTTGGCAAGGAATACAAATACGAAAAGAAGAGCAGGCTAGCTTCCAGAGTAAAGAAGCTCACAAGAAACATCGCCCCTGAACCTTCAAGACTTTTCGTGGTGAAGACGCGGTATTGCGTGTTGCCGTATTTTTCGCCGATTATTGCGGCTGAAGCATCGCCATAAGCCATGGGCATAATACCTGCTGCGATTATGTAAGGTCTGGATGCGAAAAAGAGCGCTAGTACTGTATAGGAGAAAGCGTAGTAAAATAGACCTAACTGATGTCCCTCCTGAGTCATTCCCGTTAAACCTCTGAGTCGCTTGTTCAAGGCGCGGGCAGGTGAATAGGGTGAAGCAAAGAATGTTAAGAGTACGAATGGAGCGGCAACCAAGAAGGGGAAATTTAACGGAAAGGAATTCAACGTGAAGAGGGGAATGAGAAAAGGCAGATTGCCAATCATTATATGCAGGAATTTGCGTGAGGCTTTGCCTGAAAAACCAAAAAGCTTTGAAGCCTTTCCAGAAAGGAATATAATAGTCACGACGTAGGCGTCACATGCAGCAAGCAAAATTATGTTAAGCAGCACATCTTCAATCATATTCCATCCCTGAGAACCCAAAAGTGTGTACTTTTCTCCAGTTCCAAGAATGTGCAGGTGAAGACCTCAAACTGTTTAAGTTGATTCAAGAACACTCTTCCTTTCAGTCCATACTCGCTCGTTTATCTTAATAACTCTTGATGTTTTTTTCAGCTATGTGTTTGGAATTATCGAACAAGGCTATTATTAGGTTACATCTCGTTTCATTGAAATGGATAAGACTTAAAAGCGATTGGTCTTTTAGGAAAAATCGGGCGTCGTTGTGCAAAGTAGCAAGATTCGCTTCGTTTTAGCAGTATTTATGATGGCGCTTCTTTTTTTCGGAATTTTCATTGCTCTTGCTTTAGATTCCGATTTTGGCAACATAGAGGTTAAAACCGTTTCCATAATGGAGTGTGAATTAGAACTCAGCGGATTGTTACATAGGCCAAAATCGGCGGTTGCAGCTCGCCCTGCGGCTGCAATCGTTCTTGTGCATGGAATAGGCGGTTCCAAGGAGATGATGAGCGGCATCGGTCTTGAGTTGGCTCGAAGAGGCTTTGTATCCCTTTGTCTTGATTTGTATGGTCATGGAAAATCTCGAGGCACTGTTGAGCAGGGGCAAAGTGAACCAAGCTTTGGTGTCTACGCCGCGGTTCAATACTTGAAGTCGCAGCCTTTTGTGAATTCTTCTGCTTTGGGTTTGATTGGTCACAGTCTCGGCGCGGGAGCCGCGAAAGCAGCAGTAGCTGAAGATTCGCATATAGGCGCGTTGGTTTTAATTGCTGGCGGTCTAGGCGACATTGTTGAAGGACCACAGTATGGCGTGTTTAATTCGACTTATCCAAGAAATCTCTTGATAATTGTTGGGAAATACGATATTTTGTTTGATGTGACTGAATTGGCGACGGAGGAGCTACTCGCAGTCTTTGGGATAGAACAAGAAGTTTTTCCGGATGTCCTTTATGGTAGTTTTTCATCTCAGACAGCTAGGAAATTTGTTGCTCCTACCACTACGCACTTATTTGAACCCGTAGATTCGGTGGTCGTTTCTGAGTCAATTGATTGGATTGAAAAAGCTTTCGATGCTCAAGGTTCGTATGAAGATGTTGGCACAGGGTTAGTTTATCTTCAAAGGGAAGCAGGCATTGCGGTTGCACTTGTCGGGCTACTTGGCCTAGCTTTTCTATCGTTCTTTCCAATTGCCAGATTTGTTCAGGCAAAAAGCAAGAAGAAACTGACGCGAACCGAAAAAACAACTCTGGAAAATTGGAGATTGTATACGACCTGGGCTGTGGTTAATTTAGCTTTGTTTGTCCCCATGTTTGGCGTTGGATTGGTTATATCATTTCCTCCTTTGCTTTTTGGGTCTTCCATAGCATGGTGGATGCTGGGTTCGGGTTTGATGGGGCTATTGTTTTTGACTAAATTTTCTAAGAAACTGTTTGGTAAGAAAATCGTACTTAAGGAGAGGCTAGTTGGCACATTCGCGTTAGACGGCTTAATGATGGCTGTTATTGTTTTCGTGACTCTTTTTGCGATAGTAACAATTCTGGCGGCGGTCTTCAATTTTAACTTCCGGATAATTTTGCCTATTCTCAGAGATGTTTCTTCAGCAAGTCGGGCGCTGGTGTTTGCTGCTTTTGTACCATTCTTCTTTCCGTATTTTGTTGCAGAGGGCTTGTACTTCCATGAATTGACCCCATGCGTATTGGGCAAACAAGGAAACTGGAGCTGTTCGGGGAACTATTTAGTAAATATTTTTGCCAAGATTGGCCCCTTTGTTTTTCTACTGTTCTTGCAGTACACCATAAAAATAACTATTAACATTTGGATTCTGCCGAGCTTTCTTGGGTTTTTGTTGGAATTCCTATGGCTGATTGTACCAATTTTCGCAATTGCCTCTAGTTTCTCATGGTGGTTCTACAAAAGAACTAAAAACGCAATTTACGGAGCACTATTTAATGCCCTGCTCATGTCATGGATTGCATCCGCAGTTTTCCCTTTTTAGAAATCCTGGAAGTTTTTCAACATAATTCTATGCAATAAAATATATTTTTAATACATTTTACCCCTCGAACCGCTGACTTCACATGTTTCTTAAGCCACTTCCTCTTGGAAGGCAGTTAAGTTTTCTATCTCAACGTCAAAGTAAACGGTGTTACGCTTTGAATTTTTAGGTACATGCAATAGAGTTCAAGTAAGGGTCTCTTGTACACCCAACCTCTTAGCATAGTCTCCAGAAATAACGGTTGTCCGTATGTCTCAATCCACAACTTATTGAACAGTTCAGGATGATCTTCGACAATTACTTCCGCAGCTAGTTCTCCGTCTAATAGGGCATAAATTATGCCGCTTCCAGTTATCGGGTCCACATGGCCAGCTGCGTCCCCAATTAATATCCAGTTTGATCCTGCAATTGGGTTGCGAAACGTTTTGGCATCCTTAACATTTGGTATTAGTGCGGTCCATTCAGAGATTTTTTCTGCTTGCGGACAAAATTTGCTGACAAATACGTCTAATTCGTTTTTGAGTACATGATGACGGCCTATTTCCGCGCTGCCTATTCCTAAGCTGGTGTCTTCTCCTCTTGGAATCACCCATATGAAACCTTTCTTGTTGGGTAAGAATTTTATGGTGACGTTTTCTTTTTCAAGTCCCTTGACGAAATAGCCAAAACACACGCCTTTGTCCCTTTTGCTTAATGAGCCAATTATGTTCCTTCTTACCATGCTGTTGACGCCGTCAGCGCCAACCAATGTTTTAACAGCGTAAGATTGCTTTTGGGTTCTAACTTTCCACCATCCATACTTGCGTTCTAGGCCTATGACTTTTTCCTCGATTAAATCAGCTCCTTCATTTACAGCCATATTCAACAGGCACTGATCAAATTTTAACCGCGAAAAACCAATGATTTTGCCTTCCCTAAAGCCGATGACCAGTCTTCTTCCACTGGGCGATATCAGGTTTAACGTATTTCTTTCGCTGTGGGTTATTGGAAGAACTTTGAGAAAGGGAAAAAATTTTTGCGCTAAAGCAGAGATCAAACCGCCGCAAGGCTTCTCCCTAGGATGAGAGTAATCGAAGACGCTTGGATAGATACCCTTCTCTGCAAGCTTGTACGCACAGTAAGAGCCAGCTGGGCCAGCGCCCACAATTGCTACTTTAATCACGGCTTTACGCCAAAGTCAATAATATACGCGTTTGTTGGCTATAAAAATTACAATAAAAACCTCTTATTTAGGCAAATGAAGGATAAGTTCAAAAACCTCAAAATCAACATTTGCCCACCCATGCTTCAATCTTACGCGTATTTTTCCTTGGCTTTCTTGGCTTTTTCAATGTAACTCTTGAGTTCTCGTTCCCTAATTTTCTTCTCAGGCAAAGTCTCAGGTGCGTAAACCAGCGGCAAAACAGCCAAAAACAAGAACAGGCTAGCAAAAGAAAAAACTGCAGTTTCAGGTATTCCTCCAGCTATATAGGTGCCAATAGAAAGGCGTATAAAAGTTGAAAAGAGAAATGGCAAACTGCCAATGGCATAATATTTTTCACTGCTTCGTTCCTGTGCAAAATCGCCCCATAAAGTAATGATAAATATCGTGCAAAAAGCTCCCCAAGCAATACCATCAACAGCGGTGTAAAACCACCAGCCGAGGATGTTTCCTGAAAAGAGTCCTAGAACTGCATAACCTAAACCCAAAAGGGCGAATCCTGCTACAGCCAAACGTTTTCGTCCTAGTGCGTCTGCAAAAAAACCACCAACCACAGCAGAGATTCCAGCTAGAATATTTTCGATTATTACAGAATTTTTGATTATTGCAGAATGGCTAATGAAGTCTTCTGGAAAGAACTTGCCAACCATAGGAGCCGCCATGGAATTCACTATCGAAAACATACACCATGGAATAAGATACAAAAGGAATGATTTGTTTGAGACAACAGAACTATATGTTACTTTATATTTTTCGTCAATTTGTTTTTCATCTGGTTTCAAAAAAACCAAAGTCACTAAACCAACAGCCCGCCACGTTGAAAGGATTAGGGCATTAAGTGTAATATCCTGGATTCCTATGTTGCTGAGCAAGAAAAAGCCTAGACCAATCAGAAGAAATGTGATTCCTCCTAATTTCGCACGATTTCCTGTTTCCGTAGCGGCAGCATAATATCCCATACATATTGGCATACCTAACCCAAAGTAAAAGCCTAAAATTGCAGAAACTATGAGAAGGTAACTCATAGATGATGCAAAATTGACACCCATAGGTGCTAAAGATAAGATTACCCCTGCCAGCATCCAATAGAGAAGAAAAGACATTCGACGTTTAAATCTGTATGACAAGGAGGCGCCAAGGATAGCTGCCGCAGATATTCCTAGAAAATTGATTCCCAATATCAAAGCTTCAAAATCGGCAAATCCCATTTTGCCGATAACATCTTTCAGAAAATTGACAGCGTAAAAATACCAGATGAAAGCGTTCGCTACTAAAATTATATTTATGACTGCGACTTTTCGGCTAGTTCCGATTCTTTCTGGAAAGGCTTTATTGAGCATCGCTACCGCATAGACTTACCTTAATTCCAATTATAATTAAACATTAAGAATTCTAAAACCATACTGTATGTACATGTGTAAATAGTAAAGCTTTTAAGCATATGTGTTGTACATATCTACACGTATGAGAAGGGAAAAGTGCATGGCCAAAGCACGGAAGAAGTTCGCTAGGTATTGGGGCTGGTTTTAGAAAAGCTTCTTAAACTATAATCCTTCTAACACAGCCTTAAGCAGTAATGATGCTTCTTTTCTTGATTCGTTTCTTTGCATAGTGGATACTCGCTGCGCTTCTTCTCTGACTAATAAGTATGTGTCGTTCTTGAGCTCTTGAATCTCCTTGGAACCCAAAATGGTCTTAACTATTTTGTTTATGTCTTTTTTTGTAAGATTTGCGCGTTCAATAAGTGGTTTGATTTCATTTTTTATTTCTGGATTTTGAAGCGCATAAAGCATAGGAAGAGGTGGGCACTCGTTCTTCAATCTGTTTTGAAACTCGGAATACTCTATGAGATCTATGAATTCATCTCTTATTCCTGATACTATGCCGAATGTTCTGCCATATTGCCCCCAAGATTTGACAGTATCTTCGGTTGCATTTCCTAAAATTCCCCCGATTTCGCAATGCACTTTTGGAACTACAGCTTTCAATCTAATAATTTCAAAGTATTCTTGTGGTGTCGTGTCGAGTTTTCTCATTAAGCGTATTTCTTTCGCTTCGGCGTTGCTAATTTCAAACAAGGCTTCAGGTATAAGACTTAGAATTGCTTTTCTCTGTTCTTTGGGAAGCGATTCGCATTCTCTGTGCAGAAACATTGATCCCTGCATAAGAAGTGCGTCTCCCGCGAGGAGCGCAATATCGTTGCCGAACTTGCCGAAAACTGTTTTCTTAGAATATTTAATAATTGATTGGTCGATAATGTCGTCATGGATGTCAGCAGCGCCTGCTATAAGCGTCAAAGCTGCGCCTATGGACGTTGTTTTCTCTGTCTTTCCTCCAACAGCTTCGCATGAAAGTGAAATCAATGCTGGAAAAACGGGTAAACCTCCTTGAAGGGTTACTCGGGCGAAATATTTCAAAGCAGAAGAGACAACTCCGCCATTGTACTGTGAATCTAAAATTTCCTGTCTGGCTTGTTCTATGGCGGCTTTTCCTCTTTTCTCAATAATGCCCTTGACCGTTTCCTTCAGTTCTGATTCAGAGTTCATATCCATCCGTTCGTAGAGTATGCTTGGATTCTGTATTTCTTTTTTTAGGTTAACCGCTTTCAAACAGAAGCAAAACTCTTAATAGCCTACGGCTTAATTCACAAGTTTCATGAGCCAGACGAAGCAAATCGAGGAGAAATGGCAAGCCAAGTGGGAAAACGCCCGCATATTCGAGGCTGACCCCGACCCGCAAAAAAAGAAAATGCTGGTTACGTTTCCTTATCCTTACATGAACGGTCCGTTGCATGTGGGTCACACGTTTACGGCTACGCGAGTGGACGTTTACGCGCGGTTCAAGCGCATGCAGGGCTACAACGTGCTTTGGCCGTGGGCTTGGCACTGGACAGGCCAGCCGTTACTGGGCGCAAGCGAGCGCGTGGCGAAGGGCGACGAGGAGTACATACGCGTTTTGCGGGAAGTCGACGGCGTGCCCGAACAGGAGCTTAAAAAGTTTGTTGACCCACTTTACATGGCTCAGTACTACACCAGCGAAGGCCGCTTAGCTGCGAAGCGCATAGGCTTCTCGATTGACTGGCGACGCGAGTTCAACACGATTATGCCGACTTACCAGAAGTTTATAGAGTGGCAGTACACGCGTCTGAAAGAGGAAGGCTACGTCACGAGAGGCACGCATCCAGTTGTATGGTGCCCAAAGGACAAAAGCCCCACAGGCGATCATGACCGCCAAGTAGGCGAAGGTGTCACGCCTGAAGAGTACACGCTGATAAAGTACAAGCTGGACGAGGCAACGTACTTACCAGCAGCCACGTTCAGGCCCGAAACAATCTACGGCGTAACCAACATGTGGATAAACCCCGACGCCACTTACGTCGAAGCCAAAGTCAACGGAGAAAACTGGATAATAAGCCAAGAAGCCGCGGAAAAACTCAAAGAACAGGAACACACAGCCGAAGTAAAACGCGCGTTCAAAGGCAAAGAGCTCATCGGAAAAAGCTTCGAAAACCCACTCACAAAAGCTAAGTTTCCAATATTGCCAGGCTGGTTTGTCGATCCAAAACAGGCTACAGGCGTG
>JGI24422J19971_10001769_pt1 | contig 13259 bp, 12 predicted proteins | sample DeeMarSWOR152_54_FD_19971 | JGI IMG/M metagenome (IMG submission 19971) | reverse complement strand
TTCCGAAGTATTATGGTACCGCCCCGGAAATCTATACTGGCATTTCCGGTATGCCGCAGACCCCACGCATCACTCCCTTCAAGGATGTTTATTGTGCCACCTTCCAGTGTAAGAACGCCAACCCCCGTAGCGGTTTGAGCGACATGGAGGTGTTGACCCAGTATGTTGACCGTTCCACCTTCATACACGGTAAGGTGTCCTTCGCCCTCACGGCCTATATAAAGACGCTGCATAGAATTCAGCACACCACCATCATACACCTCCATACGACCGGCATTGTCATCTACATCGCCTGCGCCATAACCCAATATGTGCCAATCGCGGACCCTTAGGCTTCCTTCACCGTATATTCTCAATGGGCCTCCACCGTGATCAATCTGCCATACCTCACCTGCGTCAAAATCAAGTAAGCACGCAGCCTCGCCATTAAAATAGACCTTATCCGGGGTCGTGGGCAACGCCCCACCCGACCAATTAGCAGGATCGCTCCATAGGTCACCATCCGACCCTATCCATGTCACATTGGCGGCGTGAAGGCTGCCGACCAGACACAAAACAATACCTGCACACAACACAATTCGAGTTCTCATCATAATTCTCCTTCAAAAAATTAAAATTATTATGCTTTGGCAACACACCAAAGCAGAAGTTTACCCGCCTATGGCGGGACAGAATTTAGAATGCAGAACAACTCTCAATTCTCAATTCTTTTTGATTCTGCCTCCTTCCTTGTGTTCCCAAACGCGATAAAGAGCGTTTGGGGCCCCTTCAAAAGCCTGGTATTGGCTGTTAATTGAAATGTAGAAGTCTTCACTATGCGGCACAAAGTCACCATAAAGCTCTGTGCCTCGCAGGAAAACTGCTCCTCTATCGAGAAACTACACAGATCCCACGCCTCAAAAGACCAAAATCCACAGATACCCGCCTGAGCGGGCACACGCTCAACCACTTTAATTTATACCAGATTAGCCACTCTCTCGTCAAGTAAAATTCTAAAGCGATATTATTCAGGCTGGACGGTATAATCAACAAAATCATTGACACACCGCTCGATTTCTTGTACAGCATTAGCAAAATCTGCTCGACTGTCCTATGTTCTCGCCCCTGCCGTTTTGCTTGGCAAAAGCTAAGCAGCAGTGGCGGGAGAGTTGGGTTAATGCTATGGTTTCATTTTAGGAGACAAATTATGAAAAATAAAATCCTTCACTCTACAGGCCTGGTGCTGTCGGCTTTGGCGTTGACGCTGGTCCTCTCCGGTTATCTGGCTCCAGCCGCTGAGCGTGACCTGTCCAAATCACCGCTGGGCAGTGAGCAGGCCCGCGCTGCTAAATTGGACAATCCCGGCAAGCTGCGCATCATCGTGTTCGGTGCCCATCCGGATGACTGCGAGATCAAGGCCGGAGGCGTGGCGGCTATGTGGGCCGCACAGGGCCATCACGTCAAATTCGTCTCGACCACCAACGGCGACATCGGACACTGGAACATGGCCGGCGGGCCTTTGGCTCAGCGACGGACGGCGGAAGTTAAAGAGGCAGCGAAAATTTTAGGAATTGAAACCCAGGTGCTGGACAACCACGATGGCGAGCTTATGCCGACCCTGGAGAACCGAAAGACTATTGTTCGGCTCATTCGCGAATGGAAAGCGGACATTGTGCTGACTCATCGCACCAACGACTACCATCCGGACCATCGTTATACGGGGGTCCTTGTCCAGGACGCCGCGTATATGGTCATCTGCCCCTTTCTGTGCCCTGATGTTCCGCACTTAAAAACGAACCCGGTTTTTCTGTATCTCTCGGACCGCTTCCAGAAGCCGAATACCTTTGAGCCGGACGTGGTGGTTGCAATTGACGATGTCATCGAGAAGAAGCTGGATGCTATGGCCGTTATCGAATCCCAGTTTGTCGAAGGCGGTGTTTCCGGCAACGAATCAATGGTCCCCAAAAACGAAGCCGAGCGTGCTGCCGCTTACCGCAGGGTTCGCGAGCGTTTTCGCCGTCGCTTTGAGTCAACCGCCAACCAGTATCGCGCGAAATTGATTGAGGCTTATGGCGAAGAGAAGGGCAAAAAGGTGCGTTGTGCCGAAGCGTTCGAGGTCTGTGAATACGGCCGACAGCCCTCAGCCGCCGAGCTCAAACAGCTCTTTCCCTTCTTCGAACGATAAGAATTAAACACGATAAGATGATAGGGTGCGATATTTCGCACCACTTTGACTGAGGCAAGCAATCCCATATTTAGCCCCCCAATTTATTGGGGGGTTGCTTGTCTATTCTTCGACGGGTGGCAGCCTCAAAGCCTGCCCTGAGCGAAGCCGAAGGGCCGAAGGCTTTGGGGATGGTGAATACCGCCTGCCTCACCGCCGAAAGAACCCTGTACCGGAAAATAAATGTAGGGGCAACCCTATGTGGTTGCCCTGATTTGTTGCTGATATTACCCGGGATAGAAAAGATAGGGTGCGATATTTCGCACCACTTTGACTGAGGCAAGCAATCCCATATTTAGCCCCCCAATTTATTGGGGGGTTGCTTGTCTATTCTTCGACGGGTGGCAGCCTCAAAGCCGAAGGCTTTGGGGATGGTGAATACCGCCTGCCTCACCACCGAAAGAACCCTGTACCGGAAAATAAATGTACGGCCAACCCCACATGGTTGCCCCCATTTGTTGTTGATATTACCCGGGATATGCCGGCCACACTGGACCGCCCCTGCGTGATTTACAGACTGGACGTTACATCTGGGTTTTCCTCGTCTGTTCGCCAATTGACAGGATTTTCGGCAATATACTGACGAGCGTGATTTAACTCTTCTTCATTGCGTATGATATGTTCGTAATAATTACGCTGCCATAATCTCCCGCCAGCGGTGTTTCGGATTATGTTAATCTGCTTGGTCGAAACCGTCTTGAAAGCTCCTACTAAACGCGACAGTGGCTTACATTTTCGCGTATCTTCAGTAGGGGCGGTTTGCGAACCGCCCTCACCCGAACCACTCCTGCGAATAATAATAATCCCATGTATGTGATTTGGCATCACTACGTATTCGTCTAAATTCACGTAATCATATTGTTCAGCCAGCCATTTCCAGCATCTGTTAACAATTCGACCGAATCTATATAATTCTATATTCCCGTTCTCAAATTTCCCAAAGAGACACTTGTGGCCGAGTGCGCACATCGTAACGAAATACCAGCCATCCTGCGAATAGTCATACCAAGGCAGGCGAATGGAGCGGCGGTGATGGATATTAGGGTCATATTTGCCGGACATGAATAAATTTTATGAAATATCCCTTGAGTTGCAACCTCTTATATGGCTCGCTTCTTAATTCACAATATCCCCGAACGTAGGGGCGGTTCGCGAACCGCCCTTAATCGAACCACTCCTAATTTTCTAAATCTGGAATTTATCCCCTGTATGTGCTCCTGTGTTCCCCTGCCGGGGGTCATTGCGAGGCCTGCGGAGCCGGCCGCGGCAATCTCGCCTTCTACATTCCACATTCCTTGTTCGATATTCGATATTGTTTTTCCCCTTTTTTCCTTTGACTTTTACGGCCTTTTACGCTATCTTATCCGACTAAAGAGCGGAAACACCATGGGGCGGAATACTTCTTTGAATCGTCCGTTTGTCATCCTGAGCGAAGCATAGCGCAGTCGAAGGATCTATTAATTAAAACGCCGACGGAGTCGGCCACAACCGGCGTGCGACGAGCAACGAAATACGAATTGTCATTACGAGGCCCCTGCGTTTTGCTCCGCTTTTGCGAAGCATCAGGGGACGTGGCAATCTCAAATTCTAAATTCTAAATTCTCAATTCTAAATCCGCCCCCAGACATTAATTGCTGGCTGTTCCTAGTATTTCCCTGACTGATACCGGGAGGGACAGATCAGGCTGTTATTACTCCGGCATAACTTTTTTCCACACCTTATAACCACATCTTTTGAATTTGTATTATCCGTTGTGCGGCTTTGTACACCTTTGGCATATAATCCTCTAAACAATCGTTGCACCAATTCTATTGTATAGTCTCTTTCGAAGGGCTTCTGGGGAATCATATACGATGTGATTATATTGCCTTGTGTCGAAATGTTCTTTTAATTTCTCGACATCTTCTTCCCTAACAGTAAAAACAACTTCCCTGCCAAGTCCTTTGGTAAAGCCTGCTTCAAAAAACACTCCGCTTCTCAATCCAGAAAAATCAGCTACCAAAAATTTGGAGCGTTTGATTTCAGCGATGAGTTCGTCGCAAATTTTGTTATTGAACTCCTTAAGGTCTATTCTTATCGGCACATAACCAGCATCTTCAATTGCTTTCTTAATACCATCTTTATAGTACTCATTCATTGATTTGTCAAACCACATAGCAACAAAAGCTTGCTTGCTATCGATTACAGAATTTTTCAGTTTATCTATAATTTCCCAGCCTCTCAAAGTAAGGATTTTACGTAATTCTTGCATGGTACTCCCACCGTCTCTAATCAATCCTTGCTCAGATAGTTCCTTGAGAATAGTCATACATTCTTCGATGCCTCTCGTAAATAAATACAAGTTGTCCGGTTTTTTAAAGTTCAAAGGAATTTCACTAAACGGCCGTGCCGCTAATCGACTTAAATTTAGCAATATTCTATTTAGGAACTCACCGGCTGTTTGTGGGAATTGAGCCAATAGTTCATTTACTGAAATTCGGGGGTAACCGCGAACCAACTCTTCTTTTTTTGTTTCATCGTCTAATGCTATTCCCCCAAATCCTTTTAACCTTCTTTCATTTAGCACACAGGCCATTTTAAACTTATTTTCATCTTTTCTTAAAATGTCAAACCCCTGACTATCTAAGATATATGTCCCGCAATACTCACAGTCATAAAGAGTAGAGTTACTCTTCTCTGGTAAGCGGGTTACTCTTGAATCATAACCGCAAAAAAAACATTTTTTTTCATCTTCTGCCATAATCTCACCTTTTTGTAGCTTCTAACTAATGTTTATATTTTTTTCCGTATAATACTCCGGTATTCTTGTTTTCTGTGCACTCGCCAAATCATTAATAGCTGGCTAATCCTATTTTGTTACTTTCGGTAAGACTCTAACCAAGTCTCGCTTAGCTATGCCCATAACAACTTTTTCTATCTTTTCTAAATCACTTAGCCATTTGGGATTACCTTCCGGACCCATGTACTCGACAATTGCCCGAATGGCCCGAATGGCCATATTTATTCCGAAGTGAACAACGGTCATACCTGCATCATGAGTGGCTCCGGTCCATGCAATATCGTGACCAGCATGAAGTGGATTTAAACATTTCCGCATGTGATACCGTTTGAGTGCACGCCATGTCCCATGTACAATATCACTGAGCCTTCGGAAATATATTTCATATTCACCCAACTTCAAGAGTTCTTTGGCCATATCGTAGGTCGTTTCTTTTGACCATCCTCCACGTTCCTCATTCACCAATTGTTCCCAAATACCAATTCCTTCCTCTATTTCCGCAGTTAGTCTGGTTTCAACTGCTGCTTTTAGTTCTTCACCGCCATAGGTTTCTGTATTTCCTCGCAACCTTTCTAAAGTTGCTTTTGTCTTACCCGCTGAGTACTCCCGATATCGTCTAAACAATTCGGGTTCGTTCCGTTCTGCTAGCCATTCAAGAGTGATAACACTATCCCACTGACAACGAGCTGCTATTTCAGCCATTTCTCCATTGCCAGCACCTGATGCCTCAACAATGTGATGCATAAACCGCCACACCCTGGATGTCAAACCCATCGCAACATCACTAACAATCAACAGGTCATGTTTAGGATTAACTGCAACAATTGAATTCCAAAGCTTATCGATTTTCTTGACTGAAGATTTCAATTCAGGAGTAAGTCTAATTCTATCCCGACCTTTCTTTTGATTTTTACAGAAACACGGAGTTTTATACAAGCCGAATTCCCAGAATATCTTTGTCCAAGGCGTAATCTCTTCATCCTTACACCCCTGCATGCCCCCCCAAGTTGCTCTCACGTCTGCACACCCCCATTCCTTTAAAACATCATCATCTCTTCCTGTAAATAATTTCCCCAACTTTTGAAAGTCGATATGAAACCTTCTACAATCTGGGTCCCAAAGCATTAGCTGAACCAATTTTGCGCGAGTTGCTCTCCCGGATTGTCCATGTAGTGTCTCTCTTGTTGTGCGCATCACCGCCAAAATGTCATCTTTTTCCGCACTCTCTAACCTACCCACCATATCGCACAACACCTTTTTCCCCGGCACTTCCAAGACCTTCAACAACGAAAGGTTTACCCCGCAAAAGATCTTTCCCACTACCTCTCTAATCGTAGCCCGCGCTGCCTCATCTGCTTTTTCTACCAACTCCCCCAATTCCGAAACGCCACCACCAAATCCGAGTACCTGTCCGTTCTCTACCCCTTTGCTCACAAAATTCCCAAGATTCCGGAAAATACCAACAACTTCTTTGGCACTTCGCTTTTCAAGTAATCCCACAATCAGGAATAGTTCGGGAAGTTTCTCTTTCCAATCGTAGGGTCGAACAGGTATACCAGACGCTTGAAACTTGTTTAACTTAGTTCTTCGGCGACCATTTTTGATGACCTGCTTTTCTTTCTTCTTTTTCATCTATACTACTCGGTTTAATGGTATCATCTAGAAACTAAAACTAGGGACAGTCACCCATTAAATCAACGCCACACCGGCTTATCAAAATATTAGCCTGCAAAAAGTCGCAGATCCGCCTACGGCGGGCCCAACAACCGCCCAAAACATTACCGCTAATCAAACATGTCCTCGCTTATTAAGGTGAAATATATACTACTTCCGCGCGATTTTCAACAAAAAATAATGATTCGCATCTCTCATCCACTCATCCACGCATTTACGCATCCACCCATCCACTCATCCACGCATCCACGCATCACGAGCGACGTGCCACGGGTCACGCAAAACGTGCCACGCTCCGCTTCCCGTCTTGCGTCTTGTGTCTTGCGTCTGGAGTCTTTTTTTCCCCTTTTCACTTGACTTTTGTTTGAAAATATGTTAAAATACCCACATGTTAGCCAGAAGGCTAACATAAACCGCCAGCAGGCGAAAGATAAACAGACATTTCAGTTTGCATGTCGTAAGCTGCAGCGCAGCAAGGCCTTAGGGTCACCCGGCCCAGTTAAATAATTCAATAGTCAATCGTAAATAGTCAATATTAAAAAAGAAAGATGGATTCGCCCTGATAACCGGATACCCTGATAATCACTGCCTGATAACCCGGTAACCCGATGACCGATACACAAAATACAATACTCTATACGACATACGAATTTGAAATATGCAATACGCGATACGCAATACGCAATACGAGCATCTGTCTTCTACATCTGTCGAGAACCCTCTACAAATCAGCTACTTTTTATGCAAAACAAACCCAATGTCAAGTACGCTCAAATTAACGTAAACTCTTATATGAAAGGTAAATATGAAAAATTGGACACTTGGCTAAGTGGAAAAAACAAAGCCAATTCAAACCCAATCAAACCCAATCTTGTCCGCCGTAGGCGGATTGCAAATGAACATAACTATCTTTTCAACAATGGCTTATGAAAATATTACCAATTGGACACTTGGCTAAGTGGAAAAAACAAAGCCAATTCAAACGCAATCAAACCCAATCTTGTCCGCCGTAGGCGGATTGCAAATGAACATAACCTCAGCAACAACAGTGAATTATATCAATAAACTACGAACTATGAACTAATTATGAAAAACAAACCCAAACAAGCTCGAAGCGAAGCGAAGATCCCTACTGCTGAGCTTCTCGGAATCCTCAAACCGGGGACCCAATTTCAACACTGCCCTCTCTGTGAGTTCTTTTTGTTTTTCACTTTTCTTTGCCCCAGCTATAATCTGGCCATGCAGACCTGGACGATACAAAAGCTCTTAAACTGGATTAAGGAGTACTTAGCCGACAAGGGCGTCGATTCGCCTCGCCTCAGTGCAGAGCTTCTGCTCAGCTACGTCCTAAAGATGAAGCGCATCGAGCTATATACGCAATTCGACAAACTCGTCGCCAAAGAGCAATTGAACCGGCTGCACGAATTAGTAAAACGGGCCAGCCAAAACGAACCTGTCGCATACCTGATTGGTAAAACGGAATTTTACTCGCTGGAGCTAAATATAACCCCTGATTGTATGATCCCTCGGCCGGAAACTGAATTGCTTGTCGAAAGAGCCATCGAATTCTTACGAAGTCGCCCCACCACTCAATTCGTCTGCGATTTGTGCACCGGCAGCGGCTGTATCGCCGTGGCAATCGCCAAGAACTTCCCTAATGCCACAATAATCGCAACAGACATCTCCGATGCCGCTCTTAATGTCGCCGCTGAAAATGTTGAAAAGTATCAGCTAAATGACCGAATCAGGCTGTTACGTGGCGATTTATTCGACCCTATTGTGCCCGAATTGGACGTGGACAAATTTGATTTGATTGTTTGTAACCCGCCTTATGTAAGCACCGCCGAGTATGAAAAGCTTGACAAAAATGTAAAAGATTACGAGCCAAAGTCAGCTCTGTTTGCAGGAGTTGACGGCCTTGATATTTATCGCAGGATTATTGAAAAGGCAGACCAGTTTCTAAAGCCAGATGCTGCATTTATGTTGGAAATAGGTTATGCCCAAGGCCAGGCTGTTAGAGAGCTACTCGAAGAAAGCAGTGCTTTCACTGAAATCAAAATCGAGAAAGACCTCCATAACAATGACCGAATCGCAATTGCAAAAAAAATATCATCCTGATTTTTCCGAGGAATTGCCTTTTTCAGTACCTTTCGCTTTCTTGCGCTCTTGCTCAAGCTCATCCGCAAGTTTGCCCACCTCAAGCCGCAGCCTTATGTTCTCTTTTCTGTTCCGCAAAACCAATCTGACAAATAGAACAATCAAAAGAATTGGAACACCAAAAACAACAAGAATAACAACCCACTCCCATCCTCCTGGCATCCCACCCCAAGCTAAAATGTCATTTATCATTTTCTGTTCCTTTCCCGCGTTCGTTTATATGCTCTCTAATGTTTGTACTCAACAAAAAACGTCCTCACTGCGCCGATGGGCCGCTTTCTTTATCGCGTTTGAAGTCCTGCCGCAGGAGCCGAACTTCTTCAGCCAGTTTACCGAGTTCTATTCGAAGGCGCTGCCTTTCCTCCCGGCTGCGTTTGAGGTACCGTACAAGCCAGACTATACCCCAAATAATCAAACCCCACTTGATAATTGTTACCAGCAAGCCGAATAATAAGATAACCACAAATCCAATATTCATTTTTCGTTCCTTTCTTTTTGTTTCAAAATCTACTTTACCCTGAATTCCCTGACTGGCCCAACGCACCGTTGTCTCGCACAGAACGGCAGACAATCAGCCTGCCTGTCTCCTCACGCACCTTCTCCAGAGTAATACCGAGATCGGTCAGGATCTGGAATCCCTTGCCTGTACCGGCAAGAAGTAACCCAACGAGCAGATGCTCTGCTCCTATGTACTTGTGCCCCCATTGGCAGGCTTGCTCATAAGCGCATTGAATGACCCTGTCGATATCCTCAGAGAGCTTGGCCTTACCTGCGCCCTTACCCTCCGAGGATTTGCATAACTGCTCGTAGATCTGATAGCACTTGGCAGGGTCTGCCCCAAGATTCTTAAGAATCCGTGCGCCAAGGCAGTCCTTCACAGAGACAATCCCAAACACGAGGTGTTCGGTGCCTACGAGGTCAAACCCATCTTCGCAAGCCTGCTTTTGCGCCTGTTCTAAGACATCTTGCGCGCGTGGTGTCAAGGGTAACTTACTGCCGCCAGCTATGTTCTTGACGGTAGCTCTCGCCCGGTCAACAAAGGTAACATCGCTCATTTCTTTACCTCCCAACTTAGGAAAGACCTTTTTCGCTTCAAGCCACGCATCGACGTCAGCCCGGTCAAACTTAATATTCTTGGCGCTTATCCGAATATACGGAGGGCAATCACCGCTGGCGATATACTTGTAAATCGTACGCTTCGAATCGCCCAGATAAGCCGCCAAATCCTCTATTGACATTAACTGCATAAAATAAAATCCTCAGCAATATGTCGTAATATGACACATAATTCATACAAATGCAACAAAATTCTGAAAAATTTTTCATTTTTTTTTCAGAAATAACCCCTCTGCAAGTTTTACTGGCCATTTAGGCCTGAATCGCCTCTGTTTCCTGGCTGGTCTTAAACATTTTCTGCTTGTAAACTACAAGAGCTTGACAGAAATCTACGAGCCCCATTTCTGTTGGCCTTATCCATAGCCTTCTGCATAGCTCAACAAAGCATATATCAAAATTAAAAGTGGACTTTTTATAGGGCTTTTAGCACAAGAAACACAAATTTCTGCCGAGCTTAACATCCTGTTGTCCTATAATCATGAAGAAAACAAACTTAAAAAAGCTATTTTTGACAAAAATGGCAAAAAAATTCATTGCATTTTCCAGAACTTCTTTGCATACTGAATATAATAAGAGACCGGAGCGATAATGCATAAATATCGCTAAAGTCTCAGGAGGAGAATCAAATGACCAAGCACACGGTTTTTTTCATATTGGTTGGGCTGGTCGCATTCTTTGGCAGTGCTGCCCAAGCAGGGCTGGTTAGTTTTTACTCCAATGCCATCTCCACCTGGTCCTATAGCGGCGCCATAGTTACGCAGGGTATCTCCTCACTCGCTCCCGTCGAAGTTGCAATCAGCGCCGAGGCAACCTCGACATTCACTATCACTGCAACCACTACAAATGAGAATGCATTTACCTGGACGGGCTATATAGTCTCACTTGACCGGCAAGGTGATGCCACTTTTGTCGAGGGAACTGCCGGAAGCACAAATTTCGAGACAGTCGAATATCCAGACCTTTGGACCATCGAGTTCTGGGCACCGAAGGCAGTACTGCCAGGTGAGGTTGTCACGCTTCAGTTTGACATAAATATTCCTGACTCCGCCCCATATACCTTCACCTTAGCGCAGAATCCAATCCCCGAGCCGGTTACTATAGTACTGCTTGGTTTTGGTGGTGTTTTATTGCTTTACAAAAGGCCGAAAAACAAACTATAGACACGTTCGTTTCAAAAAGGTAAATATAATCAGTCAGAGCTCCGTGCTTTTGAAGCATGAGCGATAGGGCTATTGCTTTGCAGGGATGCTTCGAAATAACAGGGAGGTGATAGGTAGCCTTGTATAGAATCGCAAGACACGACAACCATAGGCGGCAAAATTCCTATTGTAACCGTGTACGTGGGGACAATGAGCATTTCATAGGGCAATCCCAAGCTCTTGCCACTATCTTAGGCAAAATTAGTGCGGCCGCTTCGCGCGTATCTCCTGTCATCACTATCGGCAAAACCGGCTCCGACAACAAAACGCTCACCAAAATGGAGGAAAGGCCTATGGAATCAAATCTTCATCTTCAAAAAGGCGTGCCTTATGTCTAAATTGATTAGGATAAATAGATTGTTAGCTGTGGGTGATTCACAAAGGACAAGGAAAAGATCACACCAGCAATATATGAAAAAATTACTGATATTTTGTGCTTTAGCAGCATGCTCAGCAATGTTCGCCTCACGCGTTGACGCTACTATCGTCATCTTAACAGATGACACAGAGACGCTGGATGCACCAACCGTAATGGACGTGAATTTTCTGGCTGAGTATGACCTGATAGGAGACTTCGTAACATCTCTTCTTAGCAAAGACTCACTATATAGGAACGAAAGCACCGATACCCTCCACACTCTCCCCAACGGCAACATTGCTTTGTCAACTTTCAGCGGAACGGAAAGCAGCGAACTGATTTTCGAAGATGGTGGCCAAATCGCGTACAACCCACTAACAGAAGTAGCGGCATTGTTCTTCTACGAATACTTGTTCGACAAGAAACAAATCATTGATTTAGTTTATGTCCCTGATAATAACAACATAGTACAATCAAGTACACCCCGTGCGATTCCCACCAGCCCAACTTTCAAAGACAGCAGCCCTACCGAGTACGACCCTATAACCAACACTGCAAAATCATTCTTTGATGGATACCTGTTTGCAGAAAATAGGGTCCTCGATGCGGTTTACGGCCGTATTAACGATATCATACTGTTAACCACACCCGGCGCGGCGCTTGGCGGCTCGAGATTCGGGCACAGCGGCCTTTCCGAATATCACCCCACAACCAACATAGCAACGTTGCTCTTTGATGAATCCTTATCTGCAAAAAGTGAGCTCCTCAATGCGGTTTACACCACTGATAACAACAACATAATACTGTCAACCCCACGTGGTGGGATGCTTAGCAGCCTGGCTTTCAAAGACAGTGCCATTCCTGAACAGAGGCCAGCAACCAACATCGCAGCATTGTTCTTTAACAAAAACTTATTTGCCAGATATGAGTTCCCCGATGCAGTTTACGTCCCTGATAACAGCAACACAATATTGTCAAACGCACATGGCCCCATACTCGGCAGCCTGACTTTCGAAAATAACAATCTCATCGCGTACAATCCGATAACAAACGTCGCGGCTTTACGTTTCCAGAAAAGTATCTTCGCTAAAAATGTCAACACTCTTGATATTAGAACAGCCGTCTTTGTGGCTCCTGAGCCGGCAACGATTGCTATGCTCAGCCTCGGCACTTTATTTCTGCTCAGAAAACGCAAAGGCAAAGCATACCGCAACAAGTAGCAAATCTCCAGATTCTGACAAAAGGCCCTAATATCTATCAGGATATGCGCTTTTTGGGATTGGATGTCAAAAAAGCAGGTATTTATTAACGGCTTTTGCGTCAATTTTCATTTTGCAGCTTGCGACTCCCATGCCTGGATTTGTAACTTCGAGTTCGAGCATTGCGGTTCCACCGCAATATGTATTTTATGATAGCTCACTCATACGAAATAATTGATTTCACCTTATAATCGGCTATTTTTTCTCTTCCACGCAGATTGGCAAGCTCCACAAGAAATACGATGCCGGCAATTTGTCCCCCTATTGTTTCGATGAGCTTACAGGCCGCCGCCATTGTCCCGCCCGTCGCCAATAAATCGTCAACCATCAAAACCTTTGCTTTGCTTTTTACAGCATCACGATGCACTTCCAAAGTGTCGATGCCGTATTCCAAGTCATAGCTGATGCTTTCAGTTTTGAAAGGTAGCTTGCCTTTCTTTCGTATGGGCACAAAGCCGGCGCCGAGTCTTTCTGCAACCGCCGCTCCAAATATAAACCCTCTCGCTTCCACAGC